>ERZ825896.2811-NODE-2811-length-15785-cov-3.943039_pt1 | contig 15785 bp, 14 predicted proteins | sample MGYA00519858_ERZ825896 | MGnify/ENA primary metagenome ERZ825896 (study PRJEB31778, sample SAMEA3449214) | human gut metagenome | biome: human gut; feature: human-associated habitat; material: faeces | place: United Kingdom | collected 2010/2012 ...
TGGAAACACAGATGGAAGATATGGAAACCATGATCGAGATGGGATATGAGGAGAATGATCCGGAGATCATCCCTGAGATCCAGGAAATGCTGGACGAGTTCCAGGCAAGCTTTGACAGTATCCGTGTGAAGACACTTCTTTCCGGAGAGTACGACAGCGAGAATGCCATCATCAAGCTGAACGCAGGAGCCGGCGGAACAGAGGCCTGCGACTGGTGCGGAATGCTTTATCGTATGTACAGCCGCTGGGTAGACCGTAAGGGATTTACAATGGAAGTTCTGGATTATCTGGATGGAGATGAAGCAGGTGTCAAGTCTGTTACATTCCAGGTAAATGGTGAAAATGCTTATGGTTATCTGAAATCCGAAAAGGGTGTACATCGTCTGGTACGTATTTCACCGTTTAATGCAGCCGGTAAACGTCAGACCTCATTTGTGTCCTGCGATGTTATGCCGGATATTAAAAAAGATCTGGATGTTGAGATCAATGATGATGATATCCGTATTGATACTTATCGAAGCAGTGGTGCCGGCGGACAGCATATCAACAAGACATCTTCTGCGATCCGTATCACACATTTCCCGACAGGAATCGTGGTACAGTGCCAGAATGAACGTTCTCAGCACATGAACAAGGATAAGGCCATGCAGATGCTGAAGGCCAAACTGTATCTTCTGAAACAGCAGGAGGCTGAGGAGAAACTTTCCGGCATTCGAGGCGAAGTGACAGATATCGGCTGGGGAAACCAGATCCGTTCCTATGTCCTGCAGCCATACACCATGGTAAAAGACCATAGAACCAATGAAGAAACCGGTAATGTTGACGCAGTTCTGGACGGTGGCATTGACCTCTTTATCAATGCATACCTGAAATGGATCGCGCTGGCGAAAAAGAAAGAATAACATTACTGTCACGGAACCCCATAAAGACAGAGAAAAGGACTCCGCAGGCAAAAAAGCGCTTGTGGAGTTTCTTTTATTATGATAATATATCTTTTGTACAAAAACAGTTGTCTTTATGAAACGGACAGAGAGGTTGCTATGCAGAAACAGGTTGAGAAGAAAAAATACTATGTAGTAAGAGAAAGGGCAGTGCCGGAAGTACTTCTTAAGGTTGTTGAGGCCAAGAGGCTGCTGGAATCTAACCGTGTGGCTACTGTTCAGGAAGCTGCTGAAAAGACCGGGATCAGCCGCAGCTCTTTTTACAAATATAAAGATGATATTTTTCCTTTCCATGAAAACAGTAAAGGAAAGACCATCACGATGGTTCTTCAGATGGATGATGAGCCGGGGCTTTTGTCTGTCGTACTCCGGACCGTGGCAGAATATCATGCCAATATATTGACGATACATCAGAGTATTCCGGTCAATGGGATCGCATCCTTAACATTGAGTGTGGATGTGCTGCCGGAAACCGGTGATGTTGCGGCAATGACACGGACAATGGAGGAGCATGAAGGAATCCATTATTTAAAAATATTAGCTAGGGAGTGATTCGATGATTAAAATTGCAGTATTAGGATATGGAACTATTGGTTCCGGTGTGGTAGAAGTTTTAGAGACAAACCGTGAACATATCACACAGACCGCAGGTCAGGAGATTGAAGTAAAATATGTTTTGGATTTAAGAGATTTCCCGGGAGATCCGATCCAGGAAAAAATCGTACACGATTATGAAATTATCAAAAATGATCCGGAGATTCAGATCGTTGTAGAGGCAATGGGTGGCGTAGAGCCGGCATATACTTTTGTAAAAGGCGCATTACTAGAAGGCAAGCACGTTGCAACATCCAATAAGGCATTGGTTGCAAAACATGGTGCAGAGCTTTTAGAGATTGCAAAAGAAAGAGAGATCAACTTCTTGTTTGAAGCAAGTGTAGGTGGTGGAATCCCGATCATCCGTCCGTTAGTAACTTCACTGACAGCCGATATCGTAGAAGAAATTACAGGAATCCTGAATGGAACCACGAACTATATGCTTACCAAAATGAGTACCGAGGGTTCCGATTACAATGAAGTGTTAAAGGACGCACAGGCAAAGGGATACGCAGAAGCAGATCCGACAGCGGATGTAGAAGGCTATGATGCATGCCGTAAGATTGCAATTTTAACATCCTTAGTATGTGGAAAAACCGTAGATTTTGAAGAAATACATACTGAAGGAATTTCTAAGATCACACCGGAAGACATCGCGTATGCAAAAGCAATGGGACGTTCCATCAAGTTATTAGCAACCAGTCGTGGAGACGGAAACGGATATTATGCAATGGTAGCACCGTTTATGTTAGGAGAAGATCATCCGTTAAATAATGTCAACGGAGTGTTCAATGCCATTTTTGTACATGGAAACATGTTAGGAGATGCGATGTTCTATGGAAGCGGAGCAGGAAAACTCCCAACCGCAAGTGCAGTAGCAGCAGATATCGTAGACATAGCAAAGCATTTAAAACGCAATATCATGATCACCTACAGTGCTGAAAAAATGAACCTGTTGGATTATAAACAGGCAGAATACGCATACTTTGTCAGAACGACAGACAGCGAAGAACAGGTCAAAGCCGTTTTCGACAATCCGGCACTGATCAAGATCAAAGAAGTGACAGGCGAGACAGCATTTGTAACAGCAAAAATGAAAGAAGAAACATATTTAGAAAAAGCAAAACAGCTTAGCGGCATCAAACAGATGATCCGTGTAGATTAGGAGGCAGTTTTTGTGAAATATATTGTAGTGTTAGGTGATGGAATGGCAGATCAGCCAATTCCGGAATTAGGAGATAAGACACCATTAGAGTATGCAAAGACACCCATGATGGACAGTCTTGCACAATTAGGAGAAATCGGAATGGTCCATACGATCCCGGATGGAATGAAACCGGGAAGTGATACGGCAAATCTTTCCGTATTAGGCTACAATCCGAGAAAATACTATTCCGGACGTTCTCCGTTAGAGGCATTGAGTATTGGTGCACCAATGAAAGATACCGATATTGCACTGCGCTGCAATTTGGTAACACTTTCTGAGGACGAAGATACCTATGAAGAAAGAACCATCATCGATCATAGTTCCGATGAGATCAGCACAGAGGATGCGGCAATTTTATTAGAAGCAGTAAAAAAAGAATTGCAGACAGAACAGTATCAGTTCTATGTAGGAACCAGCTACCGTCATCTGCTCATCTGGGATAAAGGCGAGGTTGTCGATTTAGTCCAGCCACATGATGTTTTAGGACAAAAGATTGGCGACAAGCTGCCGGAAGATCAGGATTTAAGAGAGATGATGAAAAAAAGCTATGACATCTTAGTCAATCATCCGATCAATGTAGAGCGTAGAAAAAAAGGACTTAATCCGGCGAACTCCTGCTGGTTCTGGGGAGCCGGCACAAAACCGTCACTGTCTTCATTTGAGGAAAAGACAGGAAAGAGCGGAGCCATGATCTCAGCAGTAGACCTGTTAAAAGGAATTGCGGTTGGTGCATCCATGAAGGTCATCACAGTAGAAGGAGCCAATGGCGGACTTCATACCAATTATGAAGGAAAAGCGGAGGCAGCTGTAAAAGTGCTGACCGAGGACGGATACGATTTTGTATACGTTCATGTAGAAGCGCCTGACGAAATGGGACATCAGGGCAGTGTAGAAAAGAAAGTCAAAGCAATAGAGAACTTAGATGAACGTGTCATCCGCCCGATCGTACAGGGAATGGGAGATGCAGGAGAAGATTACAGACTTTTGGTACTTCCGGATCATCCGACACCGATCTGTATCCGTACACATACCGCGGACAATGTTCCGTATCTGCTATATGACAGCAGAAAAGAAGAACATCATACCTATCATTACAATGAAAAAGAAGCAGCCGAGACCGGAATTTTAAAAGAGGAAGGTCATAAGCTGATAGATGAACTTTTTTCATAGTAGCGAAGGGTTTAGAATAAGATGTAAAACATCTAGGAGGAAGTTATGCTGATAGTTAAGAAGTTCGGCGGAAGTTCAGTCGCCGACAAAGAAAGAATTCTCAACGTTGCAGAGAGATGTGTAGAAGAGTATAAAAAGGGCAATGATGTTGTCGTAGTACTTTCTGCAATGGGCAAAACAACAGACCATCTGATTGATATGGCACATGATATCAATCCAAATCCGTCCAAAAGAGAGATGGATATGCTTTTAGCAACCGGAGAACAGACATCCGTAGCACTGATGTCTATGGCGATGGCAACCCTTGGAGTTCCATCTGTTTCTCTGAATGCATTTCAGGTAGCAATGCATACCTCATCCAGTTATGGAAATGCAAGATTTAAAAGAATCGATTCCGACAGGATCCGTCATGAATTAGACAATAAGAAAATTGTCATTGTTACAGGATTCCAGGGAGTCAACAAATATGATGACATTACCACATTAGGTCGTGGCGGTTCCGATACAACAGCCGTTGCACTTGCCGCAGCACTGCATGCAGATGCCTGTGAAATCTATACAGACGTAGAGGGTGTTTACACAGCAGACCCAAGAGTTGTGCCAAATGCAAAGAAAATGAAAGAGATCACATACGACGAGATGTTAGAGCTTGCAACCCTCGGAGCAAAAGTATTGCATAACCGTTCCGTGGAGATGGCAAAAAAATATGGAGTACAGTTAGTTGTTCGTTCCAGTCTCAACAGAGCAGAAGGAACAGTGGTGAAGGAGGACGTAGACGTGGAAAGTATGCTTGTTAGCGGAGTAGCTGTAGATAAAAATGCAGCCAGAGTTGCATTAATCGGATTAAAGGATGAGCCGGGTATTGCATTTAAAGTATTTGATTTATTAGGAAAGAAAAACATCAATGTAGACGTAATTTTACAGTCTATCGGACGTGATGGTACAAAGGATATTTCCTTTACCGTTGCAAGAGATGATGTAGCAGAAGTAGAAAAAATCTTAGAGGCAAACAGAACCAGACTGACTTTTGAAAAATTAGAGACAGACACAACGGTTGCCAAAGTATCCGTGGTCGGTGCAGGAATGCAGTCTAATGCAGGAGTTGCAGGAATGATGTTTGAGGCACTTTATAATGTCGGAGTCAATATCCGCATGATTGCTACTTCAGAGATCAGAATCACCGTATTAATCGATGAGGCAGATGTAGATACTGCAACAAAAGCAGTACATGATAAGTTCATCGAAGACTAAGAGATATAAAACCATAAAAGAACCTGAAAAGAGGAGCTGCACATAGCTGATGTAAATCAGCTATGTGCAGCTCCTTTTACGTCCTGAACATCCAGATAAAAACTTACCATGGTCTGCTGCATATAAGGCATCAGCCAAAGGAGACCAATACCACAGCTTAAGACAGCCAGCAGATAAAAACCTAAGAAACTAAGCTGCAGATAAAGCAGGCGAAGTTTGTTACCCTCCATGAGTTCCTTGCTTCTGCGGAAGGTACCACGGATAGAAGCATATGGGTTGTCTACCAGCATAAAAAATACCAGTGAGCACTGTAAAGCAATGCGGATATCAAAAATGATGCCCGCTCCTAATACGATAACTGTAAGTCCGATAAATGGTGCCGAGTCCGTAAACAGCAACAGAGCAAAGGTAAGTAATACACTTCCCGGTAAAACAGCCGGAATCATATATAAAACAAAAAGCAGATAAGCACCTAAGATTTTTTGCGGATGCCTGCGGAAACTAAAGAAAATATCGGAAAACTGATAAGGTTGTCCGTTTGCAATATTTAAATGCAGTCGTAACTGGCCACAGGTCAAAAGCAGCTGGATCACAGTAATAATAATAGAAGCCAGATAATAAATAATCCTTTGTGATGCACCGCCGTGACTGGCGTTCTCTGCAAAAGGATAGAGTAAAGCAGACGGAATCAGTGATGCAGTGATCATAACTAAAATAGCTATGCCGTATTTGCCATTCAGATTCTCGCGGGCAGTCCTCTTAAGTTCAGCAGATGATGTTTTCATAGTAGTAAATCTCCCTTTCTAACCTCAGACTGCAACGTCAAAATTTGCCCCCGGAAAGACAGTTGCATCTGCGGCCTTTCTGTTTTTCTGGTATGGGTTATCCTCATTCGGATAGCGGATGGCCATATTCGTTGTTCCGCCTGAAACATAAGTTCTTCCACATTCCGGACACACGGAAGTGTGAATGGAAACAGAGGCATAAACTACCGTACCGTTTTTCTGTGCGGCTTTATCGTAAGCATTTGAAACGTGTTCCCCTTCGTGGGCACGGACTCTTCCGGCAGCAGCCTGCGGGGAAACGTGGGCTGCGGATTTAAAAGAAACCATTTCATCGGAACCATCCTGATATTTACGGTTTTTACAGGTCTGGCATTCTTCGCTGGAAGAAACGGCAGAATCTTTTTCGGCACGGTCATTTCCTAAAGCATAAGGATAAATTTTATAATCGTTATAAGCATCTGAAACATTTCCGATCATCATAAAATCCACACTCCTTTCGTTCAACTTAAATCATATCTGAAGAAGATGGTGAGTTTATCTGATAGTATTTTAAAAAGTTTTCAAATCCACCAAATTCATCAAGGATCACAACACGGAAAGCTACAAGCATGATAAGGACTGTCAGTACAAGACCAATGATCCCAAGAATGACAGCAACCTTACCTTTGGTATCCATTGTCATTTCCCCGCCTTTGGACAAAAGTCCGAAAATAATGGCAAGCGGTCCGCAGATCAGACTCGTAAATACAAAGTATGGAGTCAGTGCGGCGATAAGTCCCAATACAAATCCTGCGGTCGCAAAGGACTGGGAACGTTTATCATGGTAAAGATTGTAATTCTCATGAAAAGAGTTTTCCGGTTCTGATTGAAATTCGTAATTATCCATAAAAGAACCTCCTGATAAATCTATTTTTTCTTATTATATCATTGGGAAAAGTGAAAGACAATCATTCCATGAAAAGAGAAGAAAAAAGATTGAAATTGTCAGAATACATGATATGATTTCAGACATAAGGAAATGTCTGCAAAGGAGGAAAGTAGAAATGAAAAAAGCATGAAAAATTGCCATTGTGGTGTGGAGCACTGTTAATATGCTGTGTCCTTACATTTTTAGGTATGCCAAAAGAGGTAAGAGCAGCAGATGGGACTCTGAACTTAAATGAGACAAAGAACATTACAATCGAGGAATTTGGCAAAAGAGTCTATGCATTCCGGGTGCCAAATACCGGAAACTTTACAGTTACCATAAAAAATACCAATCCAACCGGTAATGAGGAATTAGACGCAAGTCTTTATGATTCCAATAACAATGAGATCATTCCGGAAGTATCAGGAGTAACGTATTCTCTTCCAAACTATTCATCAAAAGGAAATCGTACTTATTATCTGAAGGTAGAAGATGGTTACTATGCATGGAGAACATCTTTCGATATAAAAGTATCCTATAAGACGACTAAAAACTGGGAAGCAGAGGATAACAATACCAGCAAGACAGCAAATAAGATCACTGCAAAAAAAGACTGGTATGGCATGATCAACGGAAGCAGTAAAGACTGTGATTATTATAAGATCAAATTAAACGGCAAAAGAAAAGTTTCCATTAATTTCGGACCGGCAGAAGTGGATGGCGAACAGCATTCCTGGAAAGTTTCATTAATGAACAGTAAGAACGAAAGCGTAGAGATATTTAAGGGAAGTACCAGACAGACCTATCAGGCATATCTGAAGAAAGGAACCTATTATCTGAAGGTTGAAAATGAATATAGAGCAGAAAATGTGAAATATAAACTGCGCTATACGGAAAAACAGCTCAATATTAAAAAGCCAACAATTACCGGAGTAGGCGGTACGGCACATAATGAATTTTTCGGAACGAATTACACGGATATTTATGTTAAACTGAAAAACAGTGGAGACTGCCAGGGATATTATGTAAAAGTAGCCAAGAAAAAGAATATGAGTGGAAATCTTGCAAAAGAAGCCATTTCGTTTGGCGACGGTAATTCCAGGAAAAAAGTAACGTTAACCACCCGTTTCCCAATTTTGAGAAAATATTATGTACAGGTCAGAGGATTTGTACAGGATCCATTTGGTCATAAAATCTATGGAAATTACAGCAAGGTAAAGACTGCGACGATGAAAAAAAGCGTTTACAATAAGTATCGTAAAAAAATAAGTTATTAGTCAGTAAGAAAATAAAAGTAAAAAAAGTAAGGCTTTCTGTGCGAAAAGAGTCACGGAAAGCCTTATGTCGTACTTGAAGCAAAAAGCCTTTTTCGCTATAATAGAACGGTATATAACATGGAAGGAAAGAAAACATGGATATCATAAAACAGATTGCAGAAGAATTACAGATAAAAACTTCTCAGGCAGAGACTGCAGTCCAGTTGATCGATGAGGGAAATACCATACCGTTCATTGCAAGATACCGGAAAGAAGCAACCGGAGCCTTAAATGACGAGGTACTCAGAAATCTCTATGAGAGGTTGAACTATCTTAGAAATTTAGAAGAGAAAAAAGAACAGGTTTTAGCAAGCATTGAAGAACAGGGAAAGCTGACGGAAGAATTAAAGCAGCAGATAGAAAAAGCCCAGACCTTAGTAGTCGTAGATGATCTTTATCGTCCGTATCGTCCAAAGCGAAGGACAAGAGCGATCATAGCGAAAGAAAAAGGATTAGAACCGCTTGCAAATCTGATATTACTGCAACAGGTCACACATCCGATCGAGGAAGAAGCAAAAGCATATCTTAATGAAGAAAAAGAAGTGCATACCGTAGAAGGAGCCATCGCCGGAGCAAAGGACATCATAGCAGAGCATATTTCAGACGAAGCAGCTTACCGTATGCATATCCGTAAGCAGACAGAAAAAGAGGGCATGATGCTCTCAGAGGCAAAAGATGAAAATGCAGAGTCTGTCTATGAAATGTATTATCATTTTGAAGAGCCGATACAAAAATTAGCGGGACATCGGATCTTAGCACTGAACCGCGGAGAAAAAGAAAAAATCTTAACCGTAAAAGTGCAGGCACCGAAAGAAAAAATACTTTCTTATCTGGAGAAAAAAGTCATTGTTGCACAGAATCCATACACCACGCCGGTTTTGCGTGAAGCCATAGAGGACAGTTATCAGAGACTGATTGAACCGGCAATTGAGCGTGAGATCAGAAACGAACTGACAGAAAAGGCAGAAGATGGAGCAATCCGCGTATTTGGAAAAAATTTAGAGCAGTTACTGATGCAGCCTCCAATTGCAAATCAGGTCGTGCTAGGATGGGACCCGGCATTCCGGACAGGCTGTAAATTAGCAGTTGTAGATGCAACCGGAAAAGTGTTAGACACCACAGTCATATATCCGACTGCACCACAGAACAAAGTAGAGGAGTCGAAAAAAGTATTAAAGCAGCTCATTGCTAAATATCACATTACCCTGATCTCCGTTGGAAACGGAACGGCATCGAGAGAGTCGGAGCAGATCATCGTGGAGCTGTTAAAAGAGCTTCCGGTTACGGTTCGTTATGTGATCGTAAATGAAGCAGGAGCATCCGTATATTCTGCAAGCAAATTAGCAGCAGAAGAATTTCCGAATTTTGATGTGGGACAAAGAAGTGCCGCATCCATTGCAAGAAGGATTCAGGACCCGTTAGCGGAACTGGTAAAAATCGATCCGAAATCCATTGGAGTCGGACAGTATCAGCATGATATGAACCAGAAAAAATTAGGAGAAGCATTAGGCGGAGTAGTAGAAGACTGCGTCAACCGTGTAGGTGTGGATCTGAATACGGCATCCGCTTCCCTGTTAGAATATATTTCCGGTATCAGCAAAGTGATCGCTAAGAACATCGTTGCTTATCGTGAAGAGAACGGCAGATTTTTAACCAGAAAAGAATTGTTAAAAGTCCCGAAACTCGGACCGAAAGCATATGAACAGTGTGCAGGATTCATGCGTATTACAGGTGGAAAGCAGCCGTTAGATGCAACCAGCGTCCATCCGGAAAGCTATGAAGCAGCAAAAGAACTGTTGAAAAAACTTGGATGTCAGGAAGAAGACATTGCAGGCGGAAACCTGAAAGGACTTTCTAAAAAAATAAAAGACAAAGCAGCCTTAGCAGACGAACTGGGCATTGGGGTAATGACTTTAGAAGACATCGTAAAAGAATTAGAAAAGCCGGCAAGAGATCCGCGTGAGGAGATGCCAAAACCGATCTTAAGAACAGATGTCTTAGAAATGAAAGACCTAAAGGAAGGTATGATATTAAAAGGAACCGTCAGAAACGTCATAGATTTTGGTGCATTTGTGGACATCGGAGTCCATCAGGACGGACTGGTGCATATCTCGCAGGTGGCAGACAAATTTATCCGCCATCCCTCCGAGGTGGTGTCCGTGGGCGATATCGTAAAAGTGGTGGTGCTGGAGGTAGACGAAAAGAAAAAGCGCATCAGCCTCAGCATGCGTCAGGCATCTCACAAGGAGCGGGGTTGACCGCCGCAATCGAGAATAACCTCACCGGAAAGGATAACGGACATATGGAATACAACAAAAAAATCGCCGATATGCGCAGCGGCGACATCGTGGAGGGCTTTTACATCCTGAAGGGCGCTTACCCCAAGACCACGGCGGCAGGCAAGCCGTTTCTGAGCGCGTCGCTTGCCGATGCCTCCGGCGTCATCGACGCCAAGGTGTGGGACTACACCGGCCCCATCGGCGTGGCGGACGAGGGGCGGATCATCAAGCTGCGGGGCACGGTGTCGGAGTATCGGGGTACGCCGCAGATCGTCATCGACCGCCTGCGCCTTCGCACGGAGGGCGACCCGGTGGAGCTGAGCGCGCTGGTTCCCATGGCTCCCATCGATGCCGACGCCTATCTGCAAAAGGTCTACGACCTGCTGGACAGCATGAAAGACGCAGACTACCAGCGCCTGTGCCGTGAGCTGCTGCGGCAGCATCTGGCGGGCTTTCAGCAGATCCCCGCCGCCAAAAGCGTCCACCACGGCTTCCTCCGGGGTTTGCTGATGCACACGGTGGACATGCTGACCATGGCGGACTTTCTGGCCGGTCAGTACCGCGCCGTCATCGACCGCGACCTGCTGCTGACGGGCACGCTGCTGCACGATTTCGCCAAATCGAAGGAGTTCGCGTTTTCCGAGCTGGGGCTCGTGACCAACTACTCCACCGGCGGACAGCTGCTGGGCCATCTGGTGATGGGCGCACAGGAGGTGGCCGACACGGCAAAGGAGCTGGGCATTCCCAATGACAAGTCCATGCTGGTGCAGCACATGATCCTATCCCACCACGGCGAGCCGGAGTTCGGCGCCGCCGTGCGCCCGCTGTTTGCCGAGGCGGAGCTGCTGTCCTGCATCGACATGATCGACAGCCGCATGGAGATCTACCGCGAGGTGCTGAACGACCTGTCGGTGGGCGAGTTCAGCGACCGTATTTTTGCCTTGGAGCGGCGGGTCTATAAGCCCCACGAGGTAAAGTAAGCGCCAACAGGAGAAGGAGGGTTTTCTATGGAATATCGCGTTCTGCCCCACGGCGGGGAACAAGTAAGCGTCATCGGTATGGGCTCCTCCGTCATCGGCGCACAGCCGGAAAAAGAGATCATCGCCACTGTCCGGGCCGCCGTCGACAGCGGCGTCAACTACTTTGACATGGCGGGCGGCCACGCCGCCATCTTCGCCGCCTACGGCAAGGCGCTGGAGGGCATCCGGGACAAGGTGTATCTGCAAATCCACTTCGGCGCGGACTACACCTCCGGCGAGTATGGCTGGACGACGGAGCTGGCCGAGGTGAAACGATCCGTGGCGTGGCAGCTGGAGCAGCTGCGGACGGACTATATCGACGTGGGCTTCCTCCACTGTCTGGACGAGGAGAGCGACCTTGCCGCCTATCAGGCAAACGGCGTGCTGGACTATGTGCTGGCGCTGAAAAAGCAGGGCGTGATCCGCCACATTGGCCTGTCCTCCCACACCCCGGCGCTGGTGAACAAGGTGCTGGATAGGGGCATTGTGGATGTGGTGATGTTCAGCATCAACCCCGCCTACGACTACGGACAGGGCGATTACGGTATCGGCGAGAACACCGAGCGGTACGACCTGTACCGCCGCTGCCAGCGGGAGGGCGTGGCCATCACCGTCATGAAGCCCTTCTGCGGCGGCCAGCTGCTGGACGCCGCTCAGTCTCCCTTCGGCGTCGCTCTGACGCGGGAACAGTGCATCCAGTACGCTCTGGACAAGCCCGGCGTTATGGCCGTTCTGCCGGGCTTCGGCAATCAGCGGGAAATGCGGGAGGTGCTGTCCTTCTTTGACGCGTCTGCGGCGGATCGGGACTACTCCTGTCTGGGCGAGCTGGCCCCGGCTGGCGCGTCGGGCCACTGCGTCTACTGCAAGCACTGCCATCCCTGCCCCGCCGGACTGGACGTCGCCCTCATCAACAAGTATAACGATCTGGCTATGCAGGGGGACAATCTGGCGCGGGAGCACTACCTGACGCTGGAAAAGCGGGCCGGGGACTGCGTGGGCTGCGGCCATTGCGACAGCCGCTGCCCCTTCCACGTGGCCCAAAGCCAGCGGATGCAAACCATCCAAACGTACTTCGGTGCATAACGCCGCATGAATAAGGGGAAAAATGGGGGGCATAACCCGGTTTATTGGCCGGTTTATGCCCCCTTTTCCGCACCTCAAACAGCCGCGTTTCTTCTCCCCTCCCGCCGCAAAACAAACCGCTTGACAGGACAAAACCATGCGGCTATAATAAGGCCATCCCACAGGCTGCAAGACGCAGCTTTTCTATAACATCTCAGGTTAGTCAAAGCTAACCAAGAATAAGGAGTGAGAACATGTCGTTCTTTGAAAACACCCGCAAGCCCACCGGCTTCGGCGGCCGGGTGATGGTATCCATGATGAACCTGTGCCACAGTCCCATGGCCCGCTGGGGCTTCCGGTTCCTGAAGCTTGCCGGTAACGCGGCGGTGCTGGACTGCGGCTGCGGCGGCGGAGCCAACCTGACGCGGCTGCTGAAAAAATGCCCCGACGGCATCGTCAAGGGCATCGACTACTCCCCCGTCAGCGTGGAAAAAGCCCGGAAGGTCAACCAACAGGCCATTCAACAGGGCCGCTGCACCGTGCTGAATGGCAACGTGGCGGACATGATCTTCGCGTCCTCGTGGTTCGACGCGGTCACGGCCTTTGAGACGGTCTACTTCTGGCCCGACCTGTCCGCCAGCTTCCGGGAGGTCTATCGGGTGCTGAAGCCCGGCGGCACGTTTCTCATCTGCAACGAGTGCGGAGACCCGGAGAAATACAGCAAGTGGACAGAGATCATCGACGGCATGACCGTCTACCGTGACACGGAGCTGCAAGCCGCTTTAGAGCAGGCGGGCTTCCAGCATGTCCAGACCCACAGCAACAAAATGGGCTGGCTGTGCGTCACGGCGCGGAAGTAAAGGGGGACAACACTATGAGCATCGGCGCGTCATTGCTGCGCGGCGTCTATCGGCTCTCCTGCGTGAAGAAGGCCTTCGCTCTGCCGGTGGAGCAGCTGCTGAAGGCCATCGAAAAGGCCAATCGGGGCCGGGGCTTTTTCATGCCCACCGACCACAAGGCCCACTACGAAAAGCGGATGGTCAATGGCTTTCCGTGCCTGATCGTCCGGGCGGAGAGCAAGCCGTCCCAGCGGGCCATTCTGTTCTTCTTCGGCGGCGGCATGGTCATCGGCCCGGACAAGGGCGACGCCGCCGTGCTGCGGAAGCTGTGCTATGGAACAGGCTGCGACGTCTGGTTCCCCATCTATCCCCTCTGCACGGAGCACTGCATCACCGTCAGCTACGACATGGCCTACGCCTGCTACCGGCAGATGATCGCCCTGTACGGCGACGGAAACGTCAGCACCTGCGGGTTTTCCTCCGGCGGCGCGCTGGCACTGGGCATGGCCGCTCACAACAACGCGCTGGGCGCTCCCCTGTCCCCGCCCCGGCACATTGTGGCCGTCTCCCCCGGCGAGGTGCCGTGGAACGACGAGGAACGCGCCCGCATGCAGGCGCTGAATCCTCGCGACGTGGCCATCGACTATGCCTTCATGGCAAAGGGCGAAGCGCTCATGCGCCACGGGCAGGACAATCTGCCGGAATACATGCTCTCCCCCTCGCGGGGCGAATATTCCGGCGTGGGGGATATCCACTTCTATTACAGCACGGACGAGGTGCTGTACGGCGCGTGGCCGGAATTTGAAGCCGCCTGCCGGCAGGCGGCGATTCCCTATACGGTCACGACCCGGCCCGGCATGGTACACTGCTACTGCATGCTGCCCTATTACAAGGAGGCCAGAGAGGACTTTGCCAAAGTCGTGGAGCAGCTGAAAAAATAAGGAAGCAAACCGAGGCCCCGGCAGAAAGCCGGGGCCCCGCTTTACTTCATTCTATTCAGCGGCCGCGAGAGGCCTTTTCCTGACGCTCCGCTTCGGCACGGGCCTTGCAGACCTCGGCCCAGCTGGGCAGCTTGTCCAGCTCCGCCGCGAAGGCCGCCAGTTCATCGGGAATGGCGATCTTCTGGGGACAGACGGCGGCACAGGCGCCGCAGGCGATACAGGCGGCGGGCCATTTGTCCTGGGGCAGGGCGTCCAGCTGCATCTTCACGGAGGAGCCGCTGCCCACCCGCAGCTGGTTATACTTATGCAGCAGGTCGGGGATATCCAGTCCCTGGGGGCAGCCGTCGCAGCAGTAGCGGCAGGCGGTGCAGGGGATGGAATTCTTCATGCGCTCGGCGGCCTCCATCAGGATATCCCGCTCGGCGTCGGACAGGGGATCCAGATGGTCGAAGGTCTTGATATTGTCGGCCATCTGGGCCATGTTGGACATGCCGGACAGCACCATGGTGATGTTATCAAAGCCCTGTAACCAGCGGAAGCCGAAGGAGGCGATGCTGTCGTCGGGCCGAATGGCATGGAGCCGCTGCTCCTCGTCCGGCTCCAGCGTTACCAGCTTGCCGCCCCGCACAGGCTCCATGACCCACAGGGGGATATTACGCTGCCGCAGCAGCTCGTACTTTTCCTTGCCGTGCTGCAGCGTCCAGTCCAGATAGTTGAATTGCAGCTGGCAGAACTCCATCTCGTCGCCATAGCGGTTCAGGAAATCCGTCAGGCAGGGCAGGTCGGCGTGGCTGGAAAAGCCCAGATGCTTGATGCGGCCCTGCTTCTTCTGCTCGACAAAGTAGTCCACGATGCCCCAGCGGGGATCGTCGTACACGTGGACGGAGTTTTCATATACGTTGTGCAGCAGGTAGAAGTCGAAATACTCCACCTGACATTTTTGCAGCTGCTGCTCGAAAATATCGGCGGGGTCATAGGTCTCCGCCACCATGTGGCCAGGGAACTTGGTGGCCAGATAAAAGCTGTCACGGGGGTGCTTTTTCAGGCACTGTCCCACCACGGTCTCCGAACGATTCTGCATGTAGGGCCACGCGGTGTCATAATAATTCACCCCATGCGCCATGGCGTAATCGACCATTTTCTGCGTCAGCGCCGCGTCGATCTGGCCGTTTTCCAGCACCGGCAGACGCATGGTGCCAAAGCCCAGCATGGAAAGCTTCGTTCCCTTGAAGTCACGGTAAATCATTTTGCCATCCTCCCAACGATCAGAATTGATGGGAATAGTATAACACATTGGTGCGGATATGACAATATCCGCACCAATGTGTTATTCAGCCTGTCAAAAAACTACCCAAACACCCCTGTTTCTGCTATAATAGAAGAAACGGGGGTGTTTTCATGGAAGGCTGGAGAAAAGACGCACGGCGGGAGCCAATCATCGTAGATTTGGAGGCGCTGGTGCCAAAGGAGCATC
>ERZ825896.2812-NODE-2812-length-15782-cov-8.393972_pt1 | contig 15782 bp, 14 predicted proteins | sample MGYA00519858_ERZ825896 | MGnify/ENA primary metagenome ERZ825896 (study PRJEB31778, sample SAMEA3449214) | human gut metagenome | biome: human gut; feature: human-associated habitat; material: faeces | place: United Kingdom | collected 2010/2012 ...
CGAACCACACCGTCATGGGCGAGGCGCTGGAAAAGTGGGATCTGGAGCTGCTGCGGTCCGTCGTGCCCGAGGTCTGCGAGATCATCGAGCGCATCGACGCCCGGCTCAAGCAGGAGCATCCGCATTCGAAACTCTTCATCGTCAAGGATGGCCAGGCGCACATGGCGAATCTGTCCGTCTACATGTCCACCGCGGTCAACGGCGTGGCCGAGATCCACTCCCAGATCCTCAAGGACGATCTGTTCAAGGACTGGTACGCCGTCTATCCCGAGCGCTTCCAGAATAAGACCAACGGCATCACGCCCCGCCGCTGGCTGGGCCTTTCGAACCCGGAGCTGTGCGGCCTGATCGACAGCCGGATCGGCACGGGCTATCTCAAGGACCTCGACAAGCTGGCCGGACTGAAAAACAGCATCGACGAGATGACCGTCAAGCAGTTCAACGCCATCAAGCTCGAGAAAAAGCGCCAGCTGTGCCGCGTGATCGAGGAACATGAGGGCGTCGCGCTCGACCCGTCCTTCCTCTTCGATGTGCAGGTCAAGCGTCTGCACGAGTATAAGCGTCAGCTGCTCAACGCGCTGTGCATCATGGACCTCTACCTGTCCATCAAGGACGGCACGCTCACCGATTTCACGCCCACAGCCTTCATCTTCGGCGCCAAGGCCGCGCCGGGCTACCGCCGCGCGAAAGCGATCATTCATTATGTCAACCGCATTGCCGAACTCATCAACAACGACCCGGCCATGGAAGGCGTCATGAAGGTCGTCTTCGTCCAGAACTACAACTGCTCCTACGCCGAGCATATCATCCCCGCGGCGGATATCTCCGAGCAGATCTCGCCGGCCGGCACCGAGGCTTCCGGCACGGGCAACATGAAGCTCATGCTCAACGGCGCGGTCACCCTCGGCACACTCGACGGCGCGAACGTGGAGATCGCTGAGCAGGCGGGCCGCGAAAATGAGTATATCTTCGGCGCCACCGTCGAGGAGATCAACATGGTGAAGCCCAACTATAACGCCCGGAGCTTCTATGAAGCTGACCCGGCCCTGCGCCGCGCGGTCGATACGCTGATCGACGGCACGGTCCCGACCGACGAGGAGCAGCACGAGCTCTATACCTCCCTGCTCAAGGGTGCGAGCTGGCACAAGCCGGACCAGTATTTCCTGTTCTACGACTTTGACAGCTACAAAAAGGCCCGTCTGCAGGCCAACCGCGACTACCGTGACCGGCTGTCCTTCGGCCGCAAGTGTCTCGAGAACGTCGCCTCCGCAGGCAAGTTCTCCTCGGACCGCACCATCCGTCAGTACGCGGATGAGATCTGGCACATCAAACCCGTAAAATAAAAAAACGCAGCGCAGGGCCGGGTGACCGGTCTTGCGCTCTGCGTCTATGTAAAGGAATGGGACTATGTTCGACTATCTGATCAAAAACGGACAACTCATCGACGGCACCGGCAGCTCCGCCCGCCGGGCGGACGTCGGCATCACAGACGGGAAGATCGCTGCCATCGGCGATCTGTCGGCCGCACAGGCCGGGACCGTCATCGACGCGGCAGGGAAGACCGTCACCCCCGGCTTTATCGACATCCACCGCCATGCCGACGCGGCGCTCTTCCGCCCGCATTTCGGCGAGCTGGAGCTCAAACAGGGCCTGACCACGATCGTAAACGGCAACTGCGGCCTGTCTATTACGCCCTGCAGCGGACCGTACCGCGGGGAGATCGAGGCCTATCTGACCCCGGTCACGGGTGAGTTGCCCGCAGACGCGGACTGCAGCTCGATGCGGGCCTATCTGGATGCTGCCCGCAGGCAGCCCAGCCCCATCCATACTGCCATGCTGGCCGGCAGCGGCACCATCCGCGCCTGTGCGGCCGGCTTCTCCGCGCCGACACTGGACGCGGCGCAGCTGCGCACGGTCCAGAGCCTGATTGAACGGGAGCTTGCCGCGGGTGCGCTCGGTGTTTCCCTCGGCCTCGGCTACGCGCCGGACTGCTTCTATTCGACCGAAAGGCTGATCGAGGCGCTGAGGCCCCTGCAGGATTCCGGCATTCCCATCACCGTCCACATGCGGCAGGAGGGCAGCGGCGTGGTGGGGGCGCTCCAGGAGATGATCGCGGTCGCGCGCGCGCTGCGCACGCCTGTCGAGATCAGCCACCTCAAGTCCATCGGCAAGGCCAACTGGCGCAGATGTACGCCCGAGATGCTCCGCCTGATGGCGGAGGCCCGGCAGGAGGGCGTCCGGATCGCCTGTGACGTCTATCCCTATACCGCGGGCTCGACCCAGCTCGTCCACGTCCTGCCGCCGGAGACGCAGCAGGGCGGCATGGAAGCCCTGACCGAGCATCTGGCCGACCCCGCCTTCCGCGAAACGCTCAAGGCCCGGATGCTCACGGGCAGCGACTTTGAAAATATCTCGCTGCTGGCCGGGTTTGAAAATATCGTCGTTTCCAGCGTCCGGCTGGACGGGCTGCAGCAGTACGAGGGCCAGAGCATCGCGCAGATCGCTGAGCAGCAGGGGAAGGATCCCTTTACCTGCCTGTTTGACCTTCTGCAGGCCACGCACTGCGACGTGACCATGATCGACTTCATCGCCGCGGAGGACGATATCTGCGATATCCTGCGCGACGCACACAGCTGCGTCATCTCCGACAGCACCTATCCCACCACCGGCATGCTCCACCCGCGCGTCTACGGGACCTATACCACGCTGCTGGAGCATTTTGTCCGCGAAAAGCAGGTCCTCTCGCTCGAAGCAGCCGTGCATAAGGTGACCGGCCGCCCGGCTGCAGTCATGGGCCTTCGGACCAAGGGCGTGCTGGCGCAGGGGATGGACGCCGACATCAACATCTTTGACCCCGCGCAGATCCACACCCGCGCGACCTATCAGGACCCCGCGCAGTTCTCCGACGGCCTCGACACTGTCTTCGTGAGCGGCCAACCCGCGATCCTGCACGGCGCGCTGACCGGCCGCAAAGACGGCACGGTCCTGACCCGGTAAACGCGCCGGCGGACATGCCCAGCGGGAGGAATTTCCGCGCCATTGGCGGCCCGGTTTCCGGATTTGGGAAACTGTAAAAACTTTTTTAGGCACGCTCATAATTTATTTGGACAAACGGGCGAAATTGTAGATATTTTTTCGGTAAAAACGTTGGTTTTTGGGCAAAATAATACTGGACAGCCCACGAATGTTGCGGTATAATTTAACAGAATGTTGTGGGAAACTACAGTACATTGGCCGGCCCCGTGCCGGCAGGTAATAAGGAGGAAATTCATTATGTCTGTTAAAGTTGCGATCAATGGTTTTGGCCGTATCGGCCGTCTGGCTTTCCGTCAGATGTTCGGCGCTGAGGGCTACGAAGTCGTCGCCATCAACGACCTGACTTCCGCCAAGATGCTCGCGCACCTGCTGAAGTACGACTCCACGCAGGGCAACTACGTTGCGCAGGGCCACACCGTTGATTTCCATGAGGGCGAAGGCGAAGACAACTACATCGTTGTCGACGGCAAGAAGATCGTCATCTACAAGATGCCGAACGCTGCTGATCTGCCTTGGGGCAAGCTGGGTGTCGACGTTGTCCTCGAGTGCACCGGCTTCTACACCAGCAAGGCCAAGGCGCAGGCTCATATCGACGCTGGCGCCCGCAAGGTCGTCATCTCCGCTCCGGCCGGCAATGACCTGCCCACCATCGTCTTCAACGTCAACCACAAGACCCTGACCAAGGAAGACAACATCATCTCCGCCGCTTCCTGCACCACCAACTGCCTCGCTCCGATGGCCAAGGCTCTGAACGACCTGGCTCCCATCGAGTCCGGCATTATGTGCACCATCCACGCCTACACCGGCGACCAGATGCCGCTCGACGGCCCGCAGCGCAAGGGTGACCTCCGCCGCAGCCGCGCAGCCGCTGTCAACATCGTCCCGAACTCCACCGGCGCTGCCAAGGCCATCGGCCTCGTCATCCCGGAGCTGAACGGCAAGCTCATCGGCGCTGCACAGCGTGTTCCCACCCCGACCGGCTCCACCACCATCCTGAACGCTGTTGTCAAGGGCGCTGTTACGGTCGACCAGGTCAACGCACAGATGAAGGCTGAGGCCACCGAGTCCTTCGGCTACAACACCGACGAGATCGTTTCCTCCGACATCATCGGCATGCGCTTCGGTTCCCTGTTCGATGCCACCCAGACCATGGTCCTGCCCCTGCCGAACGGCGACACCCAGGTTCAGGTCGTTTCCTGGTACGACAACGAGAACTCCTACACCAGCCAGATGGTCCGCACCATCAAGTACTTCTCCGAGCTGGGCTAATTCCCACACCGCAACCAGACAGGCGCTGCTCCGGCAGCGCCTGTTTTTTCGTCTTTGCGCGGTTGACAGGAGTAGACTTATATGCTACGATAAGTCTACAAAAGTAAACTTTCGGAGGTGCGAAGATGAAGCGACTTTTTGCGTTCCTGCTGGCCTGTGTGCTGCTGTGCGCCTGTTCTGCCTGCAAAAAAGAAAGTCTGCCCGAGCCGGAACCGGCGCAGACGACAAAAGCCGACCCGGAGCAGACGATCTCCGGTCTCTCCGTCCGGATCCCCGCGACGCAGTACCGGCTGGGCCGCACAGAGCCAGAGCTTCTTGACCTCGGCGAACATCTGCTGCCGTACGACAAGGGCGCGGTGCTGACCGGCATGATCTTCGCGCAGGACGAAGCGGAGAACGATACCGAGGCCGCCGCCTTCTACGCGCCCGACCGCAGCTGCGTCGTGCAGACGCTGGCTGTCTCGCCGGACGGGAGGCTCGTGCAGACTGCGCTGGACGGGGAGCGGCTGTTCTCGCTGGAAGCGGCAGGGGAGGATGGGACCCAATGGGCGCTCCATGGCCCGGACATGGAAGCCAGCCTGGACGCCGCACTGGCTGGCTGCTCCAACATCACGGCAATGGCCGTCCGGGAAGACACAGTCTATCTCGCGGCGGATGGTGCCTGCGTCCTTGCCTGTTCGCTGGACGGGATGCTTCTCTGGAAGCAGGAAGCACCCTCCATCGACCGCTTTTTCTCCGCGCAGGACGGCCGTCTGCTTGCGTGGGCGCGGCAGGAACAGGCGCTCTATCTGCTGGAAGACGGCGCGATCCGCCGCCTCTGCGCGATGCCGGACCTGTTCTGCACCGGCATTGAGCAGCTTTACCCGGGGGACCAGACGCCCTATGACTGCATCGTCTGCGCCAACGACGCCTTTTTCGGCTGGTCGATCGCCGAGGAAGCCGTCACGCAGCTGTTCACCTGCGACGCTGTCGGCCTGTACGCCGGGGATATCCTCGATTTCTGCAGCCTCGGCAATGACCGGTATCTCGGCCTCGAATGGGCTCCGTCCGCTTCCGGGGAACCCGGCTGCACGCTGTTCTGGCTGACGCCTGTGGAGGGCAAGCTCCCGGAAAAGCGCACCATCCGCGTCGCGGGCAGCCGCAGCAGCATCTTTTCCATGGCCGTCCGCGATTTTTCCTCCCTGTACCCCGAATATCAGGTCGAATTCGTCGACTATGAGGTGCAGTACGGAGAACAGGCGGACCAGCAGCTTTTGATGGACCTCCTCTACGGCCAGAGCCCGGACCTTCTGTTCGTGAACGGTCTGCCCTATGAAGTCTACGCGCGGCAGGGACTGCTGGAGGACCTGTACCTGTGGATCGACGCGGACGAGACGCTTTCCCGCACCGACTTCACGCAGAACCTGCTCCGCGCGCTCGAAACGAACGGCGCACTGTACCGCCTGCCGCAGACCTACCTGCTGGAAACCGCGATGGGGCTGCCGGAGACCGTCGGCGGGGAAGCGGACTGGACGATGGCGGAGTTTCTGGATACTGTGCAGGCGCATCCGGCGCTGACAGCGGTCTTTGCACAGGAAGACGGAGCGTCCATGCTGCAGCAGCTGCTGCTCCACGCGCCGGAGGCCTTCGTCGACTACGAGGCGGCAGAGGCGCATTTCGATTCACCGGATTTCCTCCGCCAGCTGGCGCTGGCGCAGCGGCAGTCATATCCCGAAGCAGAGTCGGGCCGCGAGGCGCTTCTGACCGGTCAGGTATTGCTCGAACCGCTGACGATCATGCACGCGCAGGACTTTGACGAGGAATACGCGGACAGTCTGAATCAATTTTCCTTTCCTGGCTTCCCGGGCGCGGGCCGTGCGGTTTTTTATCTGAACTTGCCGATGGCCATCCCGGTGAGCGCACAGGAAAAGGAAGGCGCGTGGGCCTTCCTGAAGCTGCTCATCACCGAGGACCGCTACGCGGCGCGCGGCCGCGGCGGCTGGCTGCCCCTGCAGGCGGATTTTGAAGAAAAGACGGCCGCCATGCAAGACCCGGATGCAGAAAAACTCCTGCGTACCCTGCAGGAGTCGGCGACGTCCGTGTTTTATTACGACGCTGCCATCAGCCAGATCCTCGCCGACGAGCTTCCATACTTCCTCTCCGGCGACCAGACTGCCGACCAGATCTCTACCCGCATCCAGCGCCGCGCCCAGCTCTATCTGGAGGAAACCTATCGCTGAATACCAGCACGAGAGTCGGGAGCGGCCATGCTCAAACAAAAAGAACCCGTGCCCCCCGGACTTTCACTGCCGGGGTTGACGGCAAAAGCCGCCGACACGAGTTCTTCTTATAAAAGGAACTGCCGGCGGCGTCGTGCCCTCAGCCGTTTCCGGAGGGGCTCGCTCAACATCACACAGTTCTTTCTCTGACAGGATAACAGAAGAAACAGAAAATGTAAAGATGAAATTTTATCTGAGATCATAAAAGAGCAAGCCACCAGTACTGGCACTCTCGCTCCGGGCCTCGTTGCTCGGTGCGCAGCCTGATTATGGCGGCTTGCTCATGAAAAAGGCAGCATGGAATGAAGAAAAAGTCAAGACGGAAGCCTTGCTGGAGTAAGTCACATCATGCAAAAACGTGGGAGGGATTCGAACCCTCCCACGTTTTTATACCTTTTGGGACTCAGACGTTCTTCACAGCCAGCGCGCGGATGGCATTGAGGACGGCGAGGATCATGACGCCGACGTCGGCGAAGATGGCCAGCCACATATCCGCGATGCCGCACGCGCCGAGGATCAGGCAGACCGCCTTGACGACCAGCGCGAACACGATGTTCTCGTACACGATGCGGATGCACTTGCGGGAGATGCTGATGGCCTTGGAGATCTTCATCGGGTCGTCGTCCATCAGCACGACGTCCGCCGCTTCGATCGCTGCGTCGGAGCCCATCGCGCCCATCGCGATGCCGATGTCCGCCCGCGAGAGGACCGGCGCGTCGTTGATGCCGTCGCCGACGAAGGCGAGCTTGGCCTTCGGGCTCTTTTCTGCCAGCAGCTTTTCTACCTGCGTGACCTTGTCGGCCGGCAGCAGCTCGCTGTGGACCTCGTCCACGCCGAGATTCTTCGCGACCTGCTCCGCCACGCGCTTTGTGTCGCCCGTCAGCATGACGGTCTTCTGCGCGCCGGTCCGCTTGATGGCGGCGATAGCCTCCTTTGCGTCCGGCTTTTCAATGTCGGAGATCACGATGTGACCGGCATATTTGCCGTCGATCGCGATATGCAGGATCGTGCCGACGCAGTGGCAGGGGATGCAGTCTACGCCCAGCTTTTCCATCAGCTTGTCGTTGCCAATGGCGATCTTCATCCCATCGACCGTGGCGGTCAGGCCGTGGCCGCTGATCTCCTCGATATCGGACACGCGGCTGCGGTCGATCGGCTTGCCGTAGGCCCACTGCAGGCTCTTGCTGATGGGGTGCGAGGAGGCGCACTCGGCATGCGCGGCCAGCTCGATGAGCTTCTCGTTTTCCAGCTCGTTGTGGTGGATGCCGCTGACCTCAAATACACCCTTGGTCAGCGTACCGGTCTTGTCGAAGACCACGATCTTCGTCTGCGAAAGCGTCTCCATGTAGTTCGAGCCCTTGATCAGCACACCGGCCTTGCTCGCGCCGCCGATGCCCGCGAAGAAGCTCAGCGGAATGCTGACGACCAGCGCGCAGGGGCAGGAGATGACCAGGAACGTCAGCGCGCGGTAGATCCAGATCGCCCACGCGGCCGGATTGCCCGCGATCAGATTGATGACCGGCGGCAAGACGGCCAGTGCCAGCGCCGAACAGCATACGGCGGGGGTATAGACCCGCGCAAATTTGGAGATGAACGCCTCCGACCGCGACTTGCGGGAGGACGACTCCTCGACCAGCTCCAGGATCTTCGAGACTGTCGATTCGCCGAAGTTTTTCGTCGTGCGGATCTTCAGCACGCCGGACATGTCGATGCAGCCGCTGATGACCTCCTCGCCGGGGATGATCTCACGCGGCAGGCTCTCGCCGGTCAGCGCGCTGGTGTTGAGACTGGCCGTGCCCTCGACGACGACGCCGTCGATCGGCACCTTTTCGCCCGGCTGCACGACGATCACGCTGCCGACCGCAACCGTATCCGGGTCGACCTGCTCAAGCTTGCCGTCTGTTTCGATGTTGGCATAGTCCGGGCGGATGTCCATGAGCGCAGTGATGTTCCGGCGGCTCTTGCCGACCGCGTAGCTCTGGAACAGCTCGCCGATCTGGTAGAACAGCATAACGGCGACGGCCTCGGTGAGGTCCGTGTCCTTTTCGTAGACCGCCAGCGCGATCGCACCGAGCGTGGCGATGGCCATCAGGAAGTTTTCGTCGAACACACGGCCGTTGCCGATGCCCTTGGCGGCCTTTTTCAGGATATCATAGCCGATGACCAGATACGTCACGGCGAACAGCACGATCCGCACCACGCCGGGCATCGGGACGAACTTCGCGATCAGCAGCAGCACGATCGCGATGCAGATCCGGATCAGCATTTTTTTCTGTTTCTTCGTCATGGGGAAGCGCACCCTTTCCTTCTTATTTGAGACAACGGCAGCAGCACCGGAGGCGCTGCTGCCGTGCTTGCTTACAGCTCGATCTCGCAGTCCGGCTCGACTTTCTTGCAGGCCTTGAGGACGGCCTTCATCGTCTTCTTCTCATCCGCGCCCTCGGCGAATTCCACGCTCATCTTCTGCATCATAAAATTGACGCTTGCGGAGGCAACGCCCTCGGTCTTGTTTGCGGCTTCCTCCATCAGGTTGGCGCAGTTCGCGCAGTCGACTTCGATCGCATAGGTCTTTTTCATGGTGTACCCCTTTCTTCTTATTAAACAATTAAGCACTCGTTTAATCTTTACAAGCGAAGTATAACGCCGCCCACCGCGAATGTCAAGAGGGGGATGAAAAAAACCTTTGCATTTTGGAAAGAATTATGTATGATATAAAAAACGAATGGAGGCGGGCGTATGCATACGGACTTGCTGCCGCATCATCACGGCGGGGAAGAGCACCATAATATCGACCAGATCCGGGCGCAGCTCGCAAAGGCGGACAATTTTCAGATCGTCGCGGATATCTTCAAGCAGGTGGGCGACCCCACGCGCGTGCGGATCTTCTGGCTGCTGTGTCACTGCGAGGAGTGCGTGCAGAATATCTCCGCCCTCATGGAGATGTCGAGCCCTGCGGTCAGCCACCATCTGCGCGGCCTCAAGGATAACGGACTTATCGTCTCCCGCCGCGTCGGCAAGGAAGTCTTCTACAAGGCGGCGGACACCGACCAGAGCCGTCTGCTGCACATCATGATTGAAAAGGTCATGGCCATCAGCTGCCCTGAAACCTGAAAAACCGGACCTGCCGCAAGCCGCGGCAGGTCCGTTATTTTTATTCGGTCCAATACAGTCCGGCCGTTTTGATGACCGGCTCGGCGGCCAGCAGCATGTTCGCGGCCTCCCGCCGCGTGAGCGGCGCCTCATAGTCCGAAGCGGCCAGCGGGATCCCGGCCTCCGAGAGCGCGCTGACGGCGCTCTGCGCCCACGCAGGGACGGCAGAGGCGTCTTCACCGGCAAAGACCGCCGCGTCGCCCGGCAGCCGCAGAAGCTTCTGGAGCATGACGGCGGCCTCCGCACGGCTGAGCGTATCTTCCGGGCGGAAGACGAGCCCTTCCTCCGTCGGCGTGCCCGAGATCATGCCGGACTGGTAGGCCGCGGCCAGATACGGCTGCTGCCACGCGGGCGTCTCCAGCTCGTCGGCAAAGCCGGTCGAGATGGCGCCGTCTGCCTGCTCGAGTCCTGCCAGCTTCATGCATGCGATCAGAAACTCGCCGCGGCTGACGGCGTCGTCCGGCTCAAAGCAGAGGTTCCCGGCGATGATCCTGCCGGTGTACAGCCCCTGATCCTTGAGCCACATGGCGGCGAAGGCGTCCTTGTCGCCGGACATGTCCTGATACGTCGCCTTGTCGGCGGGCTTGAGGATGCGGATCTTCACGCAGGCCTCGTTGGAGACGTTTCCAGCCGGGTCCGTCGCGGTGAAGACGAACGAGTCCTTGCCGACCTTATTTTTGCCCGGCGTATAGGTGAAGCTGCCGTCGTCATGCAGCTCGACGGTCCCGCGCTTCGGCTCCTTGACGAGCTGATAGGTGAGCTTGGTGTCTTCCTTGTCCTGCGCGCAGAGCGTGCCGGAGTTTGCGATGTTCTTATAGGTTTCCAGCGTTCCATCCTCGCAGACCGGCGCGGTATTCGTGCCGGAGAGGATGCGCAGGCTGACCGTCACGGCGTCGCCGAGCGTCCCGGCGCTGATCGGGCAGTAGACCAGCTCGCAGTCCGCCTCGCCGAGGCAGACCGGACGGAGCTTCAGCTTTTCCAGCGCGGCCGCGGGCAGGATATCGCCCCGCCGCAGCACGCGGCTGCCGATGCACAGCTCTGCCTGATACGCGGGCGGGACGGCGGAAATGTAGACGCCCTCCAGCTCGCTGCTGTCCGAGAAATCAGCGGCGCTGAACTGGTATTCCGAAGTGTAATCCACGGCGATCTCCGCGGCCAGCGCGGGCACGCAGAGCATGGCAAGCACCAGCGCCGCAAGAACGGCGGCGCCAAAACAACGGGTGCGGTGTTTCAAAGGGAAAACCTCCTTTAAGATGATTCGGAGGTAGTTTCTGCGCACAGCGGGAAAATATGCAAGGGAACAAGAAAAAACTCCCTCCGTATGGGAGGGAGCTTTGGAAGACCGCTCAGGCCGCCGACAGCGGCGGGCGGATATACCGCGCATTGCTGTCCGGCGCGGGCCGCATATTGATGCCCGAGACGATGCCCATCGCAAAGAACATCGTGACGAGCGAGCTGCCGCCGTAGGAGAAGAACGGCAGCGTCAGGCCGATGACCGGCACGAGGCCGATGCACACGCCGATGTTGATGAACACCTGCGCCGTCAGCATACCGGCGATACCGACGCAGATGAGCCGGTTCATATAGTTGCCGGACTTGATGCCGACGTGGATGATGCGGATGATGATGGCCGTCAGCAGAATGAGGACCGCCATGCAGCCGAGCATGCCCAGCTCCTCACCGATGGAGGAGAAGATCAGGTCGGTGTGCTGCGCGGGGATCGAGCCGCTCTGCACCATCGTCCCGTGGTAGAGCCCCTGGCCAGTGACGCCGCCGTTCTGCAGCGCGCGCAGACTGCGGTTCATCTGATAGCGCTGGTCCTGCGCCAGCGGGTCGATGCGCGGGTCAAACAGGACCCAGATGCGGCTTCGCCGGTCATAGCTGAGGAACTGCCACAAAAACGGCGAGGCCACCAGCAGAACTGCTCCCGCACCGAGGAACCACAGCAGGCTCACGCCGCCGACGAATGCCATGATGACGAAAATAAACAGATACTGCAGCGCAACGCCGAGATCCTCCGACGCCACAACGATCAGGCCGAACATAAAGACCGTGATCACCGCCAGCCGCAGCACCGTCGAGATATGCGAGATCTTGTTCTGCCGGATGCTCATCGTCTTGGCGAGGATCATGATGAACGGGATCTTGCAGATCTCCGCCGGCTGGATGGAAAACGGCAGGAAGCTGAAGTCCAGCCAGGAGCGGTTGCCGCTTCGGGTGTCGCCGAAGGGGAAGAGCAGCAGGATGAAGATCGCCGAGAAGATCAGCAGCAGCTCACGCCGCTCCGCAATGATATCCACGTCGATCAGGGTGAACACCACATATAAGATCACGCCGAGGATCAACGCCAGCGTCTGCGTGCGCACGAACTGCGCGCTGCCTTTGACGTTCGTCGCGCTGGAGATGACCACGATGCCAAACACGCTGGCGGCGACGCAGAGGCTCAGAAGCACCATATCCGCCCGCCGGACAAAGCTGCCGATCGCCTTCCAGATCCCATGCATACTGCCGCCTCCTTACGTGAAAAATGAGAAAAACATCTGATACAATTCTACAGTATATCAAAAAATGACCGCCCTGTAAACCTGTTTTTTGAGACCGGCAGGGGCCGGGCAGATCAGAAAATGCCGTGGTTATATTTCAGCTGCGCATACAGGATCAGGGCCAGACCGATCCCGAGACCTGGAAGCATGATGTAGTCGATGACTGCGGCATTCCAGAAGGTCACGAGATACGATACAATAAAAAATGCCGCGCCGATCACAAGCGTACCCGCGCCGATCGCCCGTCCGTACCGGGGAATGTCTGCTTCCTTGACCCTTTTACGGTTCCACGCGTGTATCGTGCTGATATTGCCCATGATGTTGACGATGCCGAGCGTGGACAGGAGGATCCCCATGACCAGTAAACCCAGATATTCCATATGCCGCCCTCCTAAAAATAGAATAAGTCCTCAAATTTCCAATCCAGCGCGATGCAGAGGATGAGCGCCAGCTTGGCCGTGGGATTGAACTGGCCTGTCTCGATCGAGCTGATCGTGTTCCGGGAAACGCCGACCAGCTCGGCCAGCTGCGACTGGGAAAGGCCATTTTCGCAGCGCGCTTCCTTCAGCCGGTTCTGCAGCTTCAGCTCCGCTTTCATTCCGCCGCCTCCATCAGCTGCCGGATAAAAAAGACCAGAAAGAGCAGGAACATGACAAGGTATAAGACCGTGAGGACGAGATCTGTCTTCCGCTTCAGCTTTAAGAACTTCACCAGCGCGTGCGTACCGAGAATACTGAAATAAATGACCCAGGGGCCGAGCAGCATCGTATGGACGGCCCGGACAAACAGGGCCGAGACGAGGCAGCACACGCCCGCGCCGACCCGGCCCGCAAGATTGCCTGCCTGTACCGACGCTTCCAGTTCGGCCAGATCCCGGTTCTGATGCTCCCTGCGGCTGATCTCCAGAATATCCTCTTTTTCCATAAAGGATCCTCCTCTGCCAAGTTTCCTTGTCGCCATGATAACACCGCCAAGTTTTCTTGTCAACCTGTTCCGGCAAAACTTCGGCGGGCTGCCGATTGCGGATTGATTTTGGCGGGCCGGTATGGTATAATGCCACAGATATAATGGGGCAGGTAGGGGGCTTTTATGATGCAGATCACCACGCACAGCGCCGATGAAACGCAGGCGCTGGGGCAGAAGCTGGCCAGTCGTCTGGCGCCCGGCGATGTGATCGCCTACTTCGGGGACCTCGGCGCGGGCAAGACCGCCTTCACCCGCGGCCTCGCGCAGGGCCTCGGTATCACCGACCCCGTGACGAGCCCGACCTACACCATCGTCAACGAATATCTCTCCGGCCGCATCCCACTGTTTCATTTCGATATGTACCGTCTCTCGTCCTCCGACGAGCTGTTTGACATCGGCTGGGAGGATTATCTCTCCCGCGGCGGCGTCTGCGCCGTCGAATGGAGCGAAAACGTGGAAGATGCTCTGCAGGACGCGATCCGCGTCACCATCGAAAAGGACGCGGACGAGCCCGACACCCGCCACATCACCATCACAGGAGGGCCTCGCTTTGAAGATCCTTGCCTTTGAATCCTCGGCCAAGGCCGCCAGTACGGCGCTGCTGTCCGACGGTCTGCTGCTTGCGGAATATACCCAGAACTCCGGCCAGACGCACAGCCGGACGCTCATGCAGATGGCGAAGGATATGCTCACCAGCTGCGATCTGACGCCGCAGGATATCGGTGCGGTCGCTGTCGCGGCCGGCCCCGGCAGCTTTACGGGTGTGCGCATCGGCATGGCCTGCGCCAAGGGCTTTGCCTGGGGGCTGCAGCTGCCGCTCTACGGCGTGTCCACGCTCGAGGCGATGACGCGCGGCGCGGCCTACGCCGACGGCATCTACTGCGCCTGCATGGACGCGCGGAAGCAGCAGATCTACAACGCGGTATTCTCTCTGCAGGCCGGGAAGCTTACCCGCCTGACGGACGACCGCGCGATCGCCATCGACGCGCTCGTGCCGGAGCTTTCCGAGGGGGCCGGCCCCATCTACCTGCTCGGCGACGGCGCGAAGCTCGTCTCTGACACGCTGGCAGGCAGCGGCCTGCCGCTCATCCTGCTTCCCGAGCAGCTGCGGCAGCAGCGGGCGAGCGGCGTGGCGCTCTGCGCGATGGACCGCATGCTTGCGGGCGACCCCGGTGACGCGGCGGCCCTGACGCCCAATTACCTGCGCATGGCGCAGGCCGAGCGCACGCGGCAGAATAATCAGGACTTTTATTTGAAAAAATAATTGAATAACAGAAAAGACAAAGGAGATCATCATGAGCACGAAAGCATTTGGAGAACACGTACATGTTATGGATCATCCGCTCGTTGCGCATAAGCTGACGATCATGCGCGACAAGAACACCAGCGTCAAGGACTTCCGTGAGCTGGTCAGCGAGATCGGTATGCTCATCACCTACGAAGCGACCCGCGATCTGCCCCTCACCACCAAGACCGTGGAGACCCCGATCTGCACGGCGGAGGAGCCGACGCTCGCCGGTAAGAAGATCGCTGTCGTGCCCATCCTGCGCGCTGGCCTCGGCCTGGTCGACGGCGTTCTGCGCATGGTCCCGTCCGCCCGTGTCGGCCATATCGGCATGTTCCGTGACGAAGAGACGCTCGAGCCGCATGTCTATTTCTGCAAAATGCCGAAGGATATCGCCGAGCGCGACATCATGATCGTCGACCCCATGCTCGCCACCGGCGGCTCTGCCGACGCGGCCATCGCCGAGATGAAAAAGCGCGGCTGCCACAGCATCAAGCTCATGGTCCTCGTCGCTGCGCCCGAAGGCATCAAGCTCATCACCTCCAAGCACCCCGACGTCGAGCTCTACTGCGGCGCCGTGGATGAGAAGCTCAACGAGCACGGCTATATCGTCCCCGGCCTCGGCGACGCCGGGGACCGCATCTTCGGAACGCGGTAGCGGGCAGGCGGCGAGGCGCTGCCTCCGATCCGGCTGAGGGGAGCCGTTCCCCTCAGGCCCGGTATGCGGGAGCCGCCAGAGGACAGGGAACATACATTTTTTTCTGAGGAGTGGAGATGGAGTCGGATACGACGTATTCTTTTCGGTTGAAAGATTCCCTGCTCGGTGCGCAGATGCTTTTCGTGGCATTCGGCGCGCTGGTGCTGGTGCTGCTGAGAGGGAACTATGCGTACAAGGCGATCTCGCAGTACGGTTTTTCAAACTGGCTGGACACGCAGCTTGATTCACCTGTATATATGGTGCTGACTATTCTGATCGTGGCGGGACTGTTGGCGGGCGGTATTGCCAGCATGATTTCCGTGCGGCGCGAGGGGAAAAAGATCGAAGAGCTGAAGCGCAGACGCATGATCGAGGAATAAGCCCCGCTTGCAAATCCTGTCTATCCGTTGTAGAATAGCCCTGCTAAAGAACAAACAAGCGGGAGGAAAGCCGACATGATCCAGGATATCGAGCCGAAGCATCTTTACAACGAGTGGAAAAAGAACGCCGTGCCGAAAAAGAGCAGCGTCGTGGTGCAGTTCCGCGGGCAGGACCTTTTGTGCCGCCTCGACGACAAC
>ERZ825896.2813-NODE-2813-length-15782-cov-5.343613_pt1 | contig 15782 bp, 12 predicted proteins | sample MGYA00519858_ERZ825896 | MGnify/ENA primary metagenome ERZ825896 (study PRJEB31778, sample SAMEA3449214) | human gut metagenome | biome: human gut; feature: human-associated habitat; material: faeces | place: United Kingdom | collected 2010/2012 ...
TCGACTTTGACAACATCATCAAGCGGATGGTGGAGAGCAACACCCTCTACCTCGTCATCAAGGAGTTCGGCTCTGAGAAGGGCTATCTTGGCCCGGACAAGATCAGCGCCGTGGATTGCGGCTACATCTTTGAGGACCTGGTGCGGCGGTTCTCCGAGAGCTTTGACGAGGAGGCCGGAGCGCACTTCACCAGCCGGGATATCATCTACCTGATGACCGACCTGCTGCTGTCTGAAGCCGACCTCGATACCAGCAGCATGACCGTTTACGATATGGCCATGGGAACCAGCCAGATGCTGAGCTGCATGGAGGAGCGCATCCACGAGCTGAACAGCGACATTGAGGTGACCTGCTTCGGGCAGGAGTTCAACCCCTCCACCTTTGCCATCGCCAAGGCGGACATGATGATTCGCGGCGGCGACCCTAACAATATGCGGTTCGGTGATACTTTGTCGGAGGATCAGTTCCCCGGGTTCACCTTCCAGTACATCATCTCCAACCCGCCCTTCGGCATCGACTGGAAGCGGGAGCAGAAGGCGGTGGAAGCCGAGGCCGCCCGGGGCGAGATGGGGCGTTTTGTGCCCGGTCTGCCCAAGATCAGCGATGGTCAGCAGCTTTTTGTGCTGAACGGCCTTGCCAAGCTGGCAAACAAGGGCAAAATGGCCATTATCCAGAACGGCTCTCCCCTGTTCAGCGGCGACGCCGGCAGCGGGCCCAGCAACATCCGGCAGTATATTCTGGAAAACGACTGGCTGGACTGCATCATCCAGCTTTCCACCGATATGTTCATGAATACCGGCATCTCCACCTACATCTGGGTCCTCAGCAAGGATAAGCCCGCCCACCGTGCGGGCAAGGTGCAGCTTATTGACGCCAGCCACTGCTTCGAGCCACGCCGCAAGAGCATCGGCACCAAGCGCAACGACATCACCGATGCCTGCCGGGAGCTGATCGTTACGGCCTACGGCGAATTTGCCAACGGCAAGGTGTACGGCGACAAAAACGGCATCTACTGCGAGAGCAAGGTGTTCGAGAGCGTGGAGTTCGGTTACAACAAGATCGTGGTGGAGCGCCCCCAGCGGGACGAGGCAGGCAACATCCTCCTGAAGCGTGGCAAGCCTGTGCCGGACACCAGTCTGCGGGACACCGAAAACGTGCCGCTGGTGCAGGATATTGACGCCTACTTTGCCCGCGAAGTTCTGCCCTACGCCCCCGACGCATGGATCGACCACAGCAAGACCAAGGTGGGCTACGAGATCCCCATGACCCGCTATTTCTACGAGTATCAGGCACCGGAAGCCGTGGAGGATATCGTGGCGCGCATCACCGCACTGGAACAGGATATCTCCGCCGGGCTGGCAGAGCTGTTCCATAAGGAGGACGAATAATGGAACGGAAAAGTATGATTAAGGTTCGCGGTGGATTTAGTGACAGAGCCGGCATTGACCCTTGTAACATCCAAATGCAAATTGATGATTTTGATGAAAGAACTCGGACATTTATTAGTAATAAACTCTACGATTTTTTGCAAGTAACATTCAACCATGAATGCGAAACTCGTAATATAAAGTACGGTCCTACAGATCAAAATCTTTCAAATATTTTCTGTAAAAATCTAATGCAGAATGTTTTTGCAGATTTAAATCATTTACCGCTTGGTTATCATTATGATTGGGAAAAGTTTTATTCCCGAATCGAAGAGGTTTTAATGGAGGCTCCTTATAACGAAGTTTTAGATTTGCTTTGGTATATTTGCAATTGGTTTGCCTTATCCACTAACAATTGTATCGATGTTTTTCAAGAGTGGTTCAATGAACTTTTCCAAAGTGAGTATGTAGGTTACCGCTTTATATCTGGTGAAATCGTTCCTATTACAGATGAAATCGAAGTAAAAGAAATTGAACAAGCCTGCTGTACGCCTTTTGACGGCGCACGCAAACACCTTAAGAAGGCTCTCAACTTTTTATCTGACCGTGAACACCCAGACTATAAAAACTGCGTCAAAGAAAGTATCAGTGCCGTCGAAGCAACCTGCCGCATTATTGCAGAAAAAGACAGTGCTACTCTTGGTGAAGCATTAAAACTACTTGCTAAGCACGGACTAAAATTGCATCCTTGTCTTAACTCTGGAATTGATAAACTTTACTCTTATGCCTGCGATCAAGGTGGTGTACGTCATGCCGAGCACGAAGCCGAAAGCATCGTTACTTTTGAAGAAGCCAAATTCATGATGGTTACCTGTAGTGCAATCGTCAACTATCTGGTTGCAGAATACGGAAAGCATGGTACAGAAAATGCGTAAAATGAAAGACAGCGGCATTGAATGGATTGGGGAGATTCCGGAGGGGTGGGAGGTTCATCGCATGAAATCCTGCATCTCACAAAGAGACGGTGGTGCTTGGGGCGATGAAGCCACCGGCGAAACGGGCGACTGCATTTGTTTGCGAATCGCCGATTTTGATTATGGGCATTTTCGTTTTACTGATTCCAATAACTTAACGATCCGGCATTATGCATCACCCATTATAAAGAAGCTTCTTTTACAGAAAAATGACATTCTTATAGAAAAATCAGGCGGCGGTGAAAAGACGCCCGTTGGGCGGACTGTACTATTTGACAAAGAGTATCCTGCACTTTTTGCAAATTTTATGGATCGGTTGCGTTGTTCCGACTTTATTCTTCCTCAATATCTTCAGTATGTATTTGTTACATTCTACAAAAATCGTTATACACAGAACTATATTAAGCAAACAACCGGCATCCAAAACCTTGATTTATCTTCCATGCTCGCAGACGAGTTTGTTCCTGTTCCCAATCTTAATGAACAAAAACTCATCGTCTGTTATCTTGAATCAAAATGTTCTAAAATTGATAATCTGCTCTCCAAAACTCGTTCCAGCATCGAGGAATACAAAAAGCTCAAGCAGGCAGTTATTACGCAGTCGGTTACCAAAGGCGTGCGTGGTGAGCGGGAGATGAAGGATAGTGGGATTGACTATATTGGTCAAATTCCAGCTAAGTGGGTTCTTGGTAAACTCCGCAATGTTGGAGATACGCAGAACGGTATAAGTAAGAGCAGCGAATTTTTTGGAAAAGGTTTTCCATTTGTAAGTTATAGTGATGTTTATAAAAATTACTCTCTGCCTTTTGCCGTATCTGGATTAGTCGAGTCCACTCCAGAAGAACAAGAGCGATACTCTGTAAAGGAGGGAGACATTTTCTTTACCCGGACTTCCGAAACGATCGAAGAAGTTGGATTTTCTTGTGTTTGTGAAAAGGATATTCCCAATGCCACGTTTGCTGGTTTTCTCATCCGAGTACGTCCATTTTCAGACAAATTGCATACGCCGTATGCAAAGTATTATTTTAGAAGCACTCACTTACGGTTTTATCTTGTTAAGGAAATGAATCTTGTAACACGGGCTAGTCTTGGGCAGAGCCTCCTTAAATCCATGCCTGTTTTGTTGCCACCACTTGAAGAGCAAAAAGAAATTGCCGACTACCTTGACGCCAAGTGCGCCGAGATTGACAAACTGATTGCAAAGAAGGAGCAGCTGGTAAAAGAACTGGAAAGCTACAAGAAAAGTTTGATTTATGAGGTTGTAACGGGGAAAAGGGAGGTGTAAGATTGCGTTATTATGGAATTAAACATGCCACTTTTAAGCGTACCCTTTTATATCACTCCGTCCGCCTGCGCCGCAAACTTTCTTGTTATACATGTCTAGATTCAGTCAAGCGCTCTCACCGAAAAAGCCACTATCAATTTTCTTTTTATCCTCCGCTAAATCACCCTAATCTTGATTGTTCAATTCCAGCAGGGGGATACTGTACACCTTTCTGCATGATTGTATCCGACTTAGTTCCACGGGAAAATAGCATTTCCTTTAAGCACGGCCTTAAAAAACTACTTATACAATGCACTTCTGCTCGATTTTTTCCAAACACCTTCTCTTTTGATCATCTCGAAGAGATTCTTGATAACACCGACTCTAAAATTTCATCTTCATTTTCTCAAATCTATCTTCATAGTTTAGAATTTCCAAATTGTCCATTCATAGATTATTTTGATTTTAAAATTGCCGATATCAATTCTTCTTATTGGGCTATCGAGTTTCGGATTTTCTTTTCTGCTTCCTATATGGAAGAGTTGAATTCCATTATAAATACAGGCCATCCAAAATCTCTAAATTCCGTTAAGCCTTATTTGCAGGCTTCCAAAAACACCCGCAGATGCAAGAAGCACTATTCTGTCACATTCACCGATTCTTTTTCAGCAAAAAGCAACCAGCTCTATGAAAACCTCTGTATTAAAAAATGGCTTTTCTTTCACGAAGTAAACAAGTTTTTTAAAACGTTTCTTCACTCCTCTTCTGAGATTCCACCTGCAATTATCATTTACAAGACAAATATTGATTACAAAAATAAAGATACACGGTTTTTCTGGCTATCAATCGGCATTGAGGATACCGAAGGGCAATTTCTAGAAGACTATGACAAGCTCTTCTTCAGATTGAGTAGGACAGCTTTGTCTACTGGCAAAAAATGTAACGACATCGCTTATGTTGTAAATATAGATAAAATAGAGTTAGAGCCCGGTTACATCACGAAAGATTTTCAAGCCGTCAGTGCGTGTTCCTATGAGTTTTCTACAGCGGTATTTAATTTTAAATTACTCGAAGCCCTTTCTTCTTCAGCAGAAGAATCTGTTGCCTACTATCTCCAGAAACTGACACGTATAAAGCTTGCGAGAAAAAATCTTAAACGACTGCTTAAATATCGGTACCAATTTGAAAAGTCTATTGATGCTTATCTCCTTCTTGCGAATGACCACGATATTCTTGATTATTCCGCATCTCTGATTTCAGAGGCTTTTCATGGAAAAACTTTTGACTCTCTCGGATTTCAAACCGATTACCGTAAATTGACAAAACCTCCTCTCGAAAAGACCCGTTTACTAGAAAAGAGAATCCTATCAATCCGTCAGGAATTTGACCGAAAGACCGAGATTCTCCAACATCTTGCCGACTATAAAAACGAATCTAAAAATAGTAAATTCTCTTGGTTCAGCATGATTGCTTCTGTTATAACTCTTTATTTTCTCATTTTTCCCGAAAACACAGAACCTGTTGCAGCCTTTTTAAACTCTCTCGTTAAAGCATTCTCAACTTTCATCCAGACTTTCAGGTCAATCATATAAGGAGGTCTAACCATGTCCCTCAACACCACCGAAAAGCAGTTTGAATCGGACATTGCGGCGGCGATGCTCTCCCCTGCCGGGGGCTACACCCGCAACGGGGATTGCTACGACCCCAAGCTGGGGCTGTTTGTGGATACCCTGATTCGCTTTGTGCAAAAGACCCAGCCCAACGAGTGGGCATTTTTTGAAAAGCAGAACCCGGTAAACCCGGTGCGGAAGTTCTGCACGGCCTTTAACAATGCCTGCGATGCGGACGGGCTGCTTTCGGTGCTGCGGTATGGGTTCAAGCACCGGGGACGGCGGTTCCGGGTGTGCTATTTTCAGCCGGAATCCGCGCTGAACCAGAAGGACGCCCAGCGCTACGCCCAAAACGAGATCACCTGCAACCGGCAGTGGTTCTACTCCGACACCACCCACAACTCGGTGGACATGGTGCTGGCGGTAAACGGCATCCCGGTGTTCGCCTTTGAGCTGAAGAACCAGTTCACCGGGCAGACCGTGGAGAACGCCAAACAGCAGTGGATGCACGACCGAGACCCCCGGGAGGTGTGTTTCCAGTTCAACAAGCGCATTCTGGGCTACTTTTGCGTAGACCTGACCGAGGTGTGGATGGCCACCCGGCTGGCAGGCAAGGACACCCGTTTTCTGCCCTTCAATCAGGGTTCCAACGGTGCCGGGCGGGACGGCGGCGCAGGCAACCCGCCCAACCCCAACGGCTATCTTACCGCCTACCTCTGGGAAGAAGTGTTCCAGAAGGACAGCATGATGGACATCCTGCAAAAGTTCATGAGCCTGCAGGACGGCAAGACCCTGATCTTTCCCCGGTACCACCAGCTGGACGTGGTGCGCAAGCTGGTGGCAGATGTGCGGCAGAAGGGTGCCGGGCAGCACTATCTCATCCAGCACAGCGCCGGGTCGGGCAAGTCCAACTCCATTGCTTGGACGGCGTACCGGCTGGCTTCCCTGTTCAACACCGAGAACAAGCCGGTGTTTGCCAGCGTCATCGTGGTGACTGACCGCACCGTGCTGGACGCACAGCTGCAGGAGACCATCTCCGGCTTCGACCATACGCTGGGTGCGGTGGAGGCCATCGGCGAGGACAAAAACTCCGGCGACCTGCGGGATGCCATCAACAACGGCGCACGCATCATCATCACCACGCTGCAAAAGTTCCCGGTCATCTACACTGAGGTGAACAAGACCGCCGGGAAGAACTATGCCGTTATCATCGACGAAGCGCACTCCTCCCAGACCGGCACCTCCGCTTTAAAGCTGAAAGCAGCCCTTGCCGACACCGAGGATGCGCTGCGGGAATATGCCGAGCTAGAAGGCAAAGCGGAGGACGAGATCGACCCGGAGGATGCACTGGTGAAGGAGTTGACCTCCCACGGACGGCACAAGAACCTGTCCTTCTTTGCCTTTACCGCCACCCCAAAAGCCGCCACGCTGGAGCTGTTCGGCACCGAGTACCCGGACGGCAGCCACCACCCTTTCCACATTTACAGTATGCGTCAGGCCATTGAGGAAGGGTTCATTCTGGATGTGCTGCAAAACTACATGACCTATTCCACCTGCTTCAAGATCGCCAAGACCATCCCGGACAACCCCGACCTGCCCGCCAGCCGAGCGGCAAAGCTTATCCGCAAGTATGAAGAGCTGCACCCCTACAACATCAGCCAGAAGGCAAAGATCATTGTAGAGACCTTCCGGGAGACCACCAGCCACAAGATCGGCGGGCGGGGCAAGATGATGGTAGTCACCTCCTCCCGGCTGGCGGCGGTACGGTACTTTCACGAGGTCAAGCGCTACATTGCGGAGCAGGGCTATGATGATGTGCAGATCTTAGCGGCGTTTTCCGGTGCCGTACCGGACGGCGGCGTGGAATACACGGAGCAGTCCCTGAACGTCCGCGCCGACGGTAGCCACATTGCAGAGAGCCAGACCAAAAAGGAGTTCCACAACAACTTCAATGTGCTCATCGTGGCAGAAAAATACCAGACAGGTTTTGACGAACCGCTGCTCCACACCATGATCGTGGACAAAAAACTGAAGGGCGTCAAGGCGGTGCAGACCCTCTCCCGATTAAACCGTACCTGTCCCGGTAAAACCGACACCTTTGTGCTGGATTTTGTAAACAAGGCAGAGGACATCCGGGAGGCCTTCCAGCCGTTTTATCAGGAGACCTTTCTGGAGCAGGAGGTCAACACCGACCTCATTTACAAGACCCAGAAGGAGCTGCGGAGCTTTGCCGTTTATTCCGATGCAGACGTGGAAGCCTTTGCCAAGGAGTATTTCCGCAGCACCAAGCAGGACAAAAATGCCGTGGGCCGCATGAGCAGCGTCTTGAAGCCGGTGGCAGACCGCTACAACCAGAAAACACAGGCCGAGCGGTACCAGTTCCGCCGTCTGCTGCGCAGCCTTGTCAAGTGGTACGGCTACGTTTCACAGGTGGCGCGGATGTTCGATGAAGAGCTGCACAAGGAGAACGTATTCTGCGCTTACCTGCTCAAGCTGCTGCCGCCGGACGAGGTCTCTCCGCTGGATCTGGAGGGCAAATTGCAGCTGGAGTATTACAAGCTGCAAAAGACCTTTGCCGGTGTCATCGAGCTGGAACACGCCAAAGGCGTCTACGAGCCAGTCACCCAGAAGGGTGCTCTCGGCCACGACCCCAAGGAGCCGCTGGACGAGATCATTTTGAAGATCAACGAGAAGTTCAAGGGTGAGTTCACCAATGCCGACCGGGTGCTGCTTACTGCCCTGCATGACCGTCTGCTGGCCGACCCGAAACTGGCAAAGCTGGCGCGCAGTTCTGACCCGCAGATCTTCACCGAGAGCATCTTCCCCAAAGCTTTTGATACTGCCGCACAGGACAGCTATCTCGAAGCGCAGGACACCTTCTCTTCTCTGTTTGAGGACACCAGCAAGTACAAGGCTATTATGTCAGCTCTGGCAGAGTGGCTGTATGGGGAATTCCGGAAGAAGTAAAACAGTTTTTCTTTTTATTTGCTTAAAACAGCCTGCATCCACGGGATGCGGTTCAAGGGTTTGGGTGTTCCCAACAAGTATTTTGCAAAGCAAAATAAGCAGATGTATATACGTCTGCATTGCTTGCGGGTGCTATGAAACCTCTCAACGTTCTTCCAAAATTTGAAAATCATTTTGCAATCGAGACCGTCCGTTTTCAAGTTCAACTTGAAGCGGGCGGTTATTTTTCTGCACAAAAATTTTCGAGTTTGCAACCGCAGCAAACAGGGCGAGTTGGTACCAACTCACGATTTTTGAATCTGATTTTACAAATCCGACTTCAAAAACGATTGTTGGGCTTCGCCAAAACCCGATATTCAGCACATAAACTGTGCCGACTGCGTATCTTAACAGACGCTGAATAAGCAAATTTCTTGTAGAAAAAATCGTTTCCGAAAAATCGTCGTTGATTCATTCAATATTGCACAAAACCGGAACTATTACTTCCGGTTTTGAAGGCAAAAAGCGGAAGTATCACTTCCTAAAAAATCGAGCAATTTTATGGTATGCTCTATCCAGAGCCGTTCACAAGAACCGGACCTCCCAAGTCCGGTTTTCTCCCTCAAAACCGGACCTGATACGTCCTAAAAATACTTATTTGATTGTGATAGGCTTTCTACAAGCCTTCATCGAACCTTGAGAACCGAATGACCGTCTGCATGGGATACCCGGCCATGACCCCGCAAGGGAGAGCCGGAAAACGCCGCTAAAAGGGGGCTGGAAATCCATGTAGGGAGAACGGCTGAACTACCAATAAATTTTTGAAAGGAGATTTTGCCTATGAGGAAAAACAAGTTTGAATTTATCATCGACTCCGAATTTCAATCTCAGATTCCTGCATTGACCGATGAAGAATTTCAGCAACTGGAAGAAAACATCCTTTCAGAAGGTGAAGTCCTGTCTCCCCTGATCGTCTGGGGCAACATCCTTGTTGATGGCCACAATCGCTATAAGATTCTCCAGCAGCACCCGGAAATTCCTTATACCACCCGTTCGATCTCCTGCACCTGCGAAACCCGTGAAGATGTTCTTGCATGGATCTGCAAACATCAGCTGGGTCGCCGGAATTTGACACCCGAGCAGAAAAAGTTCCTGATTGGAAAGCAATATCATTCTGAAAAATCCACTCGTGGGGGAAATCATGGCAATCAGTACACACAGGTGGCAAACTGTCAAATTGACAATTTGCCACCTGTAGAAAACACAATGGAACGAATGCGCAAGGCCGCATCTATGTGATCTATTCACTTTCCAATCTGGCAAAAGATTTGGGATGCAGCGTTTCCAGCGTAACACGCTCTTTTACTGAACTGGAAAATGCACAGCTCGTGGAACGTGTCCGCAGTGGATTTTCCAAGCCCAGCCGCATTCTGCTCAAGATTCCGCTTACTACGCAAAATTGCACTGTCACAGTATGCAAAAATGCCGAGCATGACTGTGCAGAAATGAGCAGTATGATTGCGCAGAAATGCACACCTAACCAACGTAATAAGAACGACCTGAAAGATAGCCACCTGATAAGAACAACAGATGCTCATTTAACCCTTGGAGAATATCACAATGTCTTTCTGACAGAAAAAGAGTACAAGCGGCTCAAAGCCGATTTTTCCGGGCTGGATGATCTGATCGAGCAGCTTTCAGCTTATATCCAGTCCACTGGAAAAAGGTATGCTGACCATGCCGCCACCCTGCGCATCTGGGCAAAGCGGCAGAAAACAGAACAAAAATCGACGCCGGGCATCCCGGACTACACATTCAAAGAAGGAGAAAGCCTATAAAGACGATTGAGAAAATTTTGGAACAGTCCGTTTCCAGTATTCCCGAAAATACCGAGGATTATTATTGCAAGGACGGTCTGCTTTACTGCGGAAAATGTCACACCCCAAAAGAAGCGTTCTTTGCAAAAGGCATTGCCCTGATGGGCAAGAACAAGCACCCAGCCGAATGCAGCTGCCAGCGCACGGAAAGAGAAAAGCAGGAAGCCCTTATCAACCAGCAAAAGCACATCGATCTTGTGCGGCGGCTGAAAACCGAGGGATTTTCTGACCCGGCAATGCTGGACTGGACCTTTGAAAACGACAATGGGCGCAGCCCTCAGATGTGTCATGCACACCGCTATGTAGAGCAGTGGCAGGCCATGCGCTCAGAGGACCTAGGGCTGTTCCTCTGGGGCGGTGTGGGCACCGGCAAGAGTTTCCTTGCCGGGTGCATTGCGAACGCTCTGATGGAGCAGGAAGTGCCTGTGCGTATGACAAATTTTGCCCGGATCCTGAACGAGCTGAACAGCAGCTATTCCGGGCGGAATGAAGCCATCGACAAGCTCTGCCGCTATCCCCTGCTCATCATTGACGATTTTGGGATGGAGAGAGGTACCGAGTACGCACTGGAACAGATCTACAACATCGTGGACAGCCGGTACCGCAGCCGAAAGCCGCTGATTGTCACCACCAACCTGACGCTGGATGAGATACGACACCCACAAAATACCGCCCATGCCCGTATCTATGACCGCCTGCTGGAAATGTGCGTTCCAATCTCCTGCATCGGCGTGAGTTTCCGCAAAGAAACAGCGCAGGAAAAAATGGAACGTTTAAAAAGTTTAATCGGATGAATCAGAAAACATTTCCAAAAAATCCGCAGGACTGTCAAAGTTCTGCTACAAGGAAATGGAGCTGCCTATTGAAAAAATACTATGACACCGAAACTGACAACGCATCCTTTGTACGCTGCATCGATGTTATGGCAAAGCTGATTCAAAAATATGGCTCAACCGTACTGGAGCAAAAAGAGTCTACGCTTTGCGCGACCAACCGTAAAGCCGCATAAGCAGATTTACACGTTGCGTAATTTGTGATTTTATGTTAAAATAATTGCGTAGCGTGTTTTACATATATGAGGGCAACTTTATGGACTGCAAAGACAAAATCCTCGAACTGCGCGAATCGACCGGGATGAACCGCCGGGAGTTTTGCACTTTCTTCCAAATCCCCTACCGCACTGTAACGGAATGGGAACTCGGCCACCGCCATGCGCCAGAGTATGTACTCCGGTTGCTGGAATATTATATCCAGCATGAAAATCTCACACAACAACCAACCGCCGAAAGTGAGGATTTCTTATGAAAAAAGCACGCACCAAATGCTACATTTATACTCGTGTATCTACGGCCATGCAGGTGGACGGTTACAGTCTGGATGCCCAGCGTGAAAAGCTGCGCAAATATGCCGATTATGAAGATATGGTCATTGCTGGAGAATATTCTGACGAAGGATTTTCCGGTAAGAACATTCAAGGTCGGCACGAATTCCAGCAAATGCTACGAGATGTGCAAGATAGCAAAGACGGCGTTTCTTACGTCTTGGTGTTCAAATTGTCTCGTTTTGGGCGCAATGCGGCCGATGTTCTGAACTCCTTGCAGCTTATGCAGGATTTCGGTGTCAATTTGATTTGCGTAGAAGATGGCATCGACAGTTCCAAAGATTCCGGCAAATTAATGATTTCTGTTCTTTCTGCTGTTGCTGAAATCGAACGCGAGAATATCCGTGCCCAAACGATGGCTGGCCGTGAACAGAAAGCCCGTGAGGGCAAATGGAACGGTGGCTTTGCACCCTATGGCTATAGGCTGGAAAATGGCGAACTTTCGATTGCAGACGATGAAGTGGACGTTATCCGCGTTATTTTTGACCGCTTTATCCATACCAACGATGGTGTAGCAGGTATTGCCCGGTATCTGAACACCCATGGCTATGTGAAAAAGCTCCGTCAGAATGGAACTATCCCAAAGTTTTCTGCTGTATTTGTTAGAGGTATTCTGGACAATCCCATTTATTGCGGTAAGATTGCATTTGGTCGCCGCAAGGTTGAAAAGAAACTTGGCACTCGAAACGAAATGCACGTTGTGAAGCAGTCTGAGTTTCCCGTCTATGTCGGTCAACATGAAGCCATCGTTTCCGAGGACGACTGGAATCTTGCACAGACCAAGCGTCAGTGTACCACAGGGCGGCGTGAAAAGGTCCGTGACCCAGACCACGCACATATTCTTTCCGGCATTCTGAAATGCCCCTGCTGTGGACGGAATCTGTACGGAAATGTCTCTAAGGCTCACAGCAAGGATAACAAAACTCGTTACTACTACTTCTGCAAGAGCATCAAAGGGCAGACTGGACACGAATGTTCTTTCCGGTTGAACATTGAACAGAACGACATCAATCAGATGGTCGCATCCATCGTATCCGCTATGGTTCACGACCCACGCTTCGTAGATGCCATCAAAGAGAAAATCGGTTCCGCAGTCGATACCAGCGAGTTGGAGCATCAGGCTGATACAATCAAAGCGCAGCTCCGCCAGCGACTCAGTACGAAATCCCGTCTGGAGCACCAGATGGACACACTGGACTTTAATGATCCCTATTATGACCGTAAGTCTTTGGATTTGCAGCGGCGTTACGATGAGCAATATGAACTGATTGAGGACATGGAAACCCAGCTCGCTGAAATCCAAGGTCAGATTGATGACATTCATCAGGAGAAGATCACAGCTGACAACATCTATCACCTGCTTCTGGCCTTCGATGAAGTCTACAATGCCGCCACTGAGGTGGAGCAGAAGGAATTCATGCGCGCCTTCATCGAGCGCATTGATATTTTCCCGGAAAAACAGCCGGATGGCAACTGGATTCGGAACATTGTATTCGCCTTCCCTGTTCCCTATAATGGAAAAGAGATTCGAGAATTTCCCTTGGAATCGCAATCAACCGTTGAATGTGTCATTGCGCTTTCCAAGAACGAGATCGACTCCTGAAAGGGATGCACTGAAATACTTTAAGATGATTTAAACCCAAAGCACAGCTCGTTGGAGCATTATGTTCTCTGCGAGCCGGTGGTTTTCCCTCGCTCAAGCTACTCAATAACAAAAAACGGTCGGAGTTACTCGTCAGGCAACTCCGACCGTTTTGTTTCTCTTCTTATTCCTCTTCGTCCCTGGCCCAGTGATAGGCGCAGCGGACAGCCTTATTCCAGCCCTTGATGCGCTTGGTGCGTTCCTCTTCCGAGATGGCCGGGCAGAACACGCGGTCCACCGACCAGTTGCGGGTGATGTCCTCGGCGGACTGCCAGTAGCCTACGGCGAGGCCGGCCAGATAGGCCGCGCCCAGCGCCGTCGTTTCCACGCAGCGGGGGCGCTTGACTTCGAGGTCGCTAATGTCGGCCATGGTCTGCATGAGGTAGTTGTTGGCCGACGCGCCGCCGTCCACCCGGAGAGACTTCATGGCGATGCCGGAGTCCGCCGCCATGGCGCGGAGGACATCGTTGACCTGATAGCAGATGCTGTCCAGCGTGGCGCGGATGATGTGGTACTTGTTGCAGCCCCGGGTGAGGCCCACGATGGTGCCGCGGGCGTACTGGTCCCAGTGGGGCGCGCCGAGGCCGGTAAAGGCCGGCACGACGTAACAGCCGTTGGTGTCCTTGACCTTCTGGGCCATATACTCGGAGTCGCGGGCCTCTTCCAGCAGGCGCAGCTCATCGCGGAGCCACTGGATGGCCGCACCGGCCACGAAAATAGAGCCTTCCAGCGCATAATTCACCTTGCCGTCGGACCCGCAGGCGATGGTGGTGACAAGACCGTTCCGGGATGTGACCGGCGTCTCACCGGTGTTCATGAGCAAAAAGCCGCCGGTGCCAAAGGTGTTTTTCGCCTCGCCGGAGGCAAAGCAGGTCTGGCCGAAGAGGGCCGCCTGCTGGTCGCCTGCCGCACCGGCAATTTTTATCTCGCCGCCGAAGTGCATCGGGTCAGCGTACTCATAAAAGCCGCTGGACGGCACCGGCTTCGGGAGCATACATTTCGGGATGTTCAGCTCCTGCAGGATCTCGTCGTCCCATTCCAGCGTGTGGATGTTGAACATCATAGTGCGGCTGGCGTTGGTATAGTCGGTGACGTGCAGTTTTCCGCAGGTCAGCTTCCAGATGAGCCAGGTCTCCACGGTGCCGAAGAGCAGTTCTCCCCGCTCGGCCCTTTCGCGGGCGCCGGGGATATGATCCAGTATCCACTTGAGCTTAGTAGCCGAGAAATAGGCGTCGATGATGAGGCCGGTCTTCTGCCGGAATTTCTCCGTCAGGCCTCGGGCTTTCAGCTCGTCGCAGTATTCGCTGGTGCGGCGGCACTGCCAGACGATGGCGTGGCAGATGGGCTCCCCGGTCTCCTTGTCCCAGACGATGGTGGTCTCCCGCTGGTTGGTGATGCCGATGGCGGCGATGTCCTCGGCTCGGGCGCCGACCTTGTTCATGGCCGAGAGGGCCACGCCCAGCTGGGTGGCCCAGATCTCATTGGCGTCGTGCTCCACCCAGCCGGGTCTCGGGTAATACTGGGCAAATTCCTTCTGCGCGACGCTGCAGATCTCACCCGCTTTGTTGAACAGGATACAGCGGTTCGAGGTGGTTCCGGCGTCCAGCGCCATGATGTACGACATAGGCTCTTCTCCTTTTCCTGCTCTGGTTTTATAGTGTCAGAACGCCAGCGCGGGGCTCACTTCATTCCGCCGCTGGGTCTGGACGATACAGTCCTTATCCGGCACGACGCCCGCCGCACCGAGGGTGGAAAAGACGGTCTGCAGCGCCAGCATAGGGGTGTTGTTCTCCTGCGAGAGGTGGCAGAGGGCAAACTTCTTGCAGCCCTCCTGGATGAGTTCCAGCAGCTTTGCCGCGCACTCATCGTTGGAGAGGTGGCCCCGGACCGACTCGATGCGGGCGCGCAGATAGTAGGGGTACGGCCCGCTGCGGAGCATATGCAGGTCGTAGTTGCTCTCGAGGGCCACAAGGTCGCAGCCGGAGAGGGCTTCATGTACAGCAGGAGTCAGCACACCGAGGTCGGTGGCGATGGTCATGGTCTTCTCGTCGGGGGTGTGGATGCGGTAGCCCACACAGGGGACGTCGTGGCTGGTGGGGAAAGCTTTGACCCCGAAGACACCGATGTCCTCTTCCCTGCCCGGCGTCAGAGCTGTCATGTCGCAAGTGGCCGGGACAACGCCGTTTGCGTCCAGAAATTCCAGTGTTTCCTCTGCGCCGTACACTGGCAGCGGATATTTTTTCAGGAAGGTGGAAAGGCCCTTCACATGGTCGCTGTGCTCATGGGTGACAAGAATGCCATCGCAGTCGGAGATGTTCAGCTCCAGCTCCTTGAGGGCTGCGCCGGTGGTGCGGACGCCTTTGCCCATATCCACGATGAGATACCGCTCCCCACAGCGCACGACGCTGCTGTTACCGGAGGAACCGGAATAAAGAGAGATAAATTCAGACATGATAAACCTCAACAAATAAAACCCCTCCGTCTGCTGCGCAGTCATAAAAACGCAGGGACCTGACAGACTGCCAATGCCTCCCCTCGACAGGGGAGGCGGCACGCCGCAGGCGTGACGGAGAGGTTTTTCTAATTACAGAGCCTGTTCCAGTGCAGCGGGCATCCGCTCCACCTTCCTGATGTCAGCACCGAGGCCGCGCAGCTTCTCCACGATGTTCTCGTAGCCGCGCTCGATATGGCCGATCTCCTCGATCTCGCTTGTGCCGTCGG
>ERZ825896.2815-NODE-2815-length-15751-cov-8.564411_pt1 | contig 15751 bp, 11 predicted proteins | sample MGYA00519858_ERZ825896 | MGnify/ENA primary metagenome ERZ825896 (study PRJEB31778, sample SAMEA3449214) | human gut metagenome | biome: human gut; feature: human-associated habitat; material: faeces | place: United Kingdom | collected 2010/2012 ...
GACTGCATTGTGATCTACAACGCGTTTCCGCATTTTCCGGAGCCGGAGCGGCTGATCTCCCATCTGGCCGGGCTGCTCACGCCCGGCGGAACGCTGACGGTGGCGCACGGGTTTTCGCGCAAGGCGCTCGACGCGCACCATGCGAAGACGGCGCGCAGCGTCTCCAACGGTCTGCTGCCGGTCGAGGCGCTGGCCGGGCTGTTTGCAAAGCATCTGACCGTCACAGTGCAGATCTCCAACGATGAAATGTATCAGGTCGTGGGTCAGTGCTGTTAATTCCCGAATCGATGAAACGCCGGAGGGCTCTCCTTTGGGAGGCCTCCGGCGTTTTTTTGCTCTGATTCAGCTTTTCAGCTTCCACACGGGGCTGCTCAGGGCGGCTTGATGTGCGCCGCCTGCGCCTGTTCCGGCATTCCGTATAAAATCTGATTGACTTTTTCCGTCTGCCGTAGGAAAATGGGGGCGGAAATCAAAAAAGGAGGTGCCTGATATGAGCAGACAGGAGGCGCTGCAGCAGTTCCGGCAGGCGCTGAAGGCCGGGCAGAAATGCTACCGCGACTGTGTCCACCGCGGGCGCGACCCCTATCCGCAGGTCCTCGAGGAGCTGCTGCAGGGCGGCGTGGTGGCCGGGCGCGTGGATCTGGGCGAGCTGGAGATCCCGATCGCCCAGATCGTCGGGATGAATACCGCCGGGCGGCAGACGGCCTTCGCGGCGAATTTCATGCCGCTGCTGGACCTGGGGACGGAGTTTGCGAGCAAGTGGATCTCACTCTGCGAGGCGCATCTGGGCGACACCGGCATCGTCGACCCCATCCGCTGCTTTGAGTATATGGGGCAGTTTTACGTGCAGGAGGGCAACAAGCGCGTGAGCGTCCTGCGGAGCTTCGGCGCGCCGACCATCCGCGCGTACGTCACGCGCGTGCTGCCGCTGTACTCCGACGACCCGGCTGTGCGGGTCTACTATGAATTCCTGCATTTTTATGAGCGCTGCGGCCTGTATCAGGTGCATTTCAACCGCCTGGGCGACTATCCGAAGCTGCAGGCCGCGCTCGGCTTCGACGCCGAGCACGTCTGGTCGCAGCTCGAGCGCCGCGCGTTCCTCACGGCCTTTTATACCTTCAAGACCGCCTATGACAAGCTGACGCAGTCCGCGCCGCCCGTCACGACAGCGGAGGCGCTGCTGACCTGGCTGCACGCGTACACGCTGGGCGATCTGCGCGTGCTGACGCAGGCGGAGCTGGAGCGGTCCATCCGCGCCATCTGGCCGGAGCTGGAGGCTGTCGCCCAGGGCGGCAAGATCGCCGTGCAGACCGAGGCTGCGCCGGAACCGCAGAGCCTGCTTGGCCGTCTGACCGGCTTCCGCGGGTGCCTGCGCGCGGCATTCGTCTACGAATGCGCGCCGGAGGCCAGCCCATGGATCGCCGCGCATGAGGCCGGGCGGCGCCAGCTGGTGCAGGCGCTCGGCGAGGCCGTCGACGCGCGGGTCTATCTCGTGACGGACTATCCGAGTCCCGAGGACGCGCTTGAACAGGCCGCGGCCGACGGCGCGCAGGTCGTCTTCACCACGACGGTGCCGCTGATCTTCGCCTGCCGCAAGCTCGCGCCCAAGTATCCCGGCGTGCGCTTTCTCAACTGCTCGGTCGATATGCCGTATCCCGGCGTCCGGACGTACTACAGCCGGATCTATGAGGCCAAGTTCCTGCTCGGCGCGCTGGCCGGGACGCTGGCAGAGGACGCGCGCATCGGCTACGTCGCCGACGCGCCGGTCTTCGGTACGCCCGCGGCCATCAACGCGTTCGCGCTCGGCGCGCAGCTGACGCGGCCGGACGCGCAGATTCTGCTGCGCTGGTCGTGCTGCGAGCAGGAGCCTGCCGCCGCGCTGGCGGCGGAGGGGCTCGGCATGATCTGCGCCCACGACCTCAAGCGGCCGGGGCAGGAGAACGGCTGGCGCGGCCTGTGCCGCGTAGAGGACGGAAAGCCGCGGCGCGAGGCGCTGCCGATCCGCAACTGGGGCGAGATCTACATCCGCCTCGCGCGCAGCATCCTGCGCGGCGGCTGGGACGAGCTGAGTGCTGCCGGGGCGATCAATTACTGGTGGGGCTTTGCCAGCGGCGCGGTCGACGTGCAGCTGGCCCCCAGCGTGCCGGACGGCCCGCGGGAGCTGCTGCGGGTATTGCGTGAGGCGCTGGTGCACGGTGAGCTGACGCCCTTCCACCGCCGCATCACCGACCAGGTGGGCACGCTGCGCAATGACGGCGAGCAGTGGTTCTCGCCGGAAACGATCCTGCGTATGGACTGGCTGTGCAGCAATGTCACCGGCCGGATCCCGGATTATGAGGAGCTGCTGCCGATGGCGCAGCCGATGGTGCGCCTGCTCGGCGTCTACCGCGATGCGCTCCAGCCGAAGAAAAGGGGGCCGCTGCTGTGAAGCTGCTTCTGCTTGCGGACAAGGAGAGCCGCTATCTCTGGGATTTTTACAAGCCCGGCTGTCTGCGGGAGTATGACCTGATGCTCTCGTGCGGGGATCTGAAGGCCGAATATCTGACGTTTCTCGCCACGCTCGGCCGCTCGCCCCTGCTCTATGTCCGGGGGAACCATGACGACAACTACGAATTGCGCCCGCCGGAGGGCTGCGAGTGCATCGAAGACAAGCTCGTGACGGTGGGCGGCCTGCGGATCGTGGGTCTTGGCGGCAGCCCCCTGTATTCCGGGGGGCGGAACCAGTACACCGAGCGGCAGATGGAAGCCCGCATCCGGAAGCTCGGCTGGAAGATCCGCCGCGCGGGCGGCGTCGATATCGTGCTTACGCACGCCCCGGCCCGCGGCTTCGGCGACGCGGAGGACTTTGCCCACTGCGGCTTTGAGGCCTTCCTGCCGCTGCTCGACCGCTATCAGCCGCGCTATCTGATCCACGGCCACGTGCATACGGAGTACGGCCATGCGATCCCCCGCGTGCTGCAGCGCGGCGGCACCACCATCATCAATGCCTGCGAGCGCTATACGCTCGAGCTATAGGAGGAGCTATGGACTATCCGAAGGTCTGCCTGCGCCGGGGGGAGGAAGCCGGTGTGCTGAAGGGGCAGAAGCTGATCTATGACAACGAGCTGGACTGGGCGGACGATATCTGCATCGACGGCTGCGTCGTCGACGTGCTGGACAGCCGCCAGCACTTCGTGGCCCGCGGGTTCTTTAACGCCCGGTCGAAGCTGACCGTCCGCGTGCTCACGCGCCGGGCGGAGGAGACGATCGACCGTGACTTTTTCGCCCGCCGCATCCGCGCGGCGTGGCAGACAAGGCAGACGCTGGGCTTTTCCGACTCGTGCCGGGTGGTCTTCGGCGAGTCGGACGGGCTGCCGGGGCTGACCGTCGACAAATTTGCCGACTGCCTGTCGTTCCAGATCGCCTGCCTCGGTCTCGAGCAGTGGAAAGAAACGCTGGTGGAGATCCTCGCAGAGATCTTTGCCCCGCGCGGGATCTATGAGCGGGACGATCTGCCCGTGCGCGAAAAAGAGGGGCTGCCGCAGATCAAGGCCTGCGTCTACGGCACGGTCCCGGAGGAAATCGTCATCCGGGAGCACGACGCGCGGATGCTCGTCTGCATCGAAAACGGGCAGAAGACCGGCCATTTCCTCGACCAGCAGGAAAACCGCGGGCGGCTGAAGCCCTACGCGCCCGGGCAGGATGTGCTCGACCTGTGCTGCTGCACCGGCGGCTTTTCCATCCATGCCGCGCTCTACGGTGCGGCGTCGGTCGAGGCGGTGGATGTGTCGGAGGAGGCGCTGGCCCTCGTGCGGCGAAATGCAGAACTTAACGGCGTGGCCGACCGCGTCACGACGACCTGCGCGAACGTCTTTGACCTTGCCCGGCAGTATGCCGCCGAAGGACGGCAGTACGGGCTCGTCATCTGCGACCCGCCCGCCTTCGCCAAGAGCCGCAAGGTGCTCGAAAGCGCCTACCGCGGGTATAAGGAGCTCAATCTGCAGTGCATGAAGCTCGTACGCCCGGGCGGCTTCCTCGTCTCCTGCTCGTGCAGCCAGTTCATGACGCCGGAGCTGTTTCTCCGGATGCTGCGCGAGGCCGCGCAGGATGCCGGCCGCGACGCGCGCCTGCTCGAGCCGCTGATGCAGTCCCGCGATCACCCCGCCAGTCTGTCCTCCGAGCAGTCTCTCTACCTCAAGGGCGATATCCTGCAGATCCTGTAAATGTACCCCCCGCCGGGCAGTGCCCGGCGGGGGTATTTTTCCAATTTGCAAAAATCAATGGACAAAATCAACAAAATGCAGAGGGGAGGATTGGAGGCTCATACAAAAAGAAGAGGAGCGCAAGATTGTCGGACTGAAATCGCAAGATATTGGTTGTGAGTTTACGATGAAAAGATATATAAAAGATTTAGTAAATCAAAAAAATTGTGAAAAAACCGGTTAAAAACGGAATTTTTTTACACACAAGAATTTCATGACGTCAGGAGCGCGAAGCAATGAAAAAACTCAGATACGGTATGGTCGGCGGCGGGCCGGGTTCCTTTATCGGCGACGCGCACCGGCGCGCGATCAATCTGGATGGTCAGGCGGAGCTGGTGGCGGGCTGCTTTTCCAGAACGCCTGAAAAATGCCGCGAGACCGGCGCGCAGCTCGGCATTGCGCCGGACCGCTGCTACGCAACCTTCGATGAAATGGCAAAGGCGGAGGCCGGACGCGAAGACGGCATCGACTTTGTCACCATCGTCACGCCGAACGTGACGCATTATCCCGCCTGCAAGGCCTTCCTGGAGGCCGGGATCCATGTCGCGTGCGACAAGCCGCTGTGCCTGACGGCGGAGCAGGCGAAGGAGCTCGAGACACTGGCCGAGGAAAAGGGCCTGCTCTTCCTCGTGACCTACACCTATATGGGCCATGTGACGGCCAAGCATATCCGCCGCTATATCGCCGAGGGCAAGCTCGGCAAGATCCGCACGGTCATGGCGGAGTATCCGCAGGGCTGGCTCGCCTATGAGGGCGAGTGGGGCGGCAAGCAGGGCGAATGGCGCTGCGACCCGAAGCAGTCCGGCGGCGTCAACTGCCTGGGCGACCTCGGCACGCATGTGGAAAACGCCGTGTCGATGCTGACGGGCCTGAAGATCAAGCGCGTGCTGGCCAAGATGGACGTCGTCGTCCCCGGCCGCGTGCTCGATGACAACGATGTGGTCCTCGTCGAGTACGAGGGCGGCGCGACCGGCTGCTACTGGACCAGCCAGTTCGCCATCGGCCACGACAACGACCTGCGCGTGCGCATCTACGGCGAGAACGGTTCGATCCTGTGGGCGCAGGAGGAATGCGAGAAGGTCACGATGATCGACCGCGACGGCACCATCGTCGAGCGTCACCGCGGCGGCGGCGGCATCGAGCCGGCAGCTGCAAAGTACGGCCGTCTGCCCGCCGGTCACACCGAGGGCTGGCTCGAGTCCATGGGCAACCTCTACCGCTCGTTCATGGAGTGCCTGCACGCCAAAAAGGACGGCACGTTCGAGCCCGGCATGATCGATTTCCCGACCGTGCACGACGGCGCCGAAGGCGTCCGCTTCGTCCAGGCCTGCCTGCAGTCGAACCAGCAGGGCAACGCCTGGGTAACGATGGACGAAAACGCATAACAGCAGGACCGGCCGCTCCCCGGGAGCGGCACAAGGGAGGAAACATGGAACAAGAACTTCTGGTAATGAAAAATATAAACAAGTCCTTTCCGGGTGTTCACGCGCTGCGGGACGTCTCGCTTTCGCTCCGGCGCGGCGAGGTGCACGCGCTGATCGGAGAGAACGGCGCGGGCAAATCGACCCTCATGAAGGTCCTGTCCGGCGTGCATCAGGCGGACAGCGGCGAGATCCTCTGGGAAGGCAAACCCGTCCAGATCCACTCGACCACGGAAGCGACGGCCATGGGCATCAGCATCATCTATCAGGAGCTGAACCTCATGCCCAACATGAGCATCCGGGAGAACATCTTCCTGGGCCGGGAAAACCGCAAGGCCCGCTTCTTCGTCGACTTCCAGAAGACGTCGGAGCTGGCGAAGACCTATACCGATATGGTCGGCCTGACGGCCGATGTCAATACGCTGGTCAAGGATCTGTCCATCGCGCAGCGGCAGATGGTGGAGGTGGCGAAGGCCCTGTCCACCAACGCGAAGCTGATCGTCATGGACGAGCCGACCTCCTCGCTGACGGACCGCGAGACCGAGATCCTCATGAACGTCATCCGGAATCTGCGCGATCAGGGCGTGACGGTCGTCTTCATTTCCCACCGTCTGAGCGAGCTGTTTGAGATCAGCGACCGCATCACGGTCCTGCGCGACGGCGAATGCGTCGGCACGATCGACACGAAGGACTGTACCGAGCCGCAGCTCGTCAACATGATGGTCGGCCGCACGCTCGACGATATCTACCCGAAGGGCAATGCCCAGATCGGCGAAGCCGTGCTCGAGGCAAAGCATCTGAACGCGGGCAAGATGGTGCAGGACGTCAGCTTTACGCTCCACCGCGGTGAGATCCTCGGCTTTGCCGGGCTGATCGGCGCGGGCCGCAGCGAGGTCATGCGCGCGATCTTCGGCGTCGACCCACTGGACAGCGGCGAGATCGTCATCGACGGCAAAAAGCTGGAAAAGCACACGCCGACCGACGCCATCCGCGCAGGCCTCGGCCTGGTCCCCGAAGACCGGAAGCTGCTTGGCCTGATCCTCGATATGTCCGTCCGGGAAAACACCACGCTGCCGTGCCTGCCCGTGGAGATGAAGGGCGGCATCCTCAGCCGCAAGAAGGAAAACGAGATCACCCAGACCTACATCGAGCAGCTCGACATCAAGACGCCCGGCGCGGAGCAGAAGGTCCTGAACCTCTCCGGCGGCAACCAGCAGAAGGTCGTCATCGGCAAATGGCTGGCGACCCACCCGAAGGTTCTGATCCTCGATGAGCCGACGCGCGGCATCGACGTCGGCGCGAAGCGCGAGATCCACCAGCTGATGAGCAAGCTGGCCGATCAGGGCGTGGGTATTATCATGATCTCCTCCGAAATGCCGGAGGTCCTCGGCATGAGCGACCGTATCATCGTCATGCACGAGGGTCACGTCTGCGGCGAGCTGAGCCGCAGTGAGGCGACGCAGGAACGTATTATGAGTCTGATCCTCAGCGCAGCTGGATAAGCAGAATGCCTGGATCTGTCTGAAACGTAGCAGAAAGGTTGGAAAAACTATGAACAGTCAAGACAAAAGCAAGAAAAGCGGCGCGCTGCGCCGTCCGGCCAAGAGCAATTCGCTCGGCATTCTGATCATCCTGCTGGCCATGTGCCTGCTGCTGACCATCGCGGTCGGTAAGAAGTTCCTGTCCGCGAGCAACCTGATCTCGGTCATCCGCCAGTTCTCGTTCTACGGCATTCTCGCCATCGGCATGTGCATGGTCATCATCACCGCCGGTATCGATCTTTCCGTCGGCTCCGTGTTCGCGCTGGCAGGCGTTCTGTCCTGTATGGCCATCACCAAGTGGCATCTGCCGGTCTTCGTCGGCGTGCTGATCGGCCTGGCCGTCGGCGTGCTGATGGGCTATTTCAACGGCGTCTGCGTCACGCTTCTGAAGCTGCCGCCCATGATCGCCACCCTCGGCACCATGTCCATCGCCCGCGGCATCGCCTATACCGTGACCGGCGGCTACCCCATCGGTTCTCTGCCGGACAGCTATAAGTTCCTCGGCCTCGGCTACATCGCCGGGATCCCGACGCCGATCGTGCTGATGGTCGTCCTGGCTGCCCTGACGATCTTCTTCCTGAACAAGACCGTCGTCGGCCGCTGGATCTACGCCATCGGCGGCAATGAAGAGGGCGCGCGCATCTCCGGCGTCCGCGTCAACCGCGTCAAGCGCCTGGTCTATTCCCTGTCCGGCCTGATGGCCGCGATCTCCGGCATTGCCATGGCCGCCCGTCTCGGCGTCGGCCAGTCCACCGCCGGCCAGAGCTATGAAATGGACGCCATCGCCGCGACCGTCATCGGCGGCGCGAGCCTCTCCGGCGGCTCCGGCAGCATCGTCGGCGCGATCATCGGCGCCGCGATCATGGGCGTCCTGCGCAACGGCCTCGTGCTGCTGGATGTCTCCGCGTACTGGCAGCAGACCGTCATCGGCGCTGTCATCATCCTCGCCGTCGCGCTGGATAACCTGCGCCACATGAAGAAAAAGGCGTAAACCCGCCGCATGAACCCGTGTTCCTGCCCCGAAGGGGCTGAACAATATATTAAGGAGGAAGACAAATGAAAAAACTACTTGCGCTCCTGCTCGCTGCACTGATGGTGCTGAGCCTGGCAGCCTGCTCCATGGAAGGCGGCTCCTCTGAGCCCGCCAAGACGGAAGAGACGACGGCTGCTCCCGAGACAACCGAAACCGAGACCGAACAGCCGGCAGAAGAGACGGCTGCCCCCGAAGTCAAGGCCGACGCCGATATTACCATCGCTGTCGTTCCCAAGTCTCTGGACAACGCCATTTTCCTTGACAGCCAGGCGGCTGCCGAGGCCAAGGCCAAGGAGCTGGGCATCAACCTGCAGTGGGTCGGCCCGACCACCTCTGACGCCGGCCAGCAGGTCACCGTCATTGAGGGCCTGATCGAAAAGCAGGTCGACGGCATCCTGATCAGCTGCAACGACGCTGACGCTCTGAAGGACGTCATCGACAGAGCGGTCGACGCCGGTATCGTTGTCGGCTGCTTCGACTCCGACTCCCCGGAATCCAAGCGCGCGTTCTACTGCGGCACGGACAACTACGCTGTCGGCAAGCTGGCTGCGGAAGAAATGATGAAGATCCTGCCCGACGGCGGCAAGGTCGCGATCCTGACCGGCGTCCTCGGCGCTCCCAACCTCGAAGAGCGTATCCGCGGCTTCAAAGAGACCGTGGAAGGCTCCAACATTGAGGTCATGCCCGTGCAGACCGGTAACGACGATGTCCAGACCTCTGTCGATGTTGTCGGCCAGTACACGGCTGCCAACCCGGATCTGGCCGCATGGTTCTTCGTCGGCGGCTGGCCCTACTTCGCTGACCCGGACGCTCTGCCTGAGGTCCAGAAGTTCATGGAGAACGGCGGTCACATCATCTCCGTCGATACCTGCGAACCGATGATGCAGTATGTCGGCATGGACATGGTCGACCTGCTGATCGGCCAGAACTATCCGAACATGGGCTCCCTCGGCGTTGAGACGCTCTACAAGCTCATCAAGGGCGAAGACGTCGATCTCGGCGACGAGACCCACTACATCGACACCGGCTATGAGCTGGTCGACAAGAGCAACTACGAAGAAGTCTGGGCAACCAAGGCTCCGTGGTAATCTGAATCCCGCATAAAAAACCCCCGCCGGTTTCCCCAAGGAAACCGGCGGGGGTGTGTTTATGTATCCGGAACCGCGATCTCTTTGATGGTGAATTCGTTGCCCTGGAGGAGCCAGGTCTGGGGGCTGCCGCAGTGGGGGCAGATCTTGCCCTGCGGAACGGTGGGGTAGTCCCGGCCGCAGGCACCGCAGTGCGTCACGGCGGGGATGCGCTCGATGACCAGCTCGCAGCCGGTCAGAAGCGGCGTGCGTTTGCAGTTCCAGTTCCACACGTCGATCAGATACTCCGGCACGACGGTAGAGACCTCGCCGAGCTCCAGCGTGACGCGGCGGATGCGCGTCACCTGGTTTTCTTCCGCGATCCTCGCCAGCGTGTCAGCGATGTGGAAGACCACGCCAAGCTCGTGCATGGCTCAGTCCTTCCGGCCGCGCAGCGTCTCGCCGAGGCGCTTGCCGGCCATCGAGGCGATGCCCTTGAGCTTGTCCTCGGCCTTCATCATCGTGGAGCATTCGGGGTGGTCGCGCTTGAGATGGATGGCGTCGAAGACGCACTTCGTCGTGCAAACGCCGCAGCCGATGCACTTGTTCGGGTCGACCCAGCTCGCGCCGCAGCCGAGGCAGCGGGCCGTCTCGGTCTGGACCTGCTCGGGCGTGAGCGTCCGGCGCGCGTCGCGGAACGAATGCGGGTCGACCGCGGGGTCGACGGCCTCGGTCTGCCGGGCGGCGTGATCGTAGCAGTTGACGGAGAAATTCTCCTTATCGAGCATGATGAAATCGCGGCGGTTGCGGCCGATCTTCAGATCTGCGCCCTTGTGGACGTAGCGGTGCAGCGACTCGGCGGCGCATTTGCCTTCCTCGATAGCGTCGATGACGAACTTCGGCCCGTGATACACGTCGCCGCCGACAAAGATGTCCTCCTCCGCCGTCTGATAGGTCAGGGGATCGGCGACGGGGTAGTTGCCGCGGTGGAACTCGACCTTCGTATCCTGGAGCAGCGAGCCCCATTCGATCGCCTGACCGATGGCGAAGACGACATGGTCGGCCGGGATGGTGATCGTCTCGCTCTCGTCGTAGGCGGGGGAGAAGCGGCCCGTTTCGGGGTCGATGGTGCGCAGGCACTTTTTGAACACGACGGCGGTCACATGGCCGCTTTCGTCCTGCAGCAGCTCCTGCGGACCCCAGCCGGCGCAGATCTCGACGTGCTCTTCTTCCGCCTCGGCGATCTCGTCCTTCGCGGCAGGCATGGTCTCGCGCGATTCCAGACAGACCATCGAGACCTTTTCCGCGCCGAAGCGCACCGCGGTGCGGGCGCAGTCGATGGCGACATTGCCGCCGCCGACCACGACGACGCTGCCTTCCATCCGCTGCGTCTCGTCGGCCAGCGCCTCGTGCAGGAAGTGCACGGCGATGTCGGTGCCCTTGGCCGTTTCGCCCGGCACGCCGGGCAGACGGCCGCCCTGGCAGCCGATGGCGACGTAGAACGCCAGATACCCCTGCTCGCGCAGCTGCGGAATGGTCACGTCTTTGCCGACCTCCACGCCGCAGCGGATCTCCACGCCCAGCTCGCGCAGGACCTGGATCTCGGCGTCGATGACGGCCTTTTCCAGCTTGAACGACGGGATGCCGTAGGTCATCATGCCGCCGGGACGGGCGGACTTTTCAAAGACCGTGGGCTTGTAGCCGCGGGTGGCCAGATAGTACGCGGCGGACAGGCCCGCGGGGCCTGCGCCGATGATGGCGATCTTCTGGTCCCAGCCGGTCAGTCGGCTGGAGGCGACGACGACGGGCGGGATATAGCGCGTCTCAGCGTGCAGATCCTGCTCGGCGAGGAATTTCTTGACCGCGTCGATGGCGACGGCCTGATCGATCGTGCCGCGGGTGCACGCTTCCTCGCAGCGCTTGTTGCAGACCCGGCCGCAGACGGCGGGGAAGGGGTTGTCCTTCTTGATGAGGGCCAGCGCCTCCTGATATTTGCCCTGCGCGGCGAGCTTCAGATAGCCCTGCACGGCGACGTGCGCCGGACAGGCGGTCTTGCAGGGGGCCGTACCCTTGTCATAGCAGTTTTTGCGGTTGTTGTCGCGGTAGTCGGGGTCCCAGTGCTCCTCGCCCCACTTGAGGCCGTGGGGGAGCTCATGCTTTGGGTATTCCACGGTGTTGCCGTGCTTGTCGCAGAGCTTCTGGCCGAGCTTTACCGCGCCCGCGGGACAGTATTCCACGCACTTGCCGCAGGCCACGCATTTGGCCCGGTCGACCTCCGCCGTGTAGGCGCTGCGGGAGAGGTTCGGCGTGTTGAACAGCTGCGAGGTGCGCAGCGCGTTGCAGATGTTGACGTTACAGTTGCAGATGCCGAAGATCTTGTTCTCGCCGTCGATGTTTGTGATCTGGTGGACGAAGCCGTTATCCTCGGCCGCCTGCAAAATGTGCATGGCCTCTTCGTAGGTGATGTCGTGGCCCTTGCCGGTCTCGCGGCAGTAGTCGGCAAAGTCGCCCACGCCGATGCACCAGCACATGTTGTCGTCCGCGCAGCCCTCGCCGAGCACGGCGCGGCTCGTGCGGCAGGAGCACTGGCCGACGCCGATGTGCCCCTCATATTTTTTCAGCCAGTAGGAAAGATGCTCGATGTCGAGCGTCTGGTTCTCCATCGAGATGGCCTTTTCCACCGGGATGACGTGCATGCCCACGCCGCCGCCGCCCGGCGGCAGCAGATGCGTCTTGCCCGCCAGCGGCACGTAGGTCATGCGCTCAAAGAACTTGGCAAGCTCCGGATGCTGCTCCAGCCGGGGGTTCCGGCCCGAAAGCTCCGCATCCTCCTCCATGTTGAACAGCTCCGCGCTGCCCGGCACGAACATCGGCAGGATATACCGCCGCTCCGAGGGCGGCGCGGTGCGCCCGTTGTGGTCATAGTGGTAGCCGTAGTCGTATTCCAGAAGGCCGATGTAGCTCATCTGGTCGAGCAGCTCCTGGAAATGCGGCTTCTGCTCCTCCGTGACCTTGTTCATCTTCCAGAGCTCTTCGACGGTGTAGGGCGTGCGGAGCTTCATGGTCAGGGCGATGTCGGCCATCTCGTCGGTCACGACGCCGGCCAGCCCCCAGTATTCCGCGTCTTCCGCGCGCACCTTGCCGAGCTTGTGGTCGACGACGTCCGTGATCTTTTTGCCAAGCTTCAGAATTTTCTCCCGCGGCGCAGCCTCGCCCTTGGCGGCGGGGGTCAGCGCGCGCTGCTTCAGTTCCTGATCGATCATGCGTTTGTCTCCTTCTTCTTTTCTTTGTGTGTGCGGATCCGGGTGCAGAGCCAGTCGGCGAGCGCCTCGACGCCCTCGCCGGTTTTTGCGGAAATGGGGAAGATCTCAAGATCGGGGTTGCGCTGCCGCGCAAACGCGGTGACATTGTCCAGATCAAAATCAAAATACGGCAGGACGTCGATCTTATTGACGATCATCGCGCCGCAGGTCTGGAAGATGAGCGGGTATTTGAGCGGCTTGTCGTGCCCCTCCGGGACGGAGAGGATCATCAGGTTCAGATGCGCGCCAGTATCGAATTCCGCCGGGCAGACGAGATTGCCGACGTTCTCCAGAATGACGAGGTCGAGCCCCGCCGCGTCCAGCTGCTGCAGCCCCTCGCGGGTCATCCCGGCGTCGAGGTGGCACATGCCGCCCGTGTGCAGCTGGATGACCTTCGCGCCGGTGCGCGAGACGGTGTCCGCGTCGACGTCGGAGTCGATATCCGCCTCCATCACGCCCACGCGCAGCTGCCGCTGCAGCAGCGGCAGCAGACGCAGAAGCGTCGTCGTCTTGCCGGAGCCGGGCGAGGACATCAGGTTGATGAGATATGTGCCCTGCGCGTCCAGCTCGCCGCGCAGCCGCTCCGCCGCAGCGTCGTTGTCCGCAAAGACGCTCTGCTTGACCTCAATGATACGATACCGATCCATGCCGTGCCTCCTGTACGTTTTTCCAGTAAAAAGTGTAGCATATGCAGGAGAACTTTGCAAGAAGATACAGACAAACCCGGCATTTTGCCGAAAAACGCCGCCGGCGCTTTTGCGCCGGCGGCGTTGTGGATTGGGTGTGAATGCTGCCTCAGTGCTTCCGGCTGCGGCGTTTGCGGAGGTCTGGGAGGGCGGCGGCGGAGAGGAGCAGGAACGCGCCGGGAAGCGCCGCCTGGGTCGCGCCGTTCACCTTTTTCACGCAGAAGCCCGCGAAGCACACCCGGGCCCAGACCGTGTTGGATTCCTTGACCGTGGGGGTCTGCACGGTCCGGAAGCCGAAGGCATTGACGGCCTGCAGCCACGAGATCGTGCCGCTGGCCTGATCGACCTTCGCGTGCAGGAGAGCCATGGAGTCCTCATCAAAGGTCTTCGGCGCGCATACCGGGATCCGGACCTGGAATCTTGAGTTCCCGGCCAGCTCGGTCCCTTCCCCGGCGACGAGCTTGAAGGCGGTGACGGACGCGTAGTCGGTGACCGAGGTCGTCCAGATATCGGAGTCTACCATCTCCTCCATGGAGTGGGTGTAGACCTCCGGGCTGGTGGTGTAATAGACCGTATAGCCCTCCGGCGGCGTGATGGCGCTGCGCAGGCGGACCGGGAATTCGGAGACGCGTCCGGATGCTCCAAAGAGATTCGGGTCGCCGATGCAGGGCAGGGTATCGTAGACCGTCAGGCCGGTATGCACAGCGGCAGTCTCGTTGACGATCTCCAGCAGGTAGTCGAAGTTGGATCCGGCCTTGACCAGCAGTCCCTGCTTGCTCCAGCTGTCCGACCCGGCCGGGGCGATGAATTTCTCCGCGTACATCGACTGGGCGGCGATGATCGCGGCGTCGAAGAACGCATAGGCGATCTTGTCGTTGGTCTCGCCGTCCTCCACGATCGTCCGGTCCTGGATCACGATATGCCGCAGCGGCTGCGACTTGCCGTTGGAAAGCGCAAGGCTCCACGGGTACGGGTTGGTCTTATAGACCTCCACGTCGTAGATATCGCCCTTCTCCGCACCCTTGGTAAATTTGCCCTGTGCGGTGGGGTCGGTCGTCAGGCGGAAGCGGAGCGGGTCGTCTGCCTCCGGGTGCGTCTCGCCCGGCGCTTCGCCGCTCGGGATGGCCGTGAGTGCGACCGAGTTGCTCAACTCCGCCATCAGCGTCCAGCCGGGGTTCTGGTCTGCGTCAAAGACGGCGATCCGGCTGACGCCGTTCCTGTCCGTATAGGTCGGCAGCGTGTCGGTCAGCGTGACGGAACAAGCGTCGCGCAGATCGGCCAGACTGCACTGGTCGTTGGTGTACTTGTTGACGATGAAGGCAAAATCGACGTAGGTCAGATCGTCCAGATACGGATTCCCGCCCTCCTCCTGCGGCGTGACCACGACTTCCGCGCCGTCCTTGCCGAAGGCGTCCAGGCGGTTGGAATTCACGAATTTCTGGATCTCCCAGTCCTTATACAGCGGCCGGTAGATGGTAGGCGCAGCCGCATCGCCGCCGGAGAACGACGCGGTCACGGGCAGCCGGTAGTTGTCGGGGACCACATCGTCCAGAAAGCTGAGCGTGAACGGCAGCATCAGCGTCTGCGTCCGGTCATAGACCGTAAAATAGATGCTGATCGTGTAGTTTTCCCCGTTCTCTTCGACTGAACCGATCGTATATTCCGTGACGGTGGAATTGGTCGAGAACGGCGGGATCCGGATCGAGTCTTTTTCGACATACTGCTTGGGCATCGACAGCGTGACGGTCAAATTCGTCGGATCTTCGTCCAGATCTCTGGGTTCCAGCCGGATAAACCCGGCCATGGTGCTGTGCGTATAGTAGCCGACACCGTCCGGATTCGCATCCTGCGTGCTCCCGTCGCCATATAAAAGTGAGACCTCCAGCGTGTGTGCCGCCCGCCTGCGTGTCCGGGTCTGCCGGGTCACCGGTCGGGGCGTCGCCGCCTGTTTTTTCGTGTTCCGCATGGTTTGCCGCCACATATCGCGTCAGTCCTTTCGACGGTAAAATGTTGAATTTTCCTCATGTTTCCATGGAAAATATGCGCTTTTATACACGAAAAAATATTATGGCACAGGCGATGCAAAAATCCAATGTCAGAACGCTGGAAATCCGGGACAGATGGGCGGCAGAAAGCAAAACAGCCATTCCTTCCGGAATGGCTGCTTGCGGGCGGGTGGATCAGGCTTCCTTCTGCTCCGCCCCATAGCGGCACAGCAGGGAGCCCAGCAGGAACATGAGGCCCAGCACGAGGCTCGCTTCGTTGTCAAAATACAGATCCATGGCCGTGGCCGTCTCGGTGTTCAGGAACCCGGCGGCAAGGCTCTCGGCAATGCTGCCGAGCAGGGAGCTGCCGAGCGGAATGGCCAGCGCCAGAATACCGAGCCGCTGCAGCTCCTTCGCCCCGGCGAGGGTGAAGGGAGTTTCGGCCCGCAGCTCGTTTTTGAAATAGCATTCCGCG
>ERZ825896.2819-NODE-2819-length-15715-cov-2.474840_pt1 | contig 15715 bp, 9 predicted proteins | sample MGYA00519858_ERZ825896 | MGnify/ENA primary metagenome ERZ825896 (study PRJEB31778, sample SAMEA3449214) | human gut metagenome | biome: human gut; feature: human-associated habitat; material: faeces | place: United Kingdom | collected 2010/2012 ...
TTTGACAAACGTGAGGCATTGGGTATCGAGCCTGTTAAACCTTGGATTGAAGAATACAAGAAGCTTTCCTCATTCTCAGAATTTGCTTCGAAAATTGCTGAGTACGAGATGTCTGGTAAACCTAATGCGTTCCCATTCGGTGTATCTCCAGACTTTATGAATGCTCAATTAAATGTCCTCTGGGCAGCAGCGCCAAGTATTATTTTACCTGATACAACCTATTACACTGAGGATAATGAGAAGGGCAAGGAGCTTTTAGGAATTTGGCGTGAAATGGAAGAAGAACTCCTTGAGAAATATGGCTTTACAGCTGAAGAAATCAAAGATATCTTGGACAAGGTTATCGCCCTTGATGCTAAGTTGGCCAAGTATGTCCTTTCGAGTGAAGAATCTTCCGAGTATGTGGAACTCTACCACCCATATGATTGGGAAGACTTTACCAAGCTAGCACCGGAACTTCCACTTGATAACATCTTCACAGAAATCTTGGGACAAGTTCCTGATAAAGTTATCGTTCCTGAAGAGCGCTTCTGGACAGAATTTGCGGCAGAATATTATTCAGAAGATAATTGGGAGCTACTTAAGGCGAGCCTACTTATCGATGCTACGACAATTTGGAATGCCTATTTGACAGACGAACTTCGTGTTCTATTTGGAAAATATGGTCGTGCGCTTTCAGGAACACCACAAGCCTGGGACAAGAAAAAAGGAGCCTACTATTTGGCACAAGGACATTACAATCAGGCTCTTGGACTTTGGTATGCAGGTGAAAAATTCTCTCCAGAAGCAAAAGCAGATGTTGAAGCGAAGGTGGCAACTATGATTGATGTTTATAAATCACGCCTTCAAACAGCAGATTGGTTGGCTCCTGAGACACGTGAAAAGGCTATTACGAAACTCAATGTCATCACACCTCATATCGGTTATCCAGAAAAACTACCTGAGACATATGATAAGAAGATTATTGATGAGAACTTGTCACTTGTTGAGAATGCACAGAAGTTAGTCGAAATTTCAGTTGCACATAGTTGGAGCAAGTGGAATCAACCTGTTGATCGTAGTGAGTGGCATATGCCTGCCCACATGGTTAATGCTTACTATGATCCACAGCAGAACCAAATTGTTTTCCCAGCAGCTATCCTTCAAGCACCTTTCTATGATATTGCACAAAGCTCATCAGCCAACTATGGTGGTATTGGTGCTGTCATTGCTCACGAGATTTCCCATGCCTTTGATACAAACGGAGCTTCCTTTGATGAGAATGGTAGTCTTAAGAACTGGTGGACTGAGGAAGACTATGCAGCCTTTAAGGAACGTACTGACAAGATTGTGGATCAGTTTGAGGGCTTGGATTCTTATGGTGCCAAGGTCAATGGTAAATTGACTGTTTCTGAGAATGTTGCTGACCTCGGTGGTGTAGCCTGTGCCTTAGAGGCCGCTAAACGAGATAAGGATTTTTCAGTTCGTGAGTTCTTTGTTAATTTTGCGACAATCTGGCGTATGAAAGCACGTGAAGAATACATGCAAATGTTAGCTAGCGTGGATGTGCATGCTCCGGCTAAATGGCGCACCAATGTTATCGTGAGCAACTTCGACGAATTCCACAAGGAATTTGACGTTAAAGAAGGCGACGGCATGTGGCGTGCCCCAGAAGATCGTGTGATTATTTGGTAATAATGATGAAATCTGTCCAAAAATGGACGGATTTCTTTATTTTTTATCGTTGTAAGGGTTTACATAGTGACTAGAAAACGCTATAATATACTTGTGTTAAAGATTGTGAAGTTTTTAACAAGTATTCAAAGGAGTTTCATATGACTAAACAAACTAAAGATGTTCAAACAGTAATAGATGAATTGGCAACAAAAGGGGTTGAAGCCCTTGATGCTATGGCTAACTTTACGCAGGAGCAAGTGGACCATATTGTTCACCAAGCTGCGATTGCTGCTCTAGATAAACACATGTATTTGGCAAAATTGGCCGTTGATGAAACAGGGCGCGGTATTTACGAAGATAAAGCCATCAAGAACATGTATGCTTCTGAATACATTTGGAATAGTATTAAATATGACAAAACTGTAGGCGTTATTGCTGAAGATAAAGAACAAGGTTTGGTTTCTATCGCTGAGCCGGTTGGTGTTATCTGTGGGGTTACACCAACAACTAACCCAACTTCAACAACCATTTTCAAAGCCCTCATTGCTCTTAAGACACGTAACTCTATCATCTTTGCCTTCCACCCATCAGCTCAGAAATCATCTGCAGAGGCTGCCCGTATTGTTCGTGATGCAGCTATTGAAGCAGGTGCACCTAAGGACTGCATCCAGTGGATTGAAGAGCCATCTATCGAAGCGACTGGTCTCTTGATGAACCATCCTAAGATTGCCACAGTACTTGCGACTGGTGGACCTGGTATGGTTAAAGCAGCTTACTCAACTGGTAAACCAGCACTTGGTGTAGGAGCTGGGAATGTACCTGCCTGTATTGCGGCAGATGCTAAAGTTAAACGTGCTGTCAACGATATCATTCTTTCAAAGAGTTTTGACAATGGTATGATTTGTGCTTCTGAACAAGCAGCTATCGTTGATGCAGCTATTTATGACGAAGTTAAGGCTGAATTTGAAGCACATCAATGTGTCATCATTTCTAAAAAAGCCGACATTGCTAAATTGGAAAAAGTCGTTCTTAATGAAGCGCGTACAGCTGTAAATGGTGCCATTGTAGGTCACTCAGCTATTGAAATTGCTGAAAAAGCTGGCCTTAAAGTTCCTGCAGGTACAAAAATGCTTTTGGCAGAAATTCCAGATGCAACAATGGAACACCCACTTGCCTTGGAAAAATTGTCTCCAGTACTTGCTCTTATCAAATCTGATGGTGTTGAAGATGGATTCAAAAAAGCAGAAGGCATGCTCAATTTGGGTGGTCTTGGACACACTGCTGTTATCCACACTGAAAATGAAGAGCTCCAACTCCAATATGGTATCCGCATGAAAGCCTGCCGTGTCTTGGTTAATAGCCCATCAGCTGAAGGTGGTATCGGTAATATCTACAATAACATGATCCCATCATTGACTCTTGGTTGTGGCTCATACGGACACAACTCAATCTCTCACAATGTTAGTTCATTTGACCTTCTTAACGTAAAAACATTGTCAAAGCGTCGCAATAATATGCAATGGTTTCGCGTCCCACCAAAAATCTTCTTTGAAAAAGACTCAATAACATATCTGCGTCATATCAAAGCTAAGCGTGTAATGTTGGTCTGTGATCCAGGTATGGTTCAGTTTGGCTACGCTGCCTTGGTTAAACGCCAATTGGAACTCAACCGTCACGATCCAATGATTGAAGTTTTCTCAGATGTTGAGCCTAACCCATCTACGAATACGGTTTATAAAGGCTTGGAACGCTTTGTAGACTTCCAACCAGATGTCATTATTGCCCTTGGTGGTGGTTCTGCAATGGATGCGGCTAAGGCTATGTGGATGTTCTTTGAACACCCAGATGTAAGCTTTTTCGGTGCTAAACAAAAATTCTTAGATATTCGTAAACGTACCTATAAGATTCCATATGCTGAAAAGACCACATTTATCTGTATCCCTACAACTTCAGGTACGGGTTCAGAAGTAACGTCATTTGCGGTTATCACTGATAGTGAAACTCATATCAAGTATCCATTGGCAGATTACGCTTTGACTCCGGATATTGCTATCGTCGACCCTGCTTTGGTTATGAGTGTACCTGCCAGCGTTACAGCAGATACAGGTATGGACGTTTTGACTCACGCTATTGAATCTTATGTATCAGTCATGGCTAGCGACTATACACGCGGACTTTCACTTCAAGCGATTAAACTTGTTTTTGAAAATCTTGAACATTCTTACCGTTTTGGTGATGAAGAATCACGTGAAAAAATGCATAATGCGTCAACAATGGCTGGTATGGCCTTTGCCAATGCCTTCCTTGGTATTAGTCACTCATTAGCACATAAGATTGGTCCAATGTACAATATTCCACACGGACGTACCAATGCAATTCTTCTACCTCACGTTATCCGCTACAATGGTCGTGATCCTCAAAAACACGCCATGTTCCCTAAATATGACTACTTCCGTGCAGACAAGGATTATGCTGATATTGCTCGTTTCATGGGATGGGGTACTGACAAACAATCAGATGCTGAATTGGTTGAAGTTTTGGCACAAAAAGTATACGAATTGGGTATTGCCGTTGGTATTGCCATGAACTGGAAGGGACAAGGTGTTACTAAGAAACTTCTTCAAGACACTGCCTATACTTTGGCCGAACATGCTTATGAAGACCAATGTACAACAGCTAATCCGAAAGAACCACTTATTTCAGAATTGAAAGAAATCATCGAAATTGCCTTTGATTATAAAGGATAAGCGATAGACTAAAGTAGCTCTATAGGGGCTACTTTTTTTGCTATAAACCTTCTATATTAGAGTGTTTATCCAAATTAAAAATAAAGGACTTTCTTGAATAAGATAGAAAAACGCTTTAAGAATTGTTATAATAACCTTACAGCGAGATAAGGAGATTCCTATGACAAAAGAAGAAGGGCTTAGCTTGGGTGAAACAGCACACCCTCTTAAGCCTCATAAAATGGGACCATCGGGGGCTCTCATGGAAGGGAATAGAGCGACTAATAAGTTTAAAGAGTTTAATGCTGATAGGATGGTGAGTGTTCAATTCAATCCTAGTCAACAAGTAAAAGAATCAAAGGAGCCAGTAACCTCAAAGAATATTGTGGGGATGGTATCAGGTGTGATTGCAGCGATACTAACCATACTTTTGATCGTTTGTCTCGTGATGGGATACCGTTATCGAGCCGCAAGCATTGAGGGCGATTGGACAAGCCCAACCTTTAGTGAGAAAATGTTAGCCACTCTGAAAGATACTGCTAATACTAAGAATAAAGTTAGTAATGCTTTACCACAAGGTCAAAATCTTATCACCGATATCAATACAGCAATGAGTATTACTGACAATAAGGCTCACTTAAAAGTGAGCTTTGTTTACAATCGTAAAGCTCTTTATCAGGCTTACCAGAGTAGAGTTACTGAATTGAAAGGTCAGTACGGCGAGGAGTTCTCGGAGGTTTTTGATAGTTATTCATTGTCAGAAAAAGACTACTATAAACAGTTTGATGAGACAGTGAAGAAAGAACTTCCAAAGAGCTATACCTACGATGCCAAAACCGGTCGTGTCACAACAACTGCTTTTACGGGTGATATTAACCGTTGGGAGCAAACAATCACTGTGGATAAGGCTGGAGATTCAGATGCTTTTAAAAAAGGTGATGTATTAGATTATACGCCTAACAATGGAGGCTTTACTATTAAGGCACACAGTGAATTTGGTGACATTAGCTTTACAAAAAATAAATAAAAAAGGAAATTAAAGGGGAATATAAATGACAAGAGCAGAATGGTTGGACTATTTTGAAACGGTAAACGGACGTAAGCCGAGTGTTCAGGAAATGGCGGATGCTTTGAAAGCTGGAGAGTTTGTTAATGAAGCACCGGCCAAAACTGAAGATACAGCTACTACTGAACCTATTAAGGTTGAGGCAGAAATCGTCGAGACAAGTACTAGTCCTCTACCAACTGAAACGGCACCAGTAGTAACAGCAACTGCACCTTCTACGCTTCCTTTTCCAGAAGGACAAGCAGCTATGGCAAATTTGGCTCCTAAAAAACCAATGGATCCCAAAAAGAAAAAACGCATCCTAGTCTCAGTTTTGTCAGCGGTAGTCCTCGTCTTCTTATGTATCGGTGGCTTTATGACTTACCGTTATGTGACAGGTAATATTGATGGCAAATGGTACAGTAGTTCTCTAGGTAGAGAGTATAGCTCAAGCATGTCTGAAAGTTTGACAGACTTGGATAGTAAGGAGCTTGAAAAGTACTTTACAGATACTGCTGTAACCATGAAGGTAAAAGGTAGCAATGCGAAGGTGACTGCTGGCTATACTTTTGACAAGAAAACTTACATCAAGGATTATCGTGAGAGGGTTCAGAAGTCCTTCTCAGCCTTTGGAGATTTATTTAAAGCCTTCTATGGAGATTCCTTTGAAAACTATTATAGTGAGGAAACTATAGAAAAAGAACTTGATGAAGCTCTTGAAAAAGCTGCAAAAGACAGCGGTCAAAAGTATGATTCGAAGACAGGCGAAACAACGACAACCCTTTTCAAAGGGAAGGTTAGTCGCTTGGGGCATAAGATGACTGTTACTTCTGTCAACAAAGATGTTGATATCGATGGTCTCAATGTGAAAAAAGGTCAAGAGCTAAAAGTGACTAAAAAAGACAAGAAAGTAACGCTTAGTGGTGATGGCAAATCAAAAGATATTACTTTCTCAACTAAGAATGACACCAAAGATAAATTTTAAGATGACATCTGGAATAGCTATTCCGGATTTTTTCATGTCTTTGAGAGGAGAAAATAGGGTGATATCCGAATGATTTTCTCACAAGTCACAATACGTGTAGAAATATTCTGACAATTATGCTACAATAGAGCCACAGACTATCTAAAAAGAGGATTTACCATGACACTTGTATACCAATCAACACGTGACGAAAATAATAAAGTAACTGCTAGTCAAGCTATTCTTCAAGGTTTGGCAACAGATGGTGGCTTGTTCACACCGTTGTCAACGCCTGAGGTTGCTTTGGACTTTGATCAATTGAAAGACGCTTCTTATCAAGAAGTTGCTAAATTGGTCTTGTCAGCTTTCTTGGATGATTTTACTGAAGAGGAATTGGATTACTGTATCACAAATGCTTATGATGACAAGTTTGATACAGCTGCCATTGCACCAGTAGTTAAACTTAAGAACCACTATAACCTTGAACTTTTCCATGGTTCTACTATCGCTTTCAAAGACATGGCCCTTTCAATCTTGCCTTACTTGCTAACAACATCAGCTAAAAAGCAAGGTGTTGATAATAAGATTGTCATCTTGACAGCGACATCAGGTGACACTGGTAAAGCTGCCATGGCTGGTTTTGCAGATGTTCCTGGAACTGAAATCATTGTCTTTTATCCAAAAGACGGTGTTTCAAAAATCCAAGAATTGCAAATGACCACTCAAACAGGAGCTAATACGCACGTTATTGCCATTGATGGTAACTTTGATGATGCTCAAACAGATGTGAAACGTATGTTTAATGATGTTGATTTGCGTGAGAAATTGTTGGCTCATCATACGCAATTCTCATCAGCTAACTCAATGAACGTCGGTCGTTTGGTACCACAAGTGGTTTACTATGTATATGCCTATGCGCAGTTGGTTAAGGCAGGTCATATCCAAAACGGAGATAAGGTGAACTTCACAGTACCAACAGGAAACTTTGGTAATATCTTGGCGGCTTATTATGCACGTCAGATTGGTGTTCCGGTTGGCAAATTAATCTGTGCCTCTAATGAAAATAACGTCCTCACAGACTTCTTCGCAACAGGTACTTATGACAAGAAACGTGACTTCAAGGTAACGACAAGTCCTTCTATGGATATTTTGGTATCTTCTAACTTGGAACGCTTGATTTTCCACCTTCTTGGTAATGATGCTGCTAAGACTAAAGAGCTCATGGATGCACTTGTGACTAAGGGCGAGTATACTTTGGCTGGTGCAGATAAAGATATTCTTGATTTGTTTTCAGCAGGTTTTGCAACTGAGGATGAAACAGCTGCTGAAATCAAACGTGTCTATGATGAAAACAAGTATATCGAAGATCCTCATACAGCAGTTGCCTCAGCTGTTTACGAAGCATATGTTCAAAAGACAGATGACCACACACCAACAGTTATCGCTTCAACAGCTAGCCCATACAAATTCCCACGTGTGGCTGTTTCAGCTGTCACTGGTAAAGACAGTGGGGATGATTTCAAAGCAGTAGAAGATTTGCACCAACTTTCAGGTGTAGCTATCCCAGCGGCTGTAGATGGACTTGAACATGCAGAAGTTCGCCATAAAACAGTTGTTGCTGCAGCTGATATGCAGAAAGCAGTTGAGAGCTATCTTGGTGTATAAGAATAAAAAAATAGGAGCTGAGAAATCAGCCCTATTTTTATCAATATAGAAAAGAATATTATGACAGAAACAAAGAAAATTCTAAACATAGCCTTGCCTGCTATGGCTGAAAACCTTCTACAAATGTTGATGGGGGTTGTCGATTCTTACCTAGTGGCTCAGGTGGGTATTGTCGCTATATCGGGGGTTTCCGTAGCCAATAATATCATTACGATTTACCAAGCTATCTTTATTGCTCTAGGAGCCTCAAGTGCCAGTGTCATTGCCAGGAGTTTAGGAAAAGGTGATGTTAAAGCGACTAACCGAGACACTTGGGATGCTATTATTATTACCCTTGCTCTTAGTCTCATCCTTGGTCTACTTTCCATTTTTGGTGGTGGGGCCATTCTTAATCTTTTAGGTACTGAGCAATCTGTGACTCAGGCTGGTAGTCTCTACCTTGCTCTTGTCGGTGGAGGAGTGGTTTTCCTAGCCTTGATGACCACTTTTGGTAACATCCTACGGGCCAAGGGACGACCTCGTATTTCCATGGTCGTCAGTCTTTTGACCAATGTTCTTAATGCTATTTTATCTTCTTTAGCTATCTTTGTTGGACATTGGGGGATTGTTGGGGTCGCTACAGCTACGGTTTTCTCTCGTCTGGTTGGGACAGTGATACTGTGGCAAGCGATGAAACTGGATGTGAAGCAGCTTGAAGTTACCAAGCCTTTCAACAGGGAGTTGTTGGGGATTGCTCTGCCAGCAGCAGGTGAACGACTGATGATGCGTGCTGGAGATGTGGTCATTGTGGCTATTATTGTTACCTTTGGTACAGCCGTTGTCGGTGGTAACGCCATCGGTGAAAACCTTACTCAGTTTAACTATATGCCTGGTATGGGAGTCGCAACGGCTACGGTTATCTTGGTTGCCAATAGTCTGGGTCGAGGGGATAAGACGCAGATGAAGCGTATTATACGAGAGTCTTATTGGATTTCAACCTTTTTGATGGTTCTGGTTTCAGGGAGTATCTTGCTCTTTGGCCAAGGATTATCAGGTCTCTTTACAGATAATAAAGCAGCTATTGCGGCTAGTCAGGTAGTTATTCTTTATTCTTTCCTTGGGAATCCTGTGACTTCGGGGACTTTAGTTTACACAGCAGTTTGGCAAGGTCTGGGTAAGGCTAAGATGCCTTTCTATGCGACAACTATTGGGATGTGGATTATTCGAATTTTCTCAGGATACTTCCTTGGGGTGAGTCTGGGAATGGGTCTTGCTGGTGTCTGGATTGCAACCGTTGTTGATAATGTATGGCGTGCGATTTTCCTCTACGTGATGTACCGTCGTTATCTCGTAAAGAGAAAGTTTTAATGATAAATACTGAGAAGATACTCTTATTCAAAGGGTATCTTCTTCTTATTTTTTACAAGTAGGCTCGAATATGGTAAAATAAGCTGATAAAAACTTTTTGAGGTAGTAATTATGACTGTAAAAATCAATACAAAAGATGGTCAAATCGAATTGTCAGATGATGTCATCGCAACAGTAGTTGGCGGTTCAGCAACAGAAATTTTTGGCGTTGTCGGTATGGCAAGTAAGAGTGCTATCCGAGATAATTTTCAAGCACTTCTTGGAAAAGAAAACTACGCAAAAGGAGTTGTCGTGAAATCTACTGATGCAGGTATCACTGTGGATGTTTACACTGTTATGAGTTACGGTGTTAAGATTAGTGAGGTTTCAAAAAATATTCAAGAACGTGTGAAATTTAATCTTGAGAATCAACTCGGTATCAAGGCTGAAACAGTAAATGTTTACGTTCAAAATATTAAAGTCGTAGGAGAAAACTAGTGTCTAAAATTACAACAAGCTTGCTTCAGGAGATGGTCCAAGCGGCAGCAACACGTTTAGGTAAGCAAGCAGAATATGTGAATTCACTCAATGTCTTCCCAGTACCAGATGGAGATACTGGAACAAACATGGGAATGACTATGGATAACGGAGCCAAAGCTGTCGCAGATCAATCAGCTTCAACAGTTGGTGAAGTTGGTCAGATTTTATCTAAAGGTCTTTTGATGGGTGCCCGTGGTAACTCGGGTGTTATCACGTCACAATTGTTCCGTGGATTTGGTCAAAGTATCAAGGATAAAACGGAACTTGACGGCCAAGATTTAGCTCATGCCTTCCAAGCAGGTGTTGAAGTTGCTTATAAAGCAGTTATGAAACCTGTCGAAGGAACAATCCTTACAGTATCTCGTGGTGCAGCTTCAGCAGCGATTAAGAAAGCTGAATCTACAAATGATGCTGTTGAGGTTATGCGTGCAACTCTTGACGGAGCTAAAGCTGCCTTGGCTAAGACACCAGAGATGCTTCCAGTTTTGAAAGAAGTTGGAGTAGTAGACTCAGGTGGTCAAGGTTTGGTCTTTATTTATGAAGGTTTCTTGTCAGCCCTTACAGGTGAGTATATCGCTTCAGAGGACTTCCAAGCGACACCTGCTACGATGACAGAGATGATCAATGCAGAACACCATAAGTCAGTTGCTGGTCATGTTGCAACAGAAGACATTACTTTTGGTTACTGTACGGAAATCATGATTGGTCTCAAACAAGGTCCAACTTATGTGAAGGACTTTGACTATGAAGAGTTCCAAAATTACTTGAGCAACCTTGGGGATTCTCTCCTTGTTGTTAATGACGATGAAATTGTCAAAGTTCACGTCCACACTGAGGATCCAGGTCTTGTCATGCAAGAAGGTCTTAAATATGGGGCTCTTGTCAAAGTTAAGGTTGACAACATGCGTAACCAACACGATGCACAAGTTCAAAAAGAAGAAGCTATCCAAGCTGCACCTTCTGCTCCTAAAGACTTTGCCCTTATTGCAGTTGTTGCCGGAGATGGCCTTGCAGAAATCTTCAAATCACAAGGTGTTGACTATGTGATTTCAGGTGGTCAAACAATGAACCCATCAACAGAAGATATTGTTAAGGCTATTGAGCAGGTTAATGCTAAGAATGTTATCATCTTGCCAAACAATAAAAACATCTTTATGGCAGCGCAATCAGCTGCTGAAGTAGTAGATGTCAATGCGGCTGTTGTTGAAACACGTACAGTACCACAAGGATTTACAAGTTTGCTCGCTTTCGATCCTAGCCAAAGTATCGAAGCTAATGTTGAAGCTATGACAGCTAGTCTTTCAGATGTAACAAGTGGTAGCGTGACCTTGGCGGTACGTGACACAACTATTGACGGACTTGAGATTCATGAAAATGATATCCTTGGTATGGTTGATGGTAAGATCCTTGTGTCTACACCAGATATGGATCAAGCCCTTCTTGACACTTTTGACAAGATGATTGACGAAGACAGTGAAATTGTTATGATTTATGTCGGCGAAGAAGGTAATCAAGAACAAGCTCAAGCACATGCGGAAAAATTGGAAGAGGTTCACGAAGATATCGAAGTTGAAATCTTCCAAGGAGACCAACCAGTTTATCCATACCTCTTTAGTGTTGAATAATATTGAAATAATCATTTAGGAAGTCTTAGAGCTTCCTTTTTGTTTTGTCGGTTTTGATACGGCTGGGACATCTTTTCGAAATTACAGAAATATTCTGAAAATTCCTTGACATTACTTTCCAAAGTGGTAACATATGTTGTAAGAAATTTTATAGATTGAAGGTAAGATCATGAGAAGTGATATGATCAAAGTTGGTGTTGATAAGGCACCAGCACGCGGACTTTTGTATGCGACTGGGCAAGTTAAATCTGCCAAGGATATGCAAAAGCCCTTCATTGCTATTTGTAACTCTTATATTGACATTGTTCCAGGGCATGTTCACTTGCGTGAATTAGCAGATATTGCCAAGGAAGCTATCCGTGAGGCTGGCGGTATTCCTTTTGAGTTTAATACCATTGGTGTGGACGATGGGATTGCCATGGGACATATTGGGATGCGTTACAGTCTTCCATCTCGTGAATTGATTGCCGATTCAGCAGAAACAGTTATTAATGCCCACTGGTTTGACGGGGTTTTCTATATTCCTAACTGTGATAAGATTACGCCAGGGATGATTTTGGCAGCCATGCGTACTAATGTGCCAGCAGTATTTTGTTCTGGTGGCCCTATGAAGGGTGGCGTTGACATGACTGGTCATCAAGCGACGCTATCAAGTTTGTTTGAAGCTGTAGGTACCTATCAGGCTGGAGATATGAGCAAGGAAGAGCTCGATTATTTGGAGAAAAATGCTTGTCCAACTTGTGGTTCATGTTCAGGAATGTTTACCGCTAACTCAATGAACTGTTTGATGGAAGTTTTGGGTCTTGCCCTTCCAGGTAACGGTACTATCCTAGCTGTCTCAGATGAACGTCGTGAATTGGTTCGTCAAGCAGCCACAAAATTGATGGATAACATCAAAAATAATGTTCGCCCACGTGATATTGTGACCAAAGAAGCTATCGATGATGCGTTTGCTCTTGATATGGCTATGGGTGGTTCAACCAATACTGTTCTCCATACCCTTGCTATTGCGCGTGAGGCTGGTATTGATTATGACCTTGAGGACATTAATGAAATTGCCAAGAAGACACCTTATCTCTCTAAAATTGCACCTTCAAGTGTTTACACCATGCATGATGTGCATGAAGCTGGTGGTGTTCCAGCCATTATCAATCAGTTGATTAAAAAGGGAGCCATTAAGGGTGATCGTATTACAGTTACTGGTAAAACCTTGAAAGAAAATGTAGCTGGTGCTGAAATCAAAAATGAAGAAATTATCCATCCGATTGAGCATCCTATTTCACCAGTTGGTGGTTTGTCTATTCTTTACGGAAATATTGCTCAGGATGGAGCTGTTATCAAGGTCGGTGGTGTAGATCCATCTGTTAAAACTTTCCGTGGTAAAGCTATTTGTTGTGATTCACAAGATCAAGCCCTTGAGTTGATTGACAATGGAACAGTTAAGAAGGGCCATGTCGTTGTCATTCGTTATGAAGGTCCTCAGGGTGGACCCGGTATGCCAGAAATGTTGGCACCAACTTCTAAGATTGTCGGACGCGGTCTTGGTAAGGATGTGGCACTGATTACGGATGGTCGTTTCTCAGGAGCTACTCGTGGGATTGCTATTGGTCACGTTTCTCCAGAAGCAGCAGAAGGTGGTAATATCGCCCTAATCGAAGATGGCGATGAAATCGTGATTGACCTACCAAATCGTACCCTTGATTTGCTTGTCGATGATGCAACCCTTGAAGAACGTCGCAAACATTTGAAACCTTTCAAATCAAAAATTTCAAGTGGTTGGTTGCGTCGCTATACAGCCTTTGCTAAATCAGCCAATGTCGGCGGAACTTTGATGAGTGACGAAGAATTCGAAGAACGTAAAGCAGAACGTCAAGCACAAGAAAAAAACTAAGAACATTCTTTCCGAAGAGTTTGTGATATTTTTCTCTGAAACCCTTGCAAATTTGGTTAAAAATGTTATCATAGTATACAAGGTTTTGAATTTTTAGACAATTCGAAAAAAACAACTACTAAAGGAGGTCCATGTGAAGAAAATTGAACTTGAAGAAGCACGCTCTGGTGCTGATTTGATTCTTGATACACTTCTTGAACTTGGGATTTCAACTATCTTTGGATATCCTGGCGGAGCGGTTCTTCCTTTGTATGATGCTATTTACAAAAATGAAGAGATTAATCATATCTTATCTCGTCATGAGCAAGGAAGTCTGCACGAAGCTGAAGGTTATGCCAAATCAACTGGTAAACTCGGTGTTGCTCTTGTAACGAGTGGTCCTGGTGCCACTAATGCTATTACAGGGATTGCAGATGCTATGAGTGATAGCGTACCTCTCCTAGTCTTTACTGGTCAGGTAGCAACATCAGGTATTGGTAAGGATGCCTTCCAAGAGGCTGACATTGTCGGAATTACCATGCCGATTACAAAATACAATTATCAGATTCGCGATACAGCTGATATTCCTCGTATTATTAGGGAAGCGGTTCATATTGCAACAACTGGTCGTCCTGGTCCGGTTGTTATCGACCTCCCTAAAGATGTCGTAGCTAAGGAAACAGCCTTCATCAACGATCCTGAAATTAATCTTCCAAGTTACCAACCGACGCTAAGACCAAACGAAATGCAAATCAAGAAAATCTTGAAGCAGTTGGGGAAAGCTAAGAAACCGGTTATTGTAGCTGGAGGTGGGGTGTCTTATTCTGAATCTGCTAAGGAGCTAGTTGCTTTTGCAGAACGCTACCAAATCCCAGTTGTCACAAGTCTTCTAGGACAAGGGACAATTGCTACTAGTCATCCCCTTTTCTTGGGTATGGGTGGTATGCACGGTTCATATGCATCTAATATTGCTATGACTGATGCTGACTTTATGATTGCCATAGGTTGTCGTTTTGATGATCGCTTGACAGGTAATCCAAAAACATTTGCTAAGAATGCAAAGGTTGTTCATATTGATGTGGATCCGGCTGAGATTGGCAAGATTGTTGCGGTAGATTTACCAGTTGTTGGTGATGCCAAGCAAGCTCTTGAAATGCTCTTAGCAGAACCAGTGGTTCAGAATAACACTGAAAAATGGATTGAAAAAGTCACAAAAGATAAAGAGCGTGTACGTTCTTACGATAAGAAAGAACGTATGGTACAGCCTCAGGCAGTTATCGAGCGTATCGGTGAATTGACTAAGGGTGATGCAGTTGTTGTCACTGACGTTGGGCAACATCAAATGTGGACAGCTCAGTATTATCCATACCAAAATGAGCGTCAACTGGTGACCTCAGGTGGTCTTGGAACAATGGGATTTGGTGTCCCAGCAGCAATTGGTGCCAAAATTGCTAATCCTGATAAAGAAGTTATCCTCTTTGTTGGTGATGGTGGTTTCCAAATGACGAACCAAGAATTGGCTATCTTAAATATTTACAAGGTGCCAATCAAGGTTGTTATGTTGAACAACCACTCACTTGGTATGGTACGTCAATGGCAAGAGTCCTTCTACGAAGGGCGTACGTCAGAGTCTGTCTTTGACACTCTTCCTGATTTTCAACTGATGGCTCAAGCTTATGGCATTAAGTCTTATAAGTTTGATAATCCAGAAACGATTGATCAGGATTTGGAAGTTATCAAAGAGGATGTGCCGATGTTCATCGAGGTTGATATCTCTCGTAAAGAGCATGTCTTGCCAATCGTTCCGGCTGGTAAGAGTAATCACGAAATGTTGGGGGTGAAGTTCAATGCGTAGAATGTTAACAGCTAAACTTCAGAACCGTTCGGGTGTCCTTAACCGCTTCACAGGTGTTCTTTCACGACGTCAAGTTAATATTGAAAGTATCTCTGTAGGGGCTTCTGAGGATCCTAACGTTTCACGTATTACGATTATTATTGATGTGAATTCTCAAAATGAAGTGGAACAAATCATCAAACAGCTTAATCGTCAGATTGATGTGATTCGTATCCGTGATATCACGGATCAGCCACACTTGGAACGTGAAGTTATCCTAGTTAAGGTGTCAGCACCAACCTCTAAGCGTGCTGAAATCTTGGCGATTATTCAACCTTTCCGTGCATCGGTGGTTGATGTGGCACCAAGCTCTATCACTATCCAGATGACTGGTGATGCTGAAAAGAGCGAGGCGCTTCTACGAGTTATTCGTCCTTACGGAATAAAGAATATCGCTCGTACGG
>ERZ825896.2821-NODE-2821-length-15713-cov-2.769064_pt1 | contig 15713 bp, 10 predicted proteins | sample MGYA00519858_ERZ825896 | MGnify/ENA primary metagenome ERZ825896 (study PRJEB31778, sample SAMEA3449214) | human gut metagenome | biome: human gut; feature: human-associated habitat; material: faeces | place: United Kingdom | collected 2010/2012 ...
ATCTTTATCATAACCTATATAATAGCTTTGATGCGGAGGCTGATTGTAAGCAGTATTCTGCCAAGCTATTGCACTGCGGTACTGGCTGTCGTGCATAAATGTTGTAAATTTATAGTCAGTCGGACTGAGAGACGCAAACACGCGAAGTGCTGAGTTATCGGAATGTCTTAATATAATTTCCTCTCTCCAATCGCCGAACAAATCGGCCTGCAGATTTGGGTTGGTTTTTGTGCTGTTAATAAACTTTACAGAATTATTAGTATAAATAGTCCAGAGTCTGCCAAACGATAGGGTATCGTCATTCCACTTACTTATTCTGTCGCCGTTAAAATGCTCACGGTACAAATCCCCGTCCCAATAAATCGGAAAGTTAGGATATGATCCATCATGCAAAGTTGTTTTGCTGATTAATTCGCCGCCAATAGTACGTACACCAAAAGCTGCATCCCAAGCGAGCACTCCATATTTAGGACTAAAATAATCCATTACTCCTCTTCCGTCGTCACCGCTCGCTTTAAAATGCCATATCTCTTTTCCCGCCGCATCTCTAAATCCGGTTCCCCAGTTAGGTTTTTCTTCTAAAACTCCGAAAATTTCCTGTTTTCCGTCATTATTAAAGTCTGAAACGTGAATAGCGTCTCCATGTCCCCATCCTGTTGAATGAGCCACCGTTCCGTCATTATCTATAGCAGCGCTGCCGTATACTATCTCATCACAGCCGTCGCCGTCCAAATCCGCTACGGAAACATTATGGTTACCCTGTCCCGCAAGACTGCCGTAACCTGAGACCGTGCTGTCACATCTCCAGCGCTTATTTAAGTTCTTCCCGTCCCAGTCATATGCCACTACAATAGCTTTTCCATAATATCCGCGGGCAGTTACAAGACTTGGATGTACTCCGTCAAGATAAGCTGTGCATGCCAAAAATCTGTCTACTCTGTTTGTTTTATCACTGGTCTTTCCCCAAGTAGTGGTATCTCCTCTTCCCGGATCATAATCAACCGTCTGCATTGCCGCTCCGGTCTGACCGTTAAAGATTGTCAGATATTCAGGTCCGTCAATGATAAATCCGCTTGAGTTAACATAAGACGCCGAATTATCAGCGCTTTTTATTGCCTCTGTAGTTCCTGCCTGTGTTACATAATTACCTGCTCCGTCTATGGTTCCGGGCGCTGTTTTTACTGCCAATTCAGCTTTTCCGTCACCGTCATAATCATAAACCTGGAATTGAGTATAGTGAGCTCCTGCTCTGATATTAGCTCCCATATCAATTCTCCAAAGCTGGGTTCCATCCATTTCATAGCAATCCAAATATACTCTGCCGGTCTTTCCCGACTGAGAATTATCTTTTGAATTATTGGGGTCCCATTTAAGAATTATTTCATACTCGCCGTCACCGTCAACATCGCCGACGGACACATCGTTCGCCCCTCCTATAGGACTGTTTGACTTTCCGCTGTCATATACTATCTCATAATCACTTGCCGGTGACGGAATATTCAGCGGTATATCAAAATATGTATACGGAACGGATTCCTGTCCCTTATCTGCATGACCTGCCAATATGGTTATAGGTTCACATTTCTCGCCTTCCTGTCCGTTAATTACAGGCGCTATTGTATACTTATCCGTCTCTGAACCTTCAAGATCAGTGTAATTGGTATTGTTAATGGAATCTACCAATTTTTGCTCGTTTTTATAAATGTTAAAAACAGTGTCCATGGGCTCGCTTCCTAATAGCCTCCAGCTCAAATAAACTCCGCCTGACGGTGCCGTTGCTCCAAAAGCACCTCTGCCCAATTTCTCCATCTGCCTTGGCTGCTCTGAACTCTGCTGTAATTCAGAATTCAATTCAGGACCATCCTGAACTGCCATTGCAGGAATACATCCTGCCAACATCATGATTGACAGTATAACGCAAAATAACTTTTTCTTCATAAAATTAACCCTCCAATCGAAAAGATATATACAAATTATACCACTCTTTTTATAAATTTTCATTATAAAAAGACGGCATAATTTACAGTTATTTTGCTTTTTTATTTGACTAAATAAATTTCAAGTTTCATATACAGCTATTTTATTTGAAATATTACTGTTTAATAATATTTTTTAAGCTTTTAATAGAAGAACAAAATCACAAAATAAATACAATGATGAGACAGGTAATATATATTTTTTCAAATCTGTTTCATAACTATATTTTTGTAAATATATAATTAATCTGCAAAAGTTCCACTGTACTCCAATACATTATGAAATACATCTATTTCGTTCGCAAAATCAAACTTGCCGCATTTTTACTTTTATAAAATTTTTATTTACTTTAATCTGAAAAGTAACAATTATTTACGCTATAATAAAATTGTTTTCCCTAAAATTATATATAAAAAATCCGGAACAATTTTGTCCCGGAATATATTATATTTAGCTAATCTACCAAAATAGGTGCGTTGTCTTCCTTCCAGGGAAGTCCAAACTTATTTAAATCCTCCATAAATGGGTCGGGATCCATTTCTTCAACATTATAAACTCCAGGCTTTTTCCACTTTCCGCTGAGAACCATTGCAGCGCCAATCATTGCAGGAACTCCAGTAGTATATGACACCGCCTGGGAGCCGACTTCTTTATAGCATTCCTGATGGTCGCAAACGTTATAAAGATAATATGTCTTTTCCTCCCCGTCCTTTTTCCCGGTGAATATACATCCAATATTAGTTTTACCCACAGTTCTAGGTCCCAATGAAGCCGGATCAGGAAGCACAGCTTTTAAAAACTGCAGCGGTATAATTTTACGGCCCTCATAAATTATCGGTTCTATTGACGTCATTCCAACGTTCTCCAAACATTTTAAATGCGTGAGATAACTCTCTCCGAATGTCATAAAAAACCTGATACGTTTTATACCTTTTATATTAAGCCCTAAAGATTCAAGTTCCTCATGATGAAGCAGATACATATCTTTAACGCCTACTTCGTCAAAATTATACTCCCGTTTTATTTCCATAGGCTTTGTCTCTATCCATTTGCCATCCTGCCAATAGCTTCCGTTTGCCGAAACCTCACGAATATTTATCTCCGGATTGAAGTTGGTTGCAAACGGATACCCATGGTCGCCGCCATTGCAGTCGAGTATATCAATATAATTTATTTCATCGAATATATGTTTTTGAGCATACGCACAGAACACACCGGTCACACCAGGGTCAAAACCGCTTCCCAAAATGGCTGTTATTCCAGCTTTCTCAAACTTTTCACGATAAGCCCACTGCCATTTATATTCAAACTTGGCAGTATCGGGCGGTTCATAGTTTGCAGTATCCAAATAATCCACTTTCATCTCAAGACACGCGTCCATTATAGTCAAATCCTGGTACGGCAGCGCGACGTTTATTACTATTTCAGGCTTATATAAATTAATTAACTTTATAAGCTCGTCTACGCTGTCAGCGTCAACCTTAGCAGTTTCTATATTAGTGCCGCTCCCGACTTTTTTCTTATACTCTTCACAGCGTTCTTTCAGGCTGTCACACTTCTCCTTCGTTCTGCTCGCTATCATAATATCTGAAAAGACTTCAAAATTTTCACAGCACTTATGTGCCACCACACCGGCCACTCCACCGGCTCCAATTATCAATGCTCTGCTCATTTTATCCTCCTAAAAACATATTCTATCTTCCGCTCAACGCTAAAAGTAATTCTCGCAATATTTTGCACGCAATTGCTGTACTGGCACCGCTTTGGTCATAATGCGGACAAAGCTCCACCACGTCAGCTGCTATTATATTCAGACCGCCGCACACTTTAATCACCGCGTCCTGAAGTTCCTTATAACTTATGCCGCCCGGTTCCGGCGTACCGGTTCCCGGAAATACCGAAGGGTCTAATACATCTAAATCCACAGTGAAATAGACAGGCAAGTTTGCTTCTTTTAACTCACATATTAAGTCGTCAAGACCATTTAAATCAAACTTATTTATAGTATTATGTTTCTTTGCCCACTCAAACTCATACTTCTCTCCGCTTCGTATACCAAACTGCCATATCTTTTTATCGCCTAAGAGTTCTGAACATCTACGTATCACCGTAGCATGACTGAGTTCCACTCCGAACATTTCATCTCTTAAATCAGTATGTGCGTCAAAGTGTATTATTCTTAAATCATCGCCGTATTTATCATAACAAGCCCTTACCCCGCCAAGCGTGACTAAATGTTCTCCGCCAATCATCACAGGGGTTTTGTTTTCTTTAATGATCTCAGCAGCAAAATCTTCAATTATTGATAACACCTGCTCAGTATCTCCCAGCGGAAGTTCTAAATCGCCGCAGTCAAATATTTTTGTATCGGTTAAATCCCTGTCCTGATAAGGGCTGTAGGTCTCAAGACCCCAAGAATCGGCTCGCATGGTCTGAGGTGCAAAACGCGTTCCCGGTCTGAATGATGTCGTTGAATCAAACGGCGCTCCGAAAACACATATCCTTGACTCCTCATGCTCAGCGTCACAGCCTAAAAAAAACGGCAGATTTGATATAATAGTATTATCAGGCATTCTCAAGCAACTCCTTTACATAATTCGGAAGGGCAAAACTGCCCTTATGCAGGTCAGTATTATAATATTCCGTCTTTATCCCCAATTTATTCCATTTGTCAGCGTCCAAATCCTTAAGCGGGTCAAACTTATTAGACGCAAACCCAAACAGCCAGTGACCTGACGGGTAGGTCGGAATATGAGCCTGGTATAGCTTATGGATTGGGAAAACCCCTTTTATTCTGCTGTGAGCCCGAACTAAAGAGTTAGCATAATTATCATAATATGGGCTTTCGTGCTGGTTTACAAATATTCCATTCTCATTAAGAGCTTTTGAACAGTTTCCGTAAAACTCTCTTGTGAACAGACCTTCACCGGGACCAAACGGGTCTGTGGAATCCACTATTATTAAATCATATTCATTCCTTTTTGACCTGATAAATTTTAAACCGTCCTCATAATACACCGTAACGCGTTTGTCTTCAAACCCCACTCTCATTCCGGGGAAAAACCTCATCGAAACTTCAACAACTGCCCTGTCTATCTCTACCAAATCAATATTTTCTATTCCTTCATACCGCACCAGCTGTTTTACAGTGCCTCCGTCTCCGCCGCCTATCACTAAAACATTTTTTATTTCAGGATTAACAGACATCGGCACATGGGTTATCATCTCGTGATAAATAAACTCGTCTTTTTCAGCCACCATCATTAAGCCGTCAAGCGTTAAAAATGTTCCAAACTCCTTTGAGGTCATAACATCTATTCTCTGATAATCAGTTTTTCCGGTATATAATTGTTTGTCTACCCTTATTGAAAATTTTACATCTTCGCTATGATTCTCAGAATACCACAGTTCCATCTTTTCACCCCTTTTATCAACTGCTAAATAACATTTATATAATCTATATTTATATCCTCGGCGCCGGTCATAAAACAGCCCTTTTCTTTAGCATAGGCAATATAATCAAGTATATCGGGCGTTATCATTTCACCGGGAGCCAGTATTGGGATTCCCGGAGGATAACACATAACAAACTCACTGCATACCATCCCGGCACTCTTCTCTATAGGAACAGATTTTTTATCCGAATAAAAAGCTTTTTTTGGCGTCATTATCACTTCAGGTGAAATATACTCATGGTCGAACATTCCGGCACTTGGCTTTCTATGTATCCTCTCTATCTCACTCAGTGACGAAATAAGACGCTCAATCATCAAAGGAGTATCTCCGACTGAAATAATCGCAAGTATATTCCCTATATCGCCAAACTCTATTTGAATATCATAATAATCCCTCAGCATGTCATATACTTCGATACCCGCAAGCCCTATATCCCTGGTGTGTATAGAAAGCTTGGCCAAGTCAAAATCATATATTGCGTCTCCATCCACCAGATCCCTGCCAAACGCATAATATCCACCTATTTTGTTTACCTCTCCCCTGGCATAATCGGCAAGTTCCAAAACCTTTCGGTATATTTCCTTTCCGTTCAAAGCTAGATTCTTTCTTGAAAGGTCAAGAGACGACATCAAGAGATATGAACCGCTCGTTGTTTGGGTCAGGTTTATAATCTGTCTTGTATACCCCTCGCTCACATAGTTATTTATAAGCAAAAATGAGCTTTGAGTGAGAGAACCACCGTTTTTGTGCATACTTACGGAAGCCATATCAGCTCCGGCTTCCATAGCACTGACAGGCAGATTATCACCAAAATAAAAGTGAGTTCCATGAGCCTCGTCAACAAGAACCAGCATACCGGCTCTGTGCGCTATTTCCACTACCTTTTTTAAATCACTGCATATTCCGTAATATGTGGGATTATTCACAAAAACTGCTTTTGCGTCAGGATTGTTTTCTATAGCTTTTTCAACTTCTTTTACACTCATTCCTAAAGGTATCCCCAGAGCTTTGTTCACTCCGGGATTTACATAAACCGGTATGGCACCGTTCACGACCAAAGCATTAATAGCGCTTCTGTGAACATTTCTTGGAAGTATTATTTTTTCTCCTTCTTTTACTGCCGCAAATACCATTGCCTGAACAGCGCTTGTTGTGCCGTTTACCATAAAGAAAGCGTGTTTTGCGCCGAACGCTTCGGCGGCAAGTTCCTCCGCCTCGCGTATAACAGACACCGGATGACAAAGGTTATCCAGCGGCTTCATAGAATTAACATCTACGTCCATACACTGCTGACCCAAAAATGAGGTCAGCTCAGGATTTCCTTTGCCTCGCTTATGTCCCGGAACATCAAAAGGCACAACACGCATTGATTTAAATCTTTTTAACGCCTCATAAATAGGGGCTTTGCTTTGCTCCAAACCATCAGTCCCCCTAATATATATTCTTTCCGCTGAAAATCTCAATCATCTCACGTCTGAGACTGTTGCTGATGTCAAGTCTAACCTTAGGCTCTAACTCATATACATCAGTTTTAAACAGATAATTCTGCAAATCTATATCTTTAATCAGCATTCTTGTGTGAAAAATATTCGACTGGTAAACATTTACGTCTATAGCGTCATATTTCTCCAGTGTTTTTCTGTCTATAAAGTCCTGTATCGAAGTAATATCATGGTCAATAAACAGCTTTTTTCCATCCAGGTCGCGCGTAAATCCCCTGACTCTATAATCAGCCGTTATGATATCTGAATCAAAACTGCCTATTAAATAATCCAAAGCTTTAAGCGGAGATATTTTACCGCAGGTAGAAACGCATATATCCACTCGAAAAGTTGAAATAGCATTATCAGGATGATATTCAGGATAAGTATGAACTGTTACATGGCTCTTATCCAAATGCAGCATAACCTCATCAGCCGTAATATGGCTGACAGGAGGCTGTGAAGGAATCATAGACTCATCGCTTATCATAAGATTGACGCTGGCTCCCTGAGGGTCATAATCCTGCTTTGATATACTAAGAACGTTCGCTCCAATAATATCTGTGACATCGCATAGAATTTTTGTCAGACGCTCAGAATTGTACTGTTCGTCAATATACGCAATATAATCCTTTTGTTCGCGCTCACTCTTGGCATAGCACACATCATATATATTAAAACTCAAAGTTTTTGTCAGATTGTTGAATGCATAAAGCTTAATTTTATCCTGCATATGTCACATCTCCTTGCACATTTTAGGAATTTTATCAAGGAAACAATTATACTATATAATAGAAAGTATTTCAATACATTTAAGGCAAAATATTTTTATTTTATGAAAGGAACTTTTAAATGACTATTACTGTTTTACTTTTTCTTGTTGGCCTGTTTTTAATAATAAAGGGCGGAGATGTATTTGTGGACAGAGCCGTTTGGATTGCAGAAGTATTTAACATACCAAAGTTTATAATCGGCGCGACAATTGTAAGTATAGCCACCACATTACCTGAAATTTTGGTTTCCACCATTGCAACGTTTTCAGGCAACAACTCAATAGCTATGGGCAACGCCGTCGGGTCTGTGACCGCCAATACAGCAATGATTATGGCTATAAGCATAATATTTCTAAGTTCAACAATAGAAACCAAAAATTTTAAATTCGGTATGATATGTCTCATATCTTCAGCATTCATCCTTATGATGATATGTAAAAACGGTACGGTATCTGCGCTCGGAAGCCTTCTCGCTTTTGGAGTGGTTATTATATTTACTTGGAACAACCTTTCATCATCAAAACAGAACACAGTTCTTAAAACCAGCAACGGAAATGTAATCCTTCCGGCGATACCTATAATAAAACCGACTAAAAAGCAGGTTTTTATAAATTCATCATTATTTGTGCTAAGCGCTGCAGCCATTACAGTAGGAGCCAAACTCTTGGTAGAATCAGGCACAGATATAGCAAAAGCATTAGGTGTATCCGAAAGGGTTATCGGGCTGACAATTATCGCCATCGGCACCTCTCTCCCTGAACTTGTTACGACTATTACCGCCATTGCTAAAAAACACAGCAGTCTGTCAATAGGTAACATAATAGGAGCTAATATAATAGACCTTTCATTAATAATACCAATATGCTCATTTATATCAACAGGAAAGTTCGGCGTACCTCTGACCTTTGAACCGCAGTATGAAATGCTTGATATTCCAATCTGTCTTGGATTTATCCTTATTGCGTGCCTGCCGCCGCTGCTTAAAAAGAAATTTTACAAATTTCAGGGGGTCGCTTTGCTAGTATTATATTTCCTATACATAGGTTTTTCGGTACTTTAAAAAATAAAAATATTGACTCACTCAGTAGATTTCCGCTTTTTATCATAAAAATATGCACCTCCAAAAGCGTATAACTTTTAGAGGTGCATATTATATCTAATTCTTATCTTATATATTTTTTATTTTTTCTAAGCGCAAAATATACTACTATATAAAGCAAAAAATAATGCTTGCTTTTCATAAGCTTAAACATTGTAGAATCAGACTTATAATCTTTATCCGGCATCTCTTTTACACATCTTACAGAAATTTCTTTAAATCTTTTATACCGCTCCTTAAAGCTTAACTCCCATTTTGGGTTAAAGAGAAGCATCATGCTTTTTGTTGTGCTCTGGATAAAGCCTGAACAAATATCATTCAATACCTGACGATTCTCAGGATTCCAGCTATATATGTATTTCATTCTGAATCCGTTCAAACTACTGACTATTTCAAAATAATCAATCGGGAATTTATTAAATGCCTGCCGCATATCATTGGGATAATGAATATAAAATATCTCATCTATTAAGGCTATCTTTTCAGCCGAATTCACATAACGCATTACAAATACTTCATCCTGGTTCCGTCTTAAAGCCGGGAACTCAACATTATTCGACTTAATTATATCCAGGCTGAAAATCTTATTCCACGGCGCACCCTGAACTTCCCATCTTCGTTTATCGCCTGTGAATATGTCATAATTCTGTCTCACATAACTCCCGGTAAAAACTTCGTTTGGATAATCATTGAACTTTCTTTCAGTCCCATCGCTGAATATCATTTTATAACCAAACACTATCATATCGCAGGAATATTTTTCAAACTTTTCTATGAGCGACTCAATTGCGTTCGGCACCATACAATCGTCAGCATCCGGGAAATAAGCGTATTTTCCTGCTGCATTTTTTATTCCGGTATTACGAGCCGGACCCGACCCCTGATTGTCCTGATGAAAAACCTTTATTCTGTTATCTTTAACCGCCAGTTCTCTGCACACTTCCAGACTATTATCCTTTGAACCGTCATCCACAAGAATAAGTTCAATATTTTGATAAGTTTGATTAAGTACCGACGGAACCGACTTTCTTAAATGTTCTCCCATATTATATACAGGCATAATTATGCTTACGAGAGGTTTTTGCATAACATTCATCCCCCAATGTTTTATTTTGCGTTGTTTTTTATTTCACTCATTACCTTTAAATCCTCAATAATGCAAAGCCTGATTATTTTTTTATCAACTAAATATTTATACTTTCTAAAATCAGGCTCAAACTCTCTGCAGGGAAGTTCATTATTAAAAACTTCCACAACGTTTTTTACCGCTTTATATCTTTTAAACACTTTATATCTTGGAATAGCGAGAAACAGCATTTGAATATATATATCAAAGTTTACCGCCAAATTTCTGCATATTTTCTCCAAAACTTTTTTATTGTCTCTATTCCAATTATAAACTACATTCATCTGTAAATTTTTAAAAGCTGCAACGCTTTCAATATAATTCTTTAAATACTTTTCTCCCTTTTTAACTATCCCAGACATATAATAATAATAAAGCACGTCCTCAATAAAACATACCGAACCGGCATTTGACAGAAACAAAATATTAAACGCTTCATCTTCGCTCTTACTGATTTTAGGAACAGATAATTTATTATTCTTTATAATCTCAGCCCTATACAGCTTGTTCGCCATACTGCCATATATACCATATTCACTGTCACGGTCAATAAACTCATCATAATTTTCACGAATATATTTACCGCTGAAATATTTAGGCTTATACGATTTTCTCATTATACATTCATCTTGACCGTTCACCCATTCATATCCGCAAACCGCCATATCAGCCCCAGTATTCTCAATAGCAGAAACAAGCTTTTCCACGGCGTTTTCCTTGATTCTATCATCAGCGTCCGGAAAGTAGTAATACTTACCGGACGCATGTGACATTCCTGTGTTTCTCGCTCCGGCTGCTCCTTGGTTTTCTTGATGATAAACTCTTATTCTAGTATCTGCAGCTGCCAATTGCTGCATAACTCTTAAACTGTCATCAGCAGAACCGTCGTCAATCATAATTATTTCTAAATTTTTATAAGTTTGATTTATAAAAGTCTTGGCGGAAGTATATAATACTTCCGCCATGTTATAAACCGGCACTATAATACTAACCAATTGTTCTTCCATAACCAGTTTCCCTATACTAATACCAGCATAAATCTACAACGCAAAGCTCCGGTTTATTATTGATTCTCGGAATAATATGCGAGCTTCCAAGCCCTCTGCTGATAATCACATTACTGTTTCCTATTTGATGAAAACCATCAACAAGCTTGGGGAAGAATCCCTGTCCCGTCGCATAAAGTCCGCCAACAAACGGAATTCGCACCTGACCACCGTGAGCATGACCGCAAAGAGCCAAATCTATAGGATAATCTTCTAAAATTCCCATAAACTCATCGGGATAGTGAACCAGTAAAAGTTTAAAGTAATCTTCCTCAATATACTTATCAAAAAATTGATGACCATATCTCTCAAACTGCTCCGGTCCCTGAGAAAGTCCGCCTATGTTCAATTTTGTATCCTTTATGTCAACTATTTCAGACGCGTCGTCTAAAACATGTACTCCAACAGCCTTAAGGTCTTTGGTTATATTAGAATCTTTAAATAATTTAGCCTCGTACTCATTATTTCCCAAAGCATAGTAAACAGGTGCAATATTCACGAGCTTTTCACAAAGATTTGTCACAACGCTGTAATCGTCATTTTTCAGATTGTTCATATCACCCACACATGCTATAATATCAGGAGTCAACTTATCAATCTGTTCCACCAGCCTTATATTATCCTTACCAAACTCTTTAAGGTGCAAATCTGCAAGCACGACTATGCGGATATTGTCCGAAACCTTATCTGAACGCACCTGATAAAATGTTACATCTATTTCAGATTGGTTCAGTAAATTAAACGCACAGACTGCGAGAACAATTATCAATATTACCGCAATAATACGCCACTTATATTTTGAAAACAATTCAAAGTATTTCTTCATAGACTTATCTCTCCAATATAACGGTCTCTGATTTTATTATTTTTTCTTTTTTGGAGCATACATATCAAGATTCAAGCTCTTTGGCTCCTCAGACTTTTTGCTCCGATATGATTTTTTCACTCTCAGCTTAGGCGCATAAGGATTATTATCATCAATTTTCGATATGACGCTTGAATCTTTAATATTATCCGTACTTTTTTTTACAAGAACCTTAACTTCTTCGATATTTTCTGAGGTATCAGAAACCATATCGTGTTCAACTTTAGTATTCAATTTCGCCTGAATATCTTTTTTTGGTTCATCTACGCTTTTAATATTATCAGGTTTTGACATAACAGATTCTTTAGAATTAGAGACGTAATCTTTATTAACATTAGACACCGTTTCTGTTACAGCCTTATATTTCACATTCGACTTATCATTCTTAGAATCCGTCCACTCAATAGAAGGATAGCTATCCGAAATATTTTTTGAGTTATATTTGATGCCGGAGGAACGTCCGGGAATAGTTTCTTTTTTCTCAGACACACGTTCCGCCCTTATTCCTGCCATAACAGCATCCGTTACCAGCTTAACTATCTCCTCATTATACACTCCTCTGCTATTCTGTTCTGCCCCTGTATAAATATCGCTTTTGACATCTTGGCTGACAGTTTTAGTATGCTTAACAACACTTTTTTTTGAACCACTGTGATTTTTATTTTTGCTGTGTTTTTGTGAATTTTTACTTATCGTTGTATCGCCTGCACATGTGCTGTTGTCATTAGGTCCGTTTTTGGGAGACTTATTCTTTGGATTTACTCCGCCTCCGGGTCCATCATCGTCTCCGCCGTCATCTCTGTCTTCATAATTTTCTGCTCTTTCACTTTTAATATTTGTATTTGCATTTATATCGCGGAACGATGCGCTTATTAAACCTCTTGCGTCATATATACCCTTATTTCTTGTTTCTTCAATAGCATAAGAAAATGCTATATCCTGTTTTGGATTTTGGGAATTATAATGCTCAACATAACTCGTCAGAACATCAATAAACATTTCGGCCTTTTTATAACTGCAATTTTCAAACATACACATAAACTGGTCGCTTCCATTATAGCCTACAAAACCGTAGTCCTCAGCAGTCTCACGCAAAATCTGTCCAAACTCTCCAAGCAGAGTATCGCCTGCTGTTCTTCCTATTTGACTGTTTACTGCCTTCAAAACATCAAGGCGGATAAGTATAAAGGTAAAGTTATCAGGCAACGGTTTTTCTTCATACTGATTTATCAGCATATCACACTTTGCACGATTCGGCAGCTTAGTCTTTCTGTCCATATACATAAGATATTCAATAAAGTCCTGCATACGACCGAGCAAAATAGCGCCGAGACAGCCGCAAATTAAGAACAACACAACAGCTATCATTAAATAAAGCTTAATATTTATTCTCTCGTTCACATTAATACTGGTGAGAGAAGTAATATTTGACGCGCCTAGATATTGATTGAATTCATCTACTGTCTTTTCAACAATTTCATAATTCTTATCCAGACTGTCAATAAGTTCTTTCATATTGTTTTGTATCTCTTTTATTGCCTCGTCAGCATTTGAAGCCGGCTCAGCCGTTTCAAAGATATTTAAAAGTTCTTCTCTGTGTTCTTTATCAACCTGCGTATACTGGCGGTCAATTTCAAGAGAAACATACTGATTTATAAGTGCGTCATATGTAGTTTCAGTATTAATCTGATGTTTGTATTCATCTTCATATACATCCTTTAATATATAATCGCTTGTATTATCAGAATCAGTACCCTTTCCATAGTGGTACTGTATACCCTCCTTACTTTTTTGACTGTACTGAGTTATAAGAGCATAAAGCGGGTCTATTTTTTCTGAAAGGTTAGCTAAATCAATCTGATACTGGCTTATTCGGTTTCTATAATCTTTAATCAAAACTGATTGGTCCTTAGACACTTTTTGATTTAAAATCTTAGAGTACAACTCAGGAATATTATAGTTCAGCTCCTCTTTATACATATTATAGAGGTCGTTAAATGAATATCCTGTAGCCGCAGACCTAAAAGCCGGATAATGAAACTTTTTGTCATACAAATAATTATAAATATCAGTAGCAGAGGTATCCAAGATTTCTGCGCTCTCAATATAATCATAACTGCCGCTTTCAATATTTGAAGCATTATTCGGCAAAACTGTCTGATTTATATATTTTTCTCCGTAATTAATAAAATAATTTTTTAAAATAGAATCAAGAACGCTTGCAGCATACCCTTTGCTGTAATCACTTCCAACGCTGAACGTAACTAAGTAATCAGTCGGATGATACACATATTCTTCTCCGTCTTTTAGTATCGCTTCTTTTCTTGACTCTTCATCTGCCGGAATAATTGGCTCTACAGCGCACTTAGAACGAATAGAATCAGCTCCGGTATTTAAATCCAAATCCTCAAGAACACCGGTTATTACCTTTGACGAATAAATCTCACTGACATCCAAACTATCTCCGCTGGGAGTCAAACCATTGCTTGCCTCTGAATTAGAATATCTTAAAACAGTCTGCGCCGTATACGTCTGTTTTGACATAGCATACTGATAAACGAGAACGGCGCCCAAGATACAAACAATCACAATCAAATATTTCCATTTTTTTATATATCTTAAAATTTCAAAGTTTCTCATACGTGCGCCCTCCTATTTCTAAGCTTTCTTTTGCTCATAAAATAGAACAAAGCACAAATTAAAACAAAAAATACAGCGCCCAAAGCTATTACCTTTTTAAGTGATAACTTCTGAACTAAAGATAGCTCTACATTTTTAAATGTTAAATAATCCTTAGTTTTATATTTAATATATTCCCTGTCTGTGGCAAGTGCAATCTCAGAAATATTTTTAAACTCATTATTTATATTTTTGAGCATTTCCTCAGCCTTTTCATAATCCCCAACAGCCGGAGTTCTCTCACTTAACTTATTTATTATATCTGTATTTATCTCAATTTCTTTTAACGTGTCCTTTGCCGCTGACAAATGAAATTCAGCGTCTTTTGCCAGATAATCAATACCTATATTGGTTCTGGACATATAATATTCGTTTTTCTCATTGACAGCCGGTATCATAACAGTTCCTATCATAGCTTCATCGTATTTTGATATGCCGTCCTGACGCACACTGTAATCCGCCATAGATTTTTGATACTGCATATCAAGAACAGAATTTTTATAATACAAAGTCTGAATAAACTGCTCCTTTTCCTTAGCAAGACCTGTTTCAAGAACAAACGATTTATATTTTGAAATGTCATATTCCAGCAAGTTTTGTACCATTCTCTTTACCGTCTGGAACGTCTGTCCCGTCTCTACAGATTTATATGTACCATTTTCTGAAACTCTTCCGGACAAATACTCATCCATTTGATTTGCTAATATTGTAAGCTCATCGCCTATTTCAACATATTCCATATCGGTTATATCATCCATATTATAAGTAAGCGCAGTCTTTTTATCGGCATAATTCTCGTGAAATACATCATTATAAGCTTTGCAAATCATGGTCATAATATCTTTAGCAGAATATTTTTTTGCTTCTTTATTTTTGGTATACGAAACATTAAAACTTGTTGAGATAAAATAATTGCTCTCCTCGGTATTAATAGCTTTTGAATTTGCGTTCCCTACAGAAATATGCTCTGAAAGCTGCTCAGGAGTTATATCTCCTGTGAGTCCCAAATATTGTATCGCACGTTCTAAAACCGCATTTGATTTTAGCTCATACATATTAAATCTTGTTGAATTTGGATTAAGACCTTTAGAACCCTCCTCATAATTCAAAGACATTGTAGTATTTACGGTGTTTCCGCTTTGATATGCAAAAAAGACACACAAAATCAGCATAAATGCTATTGTAGAAAAAATAATTTTAAACTTCTTTTT
>ERZ825896.2830-NODE-2830-length-15678-cov-3.001344_pt1 | contig 15678 bp, 13 predicted proteins | sample MGYA00519858_ERZ825896 | MGnify/ENA primary metagenome ERZ825896 (study PRJEB31778, sample SAMEA3449214) | human gut metagenome | biome: human gut; feature: human-associated habitat; material: faeces | place: United Kingdom | collected 2010/2012 ...
TTAGCTCGTAGCCACAAAAGGAAGCAAAAACGCCGCCGGGAGCTTCGCCCCCGGGCTCACAGGGAATGCAGAGCCGCCACTCACGCACCGGAGCCCGTTTTTCCGGACGCCCTCACGGTAAACCATTTGCCGTTGATCTCGGAAGGCATGCTGATCTTTTTGATCTGGATGTCGTTGGCCTCACCAAACCATTCAATGACCCAATCCTCTCCGATCCGGCGCAGACGGAGCGCATAATACCGCGTCTCGTCCCCGGCCGCCAGCTTATACATCAGATAGCGGGGGTTGTTGTCCTCCACGTCCTCGACCGTCGCGAAGCCTTCGGCTCCATTCCAGTATTTCGGGGTATATTCCTTGCTGATCTGGAACCGGACCTCATCGCAGCTGCTGGCTGGCTCCGGAATCTCATCCAAACCTTCTCCAACCCCGTCCGATCCGTTTTCCAGGACAAAGGCTTTGAAATCGTCCCAGGACTGGTCGCCGACCAGCACCCGGCTGTGCTCCGTCGCGACCCTCTCGAGAAAAATCTCGAAACGGTTTTTCATCGTCATCTGATAAGAGACGGTCAGAAAGGTGCCGATGAACAGGCAGATCACCAGGATGACACCGAACCGGACAGGTTTGAACCGGATGGGATCCGGCGGGCGCCTGACCCAGATTTTCCGGATGTTGAAGGCGACCAGGGGGACGATAGAGAGCACACCCAACAGGATATAGATAAACAGCGCGGTTTTCATGCCCTGTCCCCCTTTATAATACTTTGGAAAGGAACTCTTTGGTCCGGGCATGCTGCGGATGTCCGAACAGCTCGCCGGGGGTTCCTTTTTCCGTGATGATGCCGCCGTCGATAAAGAAGATGGTGTCCCCCACCTCTCTGGCAAAGCCCATCTCATGGGTGACCACCACCATGGTGGCGTTGTTCTTGGCCAGCTGCTTCATAACCTCGAGAACCTCGCCCACCATTTCAGGATCCAGTGCGGAGGTCGGCTCGTCGAACAGCAGCACGTCTGGATCCATCGCGAGGGCGCGGGCGATGGCGACCCGCTGCTTCTGCCCGCCGGACAGGCGGCTCGGGTATTCCATCGCCTTGTCCGACAGCCCGACCCTGTTCAGCAGCTCCATCGCGAGCTCATTCGCTTCGTTCTGGGGCATCTTTTTGAGCTTGGTCGGGGCCAGGGTGATGTTGCGCATCACGGTCATGTGTGGAAACAGGTTGAACTGCTGAAATACCATCCCCACCTTCTGCCGCAGCTTATCGATCTGGCGCAGGTTCTGCATCACCGAGATCCCCTCGATGACGATATCCCCCTTCGTCGGGACCTCGAGGAGGTTGATGCAGCGCAGGAAGGTGGATTTGCCGCCGCCGGACGGGCCGATCACGCAGACACACTCGCCCTTGTCCACATGGGCGTCGATCCCCTTGAGGACCTCGAGTTCCCCGAAATACTTGTGGAGATTCTGTACGTCAATCACTTCTACGCATCCGCCTTTCCAGAGTATTCAGCCCGGTGGAGAGCACGGTAGTCATCAGGAAATAGATATACGCCGCGCAGAGCAGGGGGACGATATAGTTGTAGGTCACGCTGCCCACCGACTGGGCGCCCTTGGTCAGGTCGGCGATGCCGATATAGCCCGCGACCGAGGTTTCCTTGAGCAGGACGATGAATTCGTTTCCGAGGGCCGGCAGCACGTTCTTGACCGCCTGGGGGATGACGATGTGGATCATCGTCGATCCGCCCGACAAGCCGAGGGAGCGGCCGGCCTCGGTCTGTCCCTTGTCCACGGCCAGGATGCCGGCGCGGATGATCTCCGCGACGTAGGCACTCGAGTTGATGCCGAAGGCAATGGACGCGATAACGACATCGGAGACCCCGCTGAACAGCGGGAGCTTGTTGAGGACGCGGAGATAGAGGATGAAATAGATGACCATCAGCTGGACGACGGCCGGGGTCCCGCGGATAACCGATATGTACCCATTGGCAAAGCCCGCCACCATTTTGCGGATCCAGATCACCACCGGATTGCCGGTGAGATTATCCACATCCTGCAGCTTGGCGATGGCGAGCAGCAGGCCGAGGATCACGCCGATCACCGCGGCGATCGCCGTCAGCTCCAGCGATTTTCCGAGTCCGCGGAGCAGCTGCTTGTACTGATCCTCTTGAATCAGTGTCACATAAATGGCGTTGGCAAACGAATCCGCCAGATTTTCAAACCAGTGTACGACAGCCCCCAAGACCGCCCCTCCTTTTTCTCCTGTCCCGACAAAACGGGGAAAAGCCGGCCGTTGGGACACAGCCGGCTTTTCGCGTCAATGTTTTATTTGCTCGGGATGTATTTCTCGACGATTTTGTCGAAGGTACCGTCGGCCTTGATGTCCTTCAGCGCCTGGTTGATCGCGTCGAGAAGTTCCTTGTTTCCCTTCTTGACGGCCAGCGCATATTCTTCTTCGTCAAACAGGCCCTCGAGCAGCTTGACGGCGTCGCCATGCTGATCCTTATAGGCCATGGCGGGGTTTTTGTCGATGATGACGGCATCGATCTGGCCGCTGACCAGTGCCTCGACGGCGAGAGAGCCGTTGTTGTACTGGGTGACCTTGGCCGCGTCCGTGACTTCCTCAGCCTTGTCTTTTCCCGTGGTACCGGACTGGACGCCGATCTTCTTGCCCTTGAGGTCGTCCAGGGTGGCAATGGTGCTGTCCGCCTTCAGGATAACGGTCTGGGTGGCGTTGAAGTATTTATCCGAGAAATCACAGGTTTCTTCCCTGGTCGGATCGATCGTAAAGCCGGCGGCGATGACGTCGATCTTGCCAAAGGACTGGGTCAGGGACTCGAACGCCATGTCCTCAATTTCAAGCTTCAGTTCCAGCTTGTCGGCGATGGCCTTCATGATGTCCACGTCGATACCGGCAAAGCCGGTGCCCTCTTTATATTCGAAGGGCGGGAACTCGGCGTTGGTCCCCATAATCAGGGTGCCTTCCTTAACGAGGCTCAGTTTCGTTCCCCCTGCGGAGGCTCCATTCGAAGCAGGAGCCGACGTACCGGCGCCCGTATCGGCGCCGCAGGCGGACAGGGATACAGCCGTCAGGACGGCGGCCAGGCCAACAGCAGCCAATTTCAGCAGCTTTTTCACACAAATCTCCTCCAATAGTCCAAAATGGGACGTTCACCACATGATCGTCGTTTATTATATAGGATACGAAGCTGAAAATCAAGAGAAAACCGGCGCTTTTGCAGGAAAGTGCCGTGAAATGGGGCGCATATCAGGGCAGATGCTGCAAAACCAGGCTCATCACCTGTCTGGCGGCCACAAGCCGTGCATCCCCTTCGTCCGGCAAACCGACCGCCACCCCTAGCATATAGGGTTCGCGGTACACCACCAGCATCGCCGCGTCGGCGCTCCAATAGCCCGCCTCCCCCAGGTTCGGCGCCTCGGTGAGGTCGGCATATCCCTCCTTCATCTCGTCAAACTCGGCCCGGCTCGCGTCCGCGACCATGATATCGACGAAATGCCGCCCGTCCTCAGAGGCAAAGCGGATCATCGGGGCATCCTGGTAGTACGCCTCAGGGCCGGTGACGGTCTCCCCCAAAGCCTCCGACACCTCCGCCGCCGTCAGAAGGGTTTCGATATCCACGCTGACAAAGGTCGGGTTGGTGATCTCCGGCAGGGTTTCGGACACCTCCGAGCTGCCCGCGTCCGGCGGCTCCTGCTTGCAGGCGGCGAGGAGCAGCAGCGGCACCAGCAGCACCGGTAGGATCCGGCAAATCCGTTTCATAGATACTCTCCTTTGCGGAAAAATGGCCGAAGCCGTCGAAAATCAGTATACCATAAATGCAGCGGTCCCGCAACCGCCCTCGCGGGACAAAGGGCCCGATCCGCCATCTGCGGCCGGCGGGCACGATGTCCTCAGCCTTCCGTCGGCGCGAACTGGGAATTATAAAGGGTCCAGTAGAATCCCCGCCTTTTCAGCAGCTCCTCATGGGACCCCGCCTCGACCACATCGCCCTTGTTCAGCACCAGGATGATATCCGCGTCCCGGATGGTGGAAAGGCGGTGAGCGATGATGAACGTCGTCTTGCCGCGCATCATGTTGCGGAAAGCCCGCTGGATCCGCATTTCGGTCAGGATATCCACCGAGCTGGTCGCTTCGTCGAGGATCAGCATGGGCGCGTCGAGCAGCATGGCCCTGGCGATGGTCAGGAGCTGTTTCTGCCCCTGGGACAGGTTGCCGCCGTCCTCGGTGATCGGGGTGTCGTATCCCTCGGGCAAACGGCGGATGAAGCTGTGGGCGTGGGCCGCCCTGGCGGCGGCCTCGATCTCCTCGTCGGTGGCATCGGGGCGGCCGTACGCCAGATTCTCCCGGATAGTTCCGGCAAACAGCCAGGTCTCCTGCAGCACCATGCCGAAGCTGCGGCGCAGGGAATCCCGTGTGAAGGTCACAATCCCGCGGCCGTCCACCTCGATTGTCCCGCCGTCCACCTCATAAAACCGCATGAGCAGATTGACGAGGGTGGTCTTGCCTGCCCCGGTGGGGCCGACGATCGCCACGGTGGTGCCGGGCTCCACCTTCAGGTTGAAATCCGAAATCAAGGGCCGGTCGGGGGAATACGCGAACCGCACATGGGAAAACGCGACGGCCCCCGCAGCGTTTTCCAGCACTGCGGCGCCCTCCGCCTCCGGTTCTTGTTCCGGTTCATCCATGACGGCGAAAACGCGGCGGGCCGACGCCATGGCGAGCTGGAGCTGCATGGTGATGGCTGTGATCTCGTTGAACGGCTTGGAAAACTGCACGGTATAGGTTAAAAAGCTCGCTACGCCGCCGATATCCAGGCTCCCCCGCAGCACCGCGAGGATGCCGAATACCCCGACGAGGACATACGCGATATTGGTGACGAAACGGGTGGACGGATTGACCAGCGCCGAAGCGAACTGGGCCCGGTAGCCGCACTCGTACAGCTCGGCATTGATTTCACGGAACCGCTCGAACGAACGGCCTTCATATCCGAACGCCTTCACCGTCTGCTGCCCGGTGATCATCTCCTCGGCATAGCCGCCCAGACGGCCGAGCACCCGGCTCTGTTCCCGGAAACGGCGGCTGCCGTAACGGGTGATCGCAAACCCGACCAAAAAGCAGAGCGGCGTGACAAACACCGCCACCAGGGTGACGAGCGGGTTGAGGGACAGCATGAACACGAGACAGAGCAGTACCGTCAGTACACCCGAAACCAACTGCACGATTCCCTGGTTGAGGCCGTCCGAAATCGCGTCGATATCGTTGGAAAACCGGCTGATGATGTCGCCGCGGGAATGGGTATCGAAGTATTTGAGCGGCAGGCGGCCGAGTTTGGCGAAGAGATCGTCCCGCAGCGCGCGGACCGTCCGGTTGGCCACCAGGTTCGCGCACAGGGCGGTCAGCCAGTTGAACAAACAGCCTACGGCCACCACGGCGGCGATGAGGAGGAGGATGCGGATCAGGGCCGCCCAGTCGGTCGGGCCGCCTTGAGGCATGATCAGATTGATGGCCCGGCCGACGAGCTTCGGCGCGATCAGGATCCCCGTATTGCCCAAAACAGCGCAGAAGAACACACCGGCGAGCGGCCATTTGTTCCTCCCGACCACCCCCAGCAAACGGCGGAGGGGGCCGATTTTCGTTTTTGATGCTTTCACTGCCCATTCCCGCTTTCCTGAGAATGGCAGATCTCCCGATAGGGTTCGCAGGAGGCGAGCAGCTCGTCGTGAGTCCCTGCCCCGGCCAATATCCCGTCGTCGAGCACCAGGATCCGGTCGGCGTTTTTGACGGCGCTGACCCGCTGGGAAACGAGGAACACCGTCATCCCCTCCGCCCCGGCGACGGCACGGCGGAGAGCGGCGTCGGTCGCATAGTCCAGCGCACTGGTGGAATCATCCAGAATCAGGATCTCCGGGCGGCGAACAAGGGCCCTGGCGATGGTTAATCGCTGACGCTGCCCGCCCGAAAGATTCGCCCCGCCCCGTTCGACCGGGGCGTCATACCCCTCCGGCCGGCTTTCGATGAATTCTGCCGCCTGAGCCATGGCCGCGGCGGCGCGGATCTCGTCTTCGCTGGCGTCTTCCCGGCCCCAGCGGATGTTGTCCGCGATGGTTCCGGAAAACAGCTCCACCCGCTGCGGAACGAGGCCGATTTTTCGGCGCAGGGCCGCAACGGAATACGCCCGCACATCCACACCGCCGAGCAGCACGGTCCCCTTCGTGGCGTCGTAAAACCGGACGATAAGCGCCATCAAGGTGGACTTTCCGGAGCCCGTTCCGCCGATGACTCCCACCGTAGCACCCCGGGGGACAGAAAATGAAATGTTTTCCAGGGCGCTTTCCCCCGTGCTGTAAGCGAAATCGACATCCCGGAACTCCACCGCCGGAGCGGCAGGATCCTCCACCGCGGTATCCTCCCCGTCCCGGATGGAGGGCTCGGTATCCAGCACCTCGGCCACCCGGCCGGCCGAGGCAAACGCCCTCGCAAACGTAATCACCAGATTGGCCACTACGATCAGGGCAACGAGGATCTGATTGACATAATTGATAAACGCGATGATCTCCCCTGTGGTCATCCCGCCCGCTTCGACCCTCACCCCGCCAAACCAGACGATGAACAGTACGGCGAGGTTCATGATGAACTGAGTCAGCGGATTGAGGACGGCGGAGAGCTTCCCCACCCGTACCGCCGCATCGGTATGGGATCTGGTCGCCTCGCCGAAGCGGGCCTCTTCTTCTCCTGTGCGGGCAAAGGCGCGGATGACCCGCACCCCCGACAGATTTTCCCGCAGGATCCGTGTCAGCGTGTCCAGGCGTCCTTGTACTTTCTGATGGAGCGGCACGGTTTTGCGCATGATGAAAACGATGACCAGCACGAACAAGGGGATCGCCAAGATGATGACCAAGGCCAGCTTGAGGTCGATGATCATGGCCATGACAATGCCGCCGACACATAAAAAGGGCGCCCGGATCACCAAACGGATAAGCATGGCCACAGCGTATTGCAGCTGATTGACATCACTGGTAACCCGGTTAATCAGGGAGGGAGTCCCGAAACGGTCCAGCTCCGCGTGGGAAAAAGCGGATATCCGCCGGAACAGGGTGTTGCGCAGCTCGGTGCCGAAGCCCTGCGAGGTGACCGAGGCGACATACTGGCAAACCAGGGCGCAGAGCAGGCCGACCGTGACGATTCCGAGCATCGCCCCGCCCATCCGCAGAATATAGCCGGTGTCCCCCTTGGCCACGCCTTCATCGATGACACGGGCCATCAGCAGCGGCAGATAGAGCTCAAGCACCGCCTCCGCCAGCTTGGCGAGCGGTCCCACGATGCACTGCCAGGTATAGGGTTTCAGGAATTTCGCCAGTTTACCAAGGGCCAAGGACAGCCACCTCCGGTAATCGCCCCGACGGGCGCGTTTGAGGGTTATTGTACCACGTTTGCGCGGTTTATACAACCAACCGCCCTTCCTCCCTTTTTTCCATACGTGTTGCCGGGGTTTAAGCCCGCCGATTTCCTCAATAACCGCAGACGAAAGCCTCTATGCCTGTTCTGGATGAAATCGTCACACAAGAACAGATGGAAGAAAAGCGGATTGGGCTGTCTCGTGAGGAGCGGACGGTTTTGGGAGAGAGCCGGGCAGCCGAACATATAGAGTGATTGCGTCCCGCTCTGCGGCAGAGACGCACAGACGGCCTTCTGGGATCCTGCAGGAAAACGTCTCTTCAACCGATTGGTCTCACATCATAAAATTCCACACCTCGTTTCGAACAAAAACAGCAATTCGTGACCATTTGTGTGTTTATCACACAAAAAACGGCATCCCCATTTGGTGTACTTGGCGACGTGTTTCCCATATATTTCCACAACCGACATATGCCGACACATTTCTCTTGCCAAATAGCCGTTTTTTCGATACAATTATTTTATGTCTCTCCTGGAACCGTCGACGCCTCTCTGCCCTCACAGACGGGGAGAGGGTTGAAGTGCCGAATTTTCTGCCTATTTGCCATATGAATCCCAGGTCACGGATCGTCTTGAGTGACCCGGATGTGTTGCTCATTGGAAGGAGCGGTGCCCGACATGCTGTGGATTATGCTCGGATGCGCCGCTTTCGTTCTGTTTTTCTTTTACGATATCGCCGGCGCGACCGGCCGTTTCTATCCGTTCCGGATCGGCTTTGCCGCCGGGTGCCTGCTGCTCCTCTCCTCCACCGCCGGCCTTGTCTGGCAGGGACTGTGGGGGAGGCATATCGTCTGGCCGGTTTTTTTCATTTTCACCCTTTTGGCCTTTCTTTTTTTAGTACTGCTGGTTTATACCCTTTTTTTCGCCCTGCCCTTCCATGACACCTATATCCATGGGACAACCGCCCCGTCTCTATGCCGCAGCGGCGTATACGCCTTGTGCCGCCATCCCGGCGTGCTCTGGCTGTCGGGGTTTTATCTATGCCTGTACGCCGCCCTGGGGACTCGGATGCTTCTGGCGGCGTTTGTTGTCTTTACTTTGTTCGACATCGCGTATGTCGTGTTTCAGGACCGCTGGTCCTTCCCCAAACAGTTCCCCGAATACGACGACTACCGCCAATCCACCCCTTTTTTACTACCGAACGTCCGGAGCATACGGCAATGCGTCCGGACATGGCGCGGAACGGGAGACGGTTCGCATGAAGTTTGAAGAAAAACTGAAAAAACGCCAGTACGACCAGATGTGGAGCGAATATTGCGGTTTTCTAGATCTGGATATCGACGGCTATATGCGCATCCAGACCCGTCTGATGGAAGAGCAGATCGCCCTGTGGAGCGGCAGCGCCCTGGGGCGGCGGATCCTGGATGACAAGCATCCGCGGACCATCGAGGAATTCCGCCGGGCCGTCAAGCTGACCTCCTATGAGGACTATGCGGACATTCTCCTGCAAAAACGGGGGGATATGCTGCCCGACACCCCCATTGTCTGGATTCAGACCACCTGGGAGGGCGGACGCCATCCCGTGAAGGTCGCCCCATATACGAGCGGCATGCTGGATACCTACCGCAACAACATACTGGCCTGCCTGATGCTGTCCACCAGCAACGGACGGGGCAAATTCAATGTCCGCGCCACCGATAAGATCCTGTACGCCCTAGCACCCCTTCCCTACGCGACCGGGCTCTTCCCGCTCGCGCTTGGCGAAGAGATCGGCATGGAATTCCTCCCCCCAGTCAAGGACGCGGTCAAGATGACCTTCAGCGAACGGAACAAGCTGGGCTTTAAAATGGGGCTGAAGCGGGGGATCGAGTTCTTCTTCGGAGTGGGGAGCGTCGCCACCTACGTCAGCCACAGCCTGTCCTCCATGGGCGGCAAATCCTCCTCCGGTTCTTCCGGCAGCCGGCTGGCTGGCCTATCCCCCCTGCGCCTGCTCCGCCTTGCCGCCGCCAAATACCGCTGCAAGCAGGAAGGGCGCGAGCTCAAGCCCCGCGATCTGTTCAAGCTCAAGGGCTTTATGTGCGCCGGCACCGACAACGCCTGCTACAAGGACGAGCTCGAGGAGCTCTGGGGCGTGCGGCCCATGGAGCTTTTCGCGGGGACCGAGCCCTCCTGCATCGGGACCGAGACCTGGACGAGGGACGGCATGTACTTTTTCCCCGACACCTGCTTTTATGAATTCATCCCGGAAGACGAGATGGAGAAAAGCTTCGACGATCCCTCCTATGAGCCCCGTACCTATCTGATGGACGAGGTGCGGCCGGGCGAGAAATATGAGCTGGTGATCTCGGTGCTAAAGGGCGGCGCCTTCATGCGGTATCGGGTGGGGGATGTCTATCGCTGCATGGGCCTGGAAAACAGCGGGGACGGGACCAGAATCCCTCGCTTCTCCTATATCGACCGCGTTCCCACCATCATCGATATCGCTTCCTTCACCCGGATTTCAGAGGCGACCATCCAGTCCGTCATCACCCTGTCGGGACTGAAGATCCGGGACTGGATCGCCATGAAGGAATATGGCGCGCGCAAGCGCCCGTATATGCATCTGTATGTTGAGCTCGACCCCGATGCCCTGGCCAGCAGCGCCGTCACAAAGGAGATTCTGCGGGAGCATCTGGGGATTTACTTCAAATACTTGGACAACGACTACAAGGACCTCAAACGGCTGCTCGGTATGGAGCCGCTCGAGATTACCATCCTAAAATGCGGCAGCTTTGCGGCCTACACGGCAAAAACGGGTAAGCGGCTGCGGCATGTCAATCCCTCGGTACACGATCTGAAAGACCTGGTTGGGTAAATTCCGCCCGCCGGCAAGGAGGTGAACAGGAACCATGGGCGATTATATTGCAGTCCCGATTACCGCGCTGTTCTGCTACATATTTCTGTTCATGACCATGCTGGCCGCGCAGAAAAACCGCATCATCAACTCCTTTTTGCTGATCCTGGTCGCCCTGCTTTTCTGGACCGGCGGCTCCTTCTTCATGCGGATGCAGTTCTGGCCCTCCATCAAGGTCTGGTTCGATATTTCCATTCTGGGCCTGCTCCTGCTGGGCTTCGCGCTGTTCAATTTCGCCTACCAGTACGTCGGATGCAAAAACAGGGCCGTCCAGCTCTTCTGGTTCATGACCACCGTGGTCATCAACCTAATCAACATCTGCACCGGCGTCTTTCTGCGGGAGCCCGAGCTGGTTGAGACGGCCAGCGGGCAGACCTCTTTCGTTTACAATACCACCTGGCCCGTGGTGGCCTTCTTCATCTTCTGTACGGCCATCATCGCCCACATGTTCGTCCTTCTTTTCCGTTATTTCAAGGACCACGAGGTCGCCCGCCGCCAGTTCCATCCGGTTTTGGTGGGGATCGGGTTCATGTTCCTCGGCCATATCGCCTTTATCTTCCCCTTTTTCAAAGGCATTCCCACCGATATCATCGCGGGGGTCCCCTTCGCGTTCTGTATTTTCTATGCTCTGTACCGCCGGCGTCTGTTCCGCCTGACCCTCCTGGCCTCCCGCGGAAGCTGCTACGCCCTGTCGGCGGGGCTGTCGGTGATCGTGTTCATCAACCTCCTGCGTCCGCTGGCCGATTTCATCCACGCCCAATTCCCCATGCTCGGAGAATACGACACCCTCATCATCGCTTTGACCTTCACGGTGTTCACCTGTTTGGTCTACTTCTGTATGAAGAAATTTATCGACAATGTGTTCGTCAAAGAGGAAATCGTGCAGGCGGAGAACCTCAAGGCGTTCAGCCTCGCGGTCTCCCGCAGCCTCCAAATCGACGAGATCCTGAACGGCCTGGTCGATATCATTCAGAAAACCATCGCGGTGGAACGGGTCTATGTCTGCGTCCCTGCACCGGACAAGCAGTCCTACCGCATCATCCGCAGCTCCAGCCCACTGGACCGCCCCGCCTTTTCACTGGGGCGTGACAATCCGGTCGTGTTGTGGCTCAAGGAGCACGATGAATGCCTCCTGCTCAGCGAGTTCCGCAGGACCACCGCCTATAAATCGATGTGGGAAGCCGAAAAAAGGGCGCTCGAGGACCTTGGCATCGAATGCCTCTCCCCTCTCAAGGACAAGGATTCCCTTGTGGGGATCGTTCTGCTCGCCACCAAGGATAAAGGGCGCCGGTACAGCTATGAGGATCTCAACTTCCTCGCGTCGGTGAACTCGATCAGCTCCATCGCGGTGAAAAATTCCCGCCTTTATGAACGTGCCTATCTAGAAGCCCGGACCGACGAACTGACCGGGCTGCTCAACCGCAAATATTTCTATGAGACCTTGCAAAACGCCTATGACGAGCATCGGGATGAGGGTCTCTCCCTCATCATCCTCAATCTCGACGATTTCAAGCTGTACAATCAGCTCTACGGCAACAAGGAAGGCGACATCGCCCTGCAGAAAGTAGCCCGCCTGATCCAGGCGAGTGTGGGAGAGCACGGCCATGTCGCCCGTTACAGCGGGAAAGAATTTGCGATCATCCTGCCAGGCTATGACCTCCTCTCCGCCAAGGAGCTGGCCGAGAACATCCGGCAGCAAATCCTCGATATGAACAAGGCCGCCACCGACTACACCCTCAAGGTCCTGACCGTCAGCGGAGGGGTTTGCGCGATCCCTCACGCGGCCAGCACGGTCAAGGAGCTCATCGATAACGCGGACATGGCGGTGTATCACGTCAAACACAACGGAAAAAACGCCATCCTCGCGTATACGACCGGGGATTACCGCTTTGAAAAAGCATCGCCGGAAACAGCGGACCGGCACAGTGCCTATTCGGAATATGAAAGTACGATTTACGCCCTGACCGCCACCATCGACACCAAGGATCACTATACCTTCAACCATTCCAACAATGTCGCCCATTACGCCACGGAGCTCGCACGCGCCATCCACCTGAATGCGGACCATGTGGAAATGATCCGGGAAGCGGCGCTGCTCCACGACATCGGCAAAATCGGCATTCCCGAACATATCCTCAACAAGCCCGGCCGTCTGACCGAGGAGGAATACGAGGTCATGAAATCCCACGTGGAAAATTCCATTGGGATCATCCGCCATCTCCCCTCCCTCGACTACGTCATTCCCTCTGTGATCGGGCATCATGAGCATTACGACGGAAAGGGTTATCCCCGTCGGATCGCCGGCGAGGATATTCCTCTCGGGGCCCGCATCCTCTGCATCGCGGATTCCTTCGACGCCATGATCTCGCAGCGTTCCTACAAACAGCCCTACCCCCTCGAGAAGGCGCTCCATATCCTGCTGGAGGAAGCCGGCCGGCAGTTCGATCCGCAGCTTGTCCCTGTGTTTGTGGAGCTTGTCCGCAGCGGCCGCGTACAGGTGCCGGAAAATGGAACGGAGCCCTCCTGAGATGCATAACGGATAAAGTAAAAAGCGCTTTCGGAAAACCGAAAGCGCTTTTTATCGGCTCTCAAGCGGTTATCTGTCATGGTTACGCCCGCCTTCGCCTGCACCGGCCTCTTGAAACCCTGTCGGGGCTTTCTCTATCTCGAGTCGTTAAAAATCCGGCGCCGGATCCGAAGACCCGACACCGGAACGTGAAATGGGAGGCGTAATCAAGCGGCGGCCCTGTTCAGGCGCCTCGATTCGAGTGCGCGCAGTTTGGCGCGCGCGGCCCGGGCGCGTTTGTCGCTCTTGGCACGGGCAAGGGCGGCGTCACGCCGCACCGCCAAGACGCAGCACACCGCCACCGCCGCACGGGCCAGTACCAACAGGACACCCAAAACCGGAAACGCCAACGTATCCAAAACCCCGGCCAAAAAAATCTCCATACCGCACATGGCCAGCGGAACCAGGGACAGCCGCCGGGTGGCCGCACAGCGGGAGCCGCGCAGTGTATACAGAAACAGGAGTCCCAGAAGGGCCACATGAAATAGATTGATCAACATTCGTCTCATCCTTTCAGCATTTCCATGCAGAACAAACGTTTACCACGCCATCATTATATCAGGATGAACGGCAAAAAGCAAGAGGAAATCGAATATTTGTTCGATATTTTTTGTCCCACTTTGCAGGAAAAAGCAGGAGACGGCCCCCGTAAGGACCGTCTCCTGTTCTTTTGTCTTTATGGCTCTTTCCCCTCATCGCTTTCGGGGGCGGATTCTCTTGTGGGATCCTCAGATTCAGCCGTTTCCGGATCGGATCCAGCCTCTTCTTCCATCATCGAGGCGTCCTCTGCCGCCGCATCGGGCGCCTCAGCGGGCGACGCATCGGACGCTTGTTCCGTTTCATCCCCATCCTCCCCGGCTGCCAGCGGGGCAGTGGGCGCCGGCTCCTCGACGAACAAATCTTTGGGTGAACGCTGCTCCATGGCCCGGAAGACAAAAAGCAGGATCACACCGCCGATGACCGAAAGGATCGCGAGGAGCTGCGACACCCGCATAGTTCCGAGCATCAGGCTGTCGGTCCGGAGCCCTTCGATCCAGGCCCGGCCCAGCCCGTACCAGATGATGTAGGAGGCAAAAATCTGTCCCCGGAATTTATAGTATCTCTTGGACAGAATATGGAGCAGCAGGAACCCCGCCAGACACCACAGGGACTCGTACAAAAACGTGGGGTGGACCGGCTGAGACAGTATATAGCCTGACCCGTTCGCTCCCGATTGGATGATGTCCCCCGTCATCCCCCAGGGCAGACTCGTGTTGGCGCCGAAGGCCTCCTGGTTGAAAAAATTGCCCCAGCGACCGATTCCCTGTCCGATCAGGAACCCGATAGACGCGAGGTCGAACATCCGCAGGGTGTCGACCTTCCGCACCCTGCACATCCACAGGGCGGTCAGGAACGCGAAGATCACCCCGCCGTAAATCCCGAGCCCGCCTTCCCAAACCGCGAAAATCGACAGCGGATCCGCAAAATATTGGGCCCGTTCGTCAGAGAACAGGACGTAATACAGCCGGGCGCCAATAAAGGCGAAAATCGCGGAGACGAGCACGACGTCGATCATCCGGTCGGGATCGATCCCAAAGGGCTTTGCACGCTTGAGCCCATAAATCATTGCCAGAAGGAACCCCAGTGCGATGAGGACCCCGTACCACTTGACGGTGATCCCGCCGCCGATCGGGATGGTGAAGATGTCCGGGGAGATCGGGAGCCGCCATCCCAGACCCGGAAATTCAATGAAATGTTGTTCCATCGGAGCGTGACATCCTTTCCTATGTAATGGGAAGCCGCTGGGGGCTCCCCCTTTCAGCCATCCATCGGACGGATGACCGACAGCGTGCTGGCCTCGTCGTCGAAATCCTCCCGCAGCCGCCGATAGATTGATTGTATATCAAGATGGGCGGCCGCGTCAAGCAGATCAAAGGGGTTGCGCCCATAAAAATGCCCACTTGCCAGCATTTCGCCGCAATTTTCCACACTGTCGAGCCGCGCGACCAGGCTCCCATACAGAGCGCTGCGCGCGGCGAGAAAGTCCTTTTCTGCCACGCCGCCGTCCGCCATACGGCGCACCTGTGCACGGAACGCCTCACAGACGGCATCGGGATCCCGCGACTCTCCGCCGATCAGCCAGGCGGCAAAGCCGGGCCCGTCGAAATAATCCACGTCGAAGGAGGTGTTGACTAGCCCCTCGTCCATCAGCCGCGCGTAAAGTGCGCTCGACCGGCCGCCGAGCAGCTCCGCGAGCACCGCAGCGGACACGGTTTCCTCCGGTGTGGAGCAGCGAACGCCGCTTTCGGACGGCATCGGCACCTTATACCCCAGATAAAACAGGGGGGCGGCCACCAGCATCCGGTCTTCCACCCGGGAAGAGACGGCTTCGCGCGGCTCCGAAAAGGGGGCCCGTTCCACCCGACGGTCCGGGCCGGGTCTCAGCATCCGGTCGGCCACCCGCAGCACCTGCTCTGGTGTCACATTACCGGATACCGCCAGCACCATATTGTGCAGGTTATAGAAGGTCTCGTAGCATCCGTACAGCAGTTCCGGCGTGATCTCGGCAATAGACTCCACCGTTCCCGCGATATCGAGGCGCACCGGATGCACCGCATACAGCCCCCTCAGAAGATTGAACAGCACCCGCCTCTCAGGATTGTCCTCGCACATCCGGATCTCCTGCCCGATGATCCCCTGCTCCTTATCGACGTTTTCGTCGGTAAAATACGGTTCCTGCACATAATCGAGCAAAATCTCGAGGTTTTTGTAAAACTCTCCCGTACAGGAGAAGAGGTAGCCCGTCATGTTGAAGCTGGTAAAGGCGTTTGC
>ERZ825896.2840-NODE-2840-length-15638-cov-10.093307_pt1 | contig 15638 bp, 19 predicted proteins | sample MGYA00519858_ERZ825896 | MGnify/ENA primary metagenome ERZ825896 (study PRJEB31778, sample SAMEA3449214) | human gut metagenome | biome: human gut; feature: human-associated habitat; material: faeces | place: United Kingdom | collected 2010/2012 ...
AGAAGGTCGGCTACGAATGCCGCGTCATGGGCATCCCCAAGACCATCGACAACGATCTCTTCGGCACCGACCACTGCCCGGGCTATGCGTCCGCCGCCAAGTATATCGCGACCTCCGTCATGGAAGTCTCCCGCGACGCGCACGTCTACGACACCGGCATGATCACCATCATCGAGTGCATGGGCCGTCACGCGGGCTGGCTGACCGCCGCTGCCGCGCTGGCCAACGAAGAAGAGCCCTGCTGCGACTTCATCTACCTGCCCGAGGTCAACTTCGACATGGACAAGTTCGTCGCCGACGTCTCCAAGCGCTATGAGCAGAAGAAGAACTGCATCGTCGCTGTCTCCGAGGGCGTGCACTATGCCGACGGCAGCTTCGTCTCCGAAGCCAAGACCGCCGCGACCGACGGCTTCGGCCATGCCCAGCTGGGCGGCCTGGCTGCGACGCTCGCCAACATCATGAAAGAGCGCACCGGTGCCAAGGTCCGCGGCATCGAGCTCAGCCTGCTGCAGCGCTGCGCCGCGCACTGCGCCTCCGGCACCGATATCGAGGAAGCCTTCATGTCCGGCAAGACCGCTGTCGAGCAGATGATCGCCGGTGTGACCGACAAGATGGTCGGCTTCGAGTGCGACCGCACGAACGGCTACACCTGCAAGGCCAAGCTGTTTGACCTCTCCGACGTCGCCAACTTCGAAAAGAAGTTCCCGGCCGAGTGGATCACCCCGGAAGGCAACAACGTCACCGAGGACTTCGTCAAGTACGCCATGCCGCTCATCCAGGGCGAGACGAAGCTCGAGAAGGTCGACGGTCTGCCCCGCTTCGCAAGACTGAAGAAGGTCTTCGCAAAGTAAGCACCCCGCAAACCCGAAAATCAAAAGCGCCCGGACGACTGTCCGGGCGCTTTTTTGCGGAAAAATGGGGATTACTGCATCTTCTGCTCCAGCGCGGCCAGGCGCAGGCTGGTGCAGAAGATCTCCATCGCCTGCTCCAGCTCCTCGACCGGGGGCAGGGAGGGGGCGATGCGGATGTTGGAATCCTGCGGGTCGCGGCCGTAGGGGAACGTCGCGCCCGCGCCGGTCATGACGACGCCCGCTTCCTTGCAGAGGGCCAGCGTGCGCTTGGCAAGACCCGGCTTCGTGTTGACCGAGACGAAATAGCCGCCCTTCGGCCGCTGCCAGGAGGCGATGCCGAGCGGCGCGATCTCGGTATCGAGATGGCGCAGGACGCACTGGAACTTCGGGTTCAGGATGGCCGCGTGCTTTTTCATGAGCTCGAGCGTGTGGGCCTTGTCCTTGAGATAGCGCACGTGGCGCAGGGAATTGACCTTGTCGTAGGAGATGGTCTGGATGCCGATGAGCTTCTGCAGATACACCTGATTGGCCTCGCTCGTGGCCATGACGGAGAAGCCCGCGCCGGGCAGCGTCACCTTCGACGTGGAGGCAAATTCGTAGACCATATCGGGATTGCCCGCCTCGCGGCAGAGTGTCAGGATGTCCCGGAAGGGGACGAAATCGCCGTCAAACTCGTGGATGCAGTAGGCATTGTCCCACATGAGGGCAAAATCGGGCGCGGCGGGCTTCAAAGCCGCAATGCGCGCGATGGTCTCGTCGGAATAGACGATGCCGTCGGGGTTCGAATACTTCGGCACGCACCACATGCCCTTGACAGCCGGATCCTTGACAGCTTCTTCGACCAGATCCATATCCGGGCCGGTCGGGGTCATGGGGATGGTGATGAGCTCAAAGCCGAAGGACTCGGTGATCTTGAAATGGCGGTCATAGCCGGGGGCGGGGCAGAGCCACTTGACGGTATCGAGCCTGCACCACGGCTTTTCCGAGCGTGCAAGGCCGTGCGTATAGCCCTTGCTGACCAGATCGTACATGAGCGTCAAAGAGGCGTTGCCGCCGATGAAGCACTCCTCCGGCCTGCAGCCGAGCACGTCCGCCCAGAATTCCTTCGCTTCCTTGAGGCCCGCCAGCTCGCCGTAGTTGCGGGCGTCGACGCCGTCCGAGATGCAGTCTTCCGGGGTCTTCAGAATGCTCAGAATATCGGAGACGAGATCCAGCTGTTCCTTGCCGGGCTTGCCGCGGGCCATATTCAGCTTCAGATGCTTGGCCTGCAGCGCGTCGAACTGCGCTTTGACTGCTGCGTATTCCTCATGCGCCTGGACGGGGGTCAGATCCTGGTATGCAATACTCATTCCGGTAAAGATCCTTTCTTTCTTCATACTTTGCAGCGCGGCTGCCTGTTAATTTCAGTATATCGCGTCCGGGCGGGAAAAGCAAGGGCAACACCGCACAATTCGGCAAGCAGATTCGGCGAGAGATTTTTTGTCAAGTCAAGGTTTGAAAAGTGAAGAAATACTGTATGTATTTCTCGCTTTTCAAACCGCAGAATTGGCGAAAAAGATCCGTCGAAGCGCGAAGACGCAATTGTGCGGTGCTGCCCAGGAAGAAAGCCGGAGGATGAAGGTCATTCCGGCTGGAAAAGCGTGAAGTCGCTGCGCTCGGCGCGCAGCAGCCCCTCGCGCTGCATCTTGGAGAGCTCGGCGGACATCGCGCTGCGGTTGACCGACAGGAAGTCCGCCAGCTGCTGGCGGTCGAAGGGGATGCGGAAGCTGGCGCTGCCGGCCCGGCGCGCCTGCGCGGAGAGATAGGCCAGCAGCTTTTCGCGCGTTGAGCGCTGCGAGAGATACCCGGCCTTCTCGTTCAGCTGCATGTTTTTCTCCGCCAGCACGCGGATGAGATTCTGTGACAGCGTCCGGTGCTGCGCGCAGCCCTTTTCGCAGGGGGAAAAGACCGCGTGGGTATCGAGATACAAAACGCGCCCGTCCGTTTTGCACAGCACGCTCACCGGCGCGCGCGCCTGCACGCAGGCGAAGGCCTCGGCGAACAGCTCGCCGGGCCCGGCCGCGGCCAGCAGATTGCGGTTGCCCCAGAAATCCTCCTGCAGCAGCTCGACCTCGCCCGCCAGCACGACCCCGGCGAAGCGGACCTCGTCGCCCGCGCGCAGCAGAAACTGCCCGCGGCGAAAGCCCGCCTGCCGCGCAGACAGGCAGGGGAGAATGGCTGCGATCTCGTCCTGCGTCAGCCCCGCAAACAGCGAGCACGCGGAAAGTGCCGGAAAAACCTCCATAAGTTTCAGCTCCTTTGTTGGAAAAACAACATACTATTTTCTGATAGTATCCTATACTGAGACCAGAAAGTCAAGGAGGTGCGCAGAATGATCATGGACGGCTGTCAGGGCAAGCCGCGGACCCCGACGATCGAGGACCGCATCTGCCCGAATTGCGGCAATCCCATTGAGATTTTTTCCACGGACACCGAGGTCGCCTGCGACAAGTGCGGCTTCGTCGTCTACAACGACAAGCTCAGCTGCGTGCAGTGGTGCAAATACGCCAAACAGTGCGTGGGCGAGGAGACCTATGAAAAGCTGATGATCATTGCCCGCCGCAATCAGGAAAAGGCGGACGCCGAGCGCCGGGCAAGACTGGAAGCCAAACGCGAACAGGAGGGCAGCACATGAAACGGACCATCATCACCATCGACGAAGCCGCCTGCACGGGCTGCGGCCTGTGCGCCGAGGCGTGCCACGAGGGCGCGATCGCCATCGTGGACGGGAAGGCGAAGCTGATCCGCGACGATTACTGCGACGGGCTGGGCAACTGCCTGCCGGTCTGTCCGGTGGACGCGATCCATGTTATCGAGCGCGAGGCTGCGGCCTATGACGAGGCTGCCGTGAAGCGCGCAAAGCTCGAAAAGCTGACGGCCGAGGCGGTAAAAAACGTGCAGGCGGCCAAAAAGCCCGGCGCGCCCGCCCCGGACAAGCTGGCCTGCGGCTGCCCCGGCACGCAGGTGCGTGCCATGCACCATCCGGCCGCCGCGGCGCAGCCCGCGCCCGGGCAGCTGCAGAACTGGCCGGTCCAGCTGCGGCTCGTGCCGGTCCGCGCGCCGTATTTTGACGGCTGCGACCTGCTCATCGCCGCCGACTGCACGGCCTATGCCTATGGGAATTTTCACGCGGACTTCATCCGCGGCCGCGTGACGCTCATCGGCTGCCCGAAGCTGGACACCGCGGACTACGAGGAGAAGCTGACCGCGATCCTCACGGAGAACGACGTGCGCAGCGTGATGCTCACGCGCATGGAGGTCCCGTGCTGCGGCGGACTGGAATACGCCGCCCGCCAGGCGATCGCGCACAGCGGCAGGGCCCTTCCCCTGCGCGTCGTGACGATCAGCGCGGAAGGCCGGATCCTGCAGGAGCAGACAACATAAGCGCCGTCAGGCAGACAAACCAGACCGGGACCCCGGCGCGGCCAGCATAGGCCGCGCCGGGGTTTATTTATCTCGAAGTGGATCCTGATTATTTATTTTTATATTTATCAAATCAGACTTGACATTCCGATGAGAGCATGATGGAATCGCAGACACAGAGGAGGTGTGCGTATGACGTGCGAAACCATAGCAAAAATCGTAAAAGCAAGAGGCGTTTCGACCGGAGAGCTGATTTTGATCCACTTCTGGGGCGAAAACGCCGACAAGACCGTCGCCGATCAGTTTGCCGCCGCCGTCGCCGCGCTGGGCGCCTCGCCGGTCGTTTTGCAGCAGGCGCGGTCCGTCAACCGGGAGATCTTTGCGGGCGCGAAGGAGAGCTGCTTTGATGACCGGTACTTTGGCCTGTTTTCGAAGTTCGACGCGGTCCTGGACGTATTCGCCTGTCAGCCGATCGTGCTCGGATACGAGCTGGAGGATGCGCAGATGGACCTGTGCGGATACACGCTGCTGGACGAGAAAATGGCGGGGACATTTCATATTGCCGTCGGCGCGAATACGATGTTCGGCGGCGAAAACCGGGCGACGGACCATGGCGACTTCGTCGGCCGCGGAGAAGTGGAGGTGCTGGCATGACCGGAAAGAAAACCGCAGAAATGGATCGCTGGCTGGAAGAAAAGATCCGCCGGTGCGGCCGGCGCAGCCAGACCCTGCGTGCCGACGACCGCGCGGATGAGGCAGCATTTGAAAAGATCCGCGCCAACGTCTATGACATTTTCCGCACGGTCCTTTCGGTTGCCGAAAAGCTGCTGGCACGAGACACGACGGGCTACTGGCGCGTCAAACCGGAATAAAAATCCCTGCCCGGTGCGCTCACCGGGCAGGGGCTCGTTATAGCAGCGGGATATCCGCGCCCGCAAACGGCTGGGTCAAAAACTCTACACACCATTCCACGTCATCCTGCACCGGTTCAAAGTGCAGGGCGGAGCAGACACCGCGGCTGCCCTCCGGCCCGGAACCGGCCACGAACGCGGTCGGCCCGTCCGCACCGCCGATGATGCCGATGCAGGCGGCGCTGCTCTGCGCCTCCGGCGCATGGGCATCCGTGCATGGGCCGATCTCCAGCGGCCGGTCGCCCACATCGCAGTCACAGATCCGGATGTCCTCGCTTGGCGCGGGGGAGAGCGTGTAGCGCATGGCGGTGAAATGCGTCGGGTAAAACGCGGTGAGCAGCCCGCGCGGAAGCGTTTCCTGTGCCAGCTCCTGCACCTGCAGCGTATAGTCCGTCCCGCTGACCGGGTGGCGGAAGGTGAACGAATCGCCGGGTGCATGGACCTTGAAGTGCGGGCCGGGCACGCGGCACGGCCGCTGCCGCATCGTGAGCGTCAGAGTCCGGATCTTCGGGCGGCGCTTGCCCGCCCACAAAAAGGAGAACCGGCAGAGCATCCACCCACAGGCGGCGTCCAGCCCGTAATGGCGGAGCGTCCGCTCCGCCTCCGGCGAACGGAAGCTTCCCGGCAGGCAGGGGTTATAACACACCGTGCAGCCGTGCGAGAGCTGCAGCGGCCGGCCGTTCAGCGTGAGCTGCGGGTCGGGCCGCATGCCGAGCGGGTTGTCAAGATCGATCTGCAGCTGCTGCTCCGGCGTAAAATTGTCGCGCGAGTCGTTTTCCGGGCTCAGATCCCACGTTTTCAGGAACCTGCGGATCTCGTCCGCCTCTGCGCGCATGCAGACGTCCACGACCAGCCCCTTGCCGCAGGCATACGCCGCGGGGACGACCCAATGGCGCCCCGCCCAGTCAAACTGCCTTTCCAGCCGGAGCTCGGTCCCGGCCCGGCCGTTTCCCCGTCCGCCCCAGAAGCCGCCGCCAAAGAAGACCTTCCAGTCCGGCTCCGCTGGTTCTGCCGCCGGACATCCGGTGACATTGTAATATTCCTCTGTGTACTTGATGCTGCCGGGGTCAAAGGATGCCTGCAGCTCCCGGAGATAGGCCCACGGGTGTTCCATCGGGGTGAGACCCAGCTGCGCGGCGACGGCAGCCAGACATGCTTCCTGCTCCGCTGTGGGGGGATTTTCCCGCAAAAAAGCGTCAAACTGCGCTTCCCCCCACATCCACGCCTGCTCCAGCGCCGCCGCGTCGCCGCAGGCGAGCAGCAGCCGCAAAAAGTCCGCGAAATCCCTGGCCAGCGGGTGCACGCAGTCCGGCGCCGCGTTCATCGGGCTCACGGCGAAGACCATACCGCCGAAGCCGCGGATGAAGCAGTAGTGAATGCCGTCGACGCCCGCCCAGCCGAAGATGGCCGCGCCCTTCGGCGTGCAGAAATACGGCAGGTTTTCCTCCCGCCGCTCCACGCCCAACGGGGCGAGGTCCAGGCCGCTGCGCAGGAACTTCTGAAATGTCCGATCCATAAAAACCTCACAAATGCTTTATGCCTATCCTATCATACCGATGAAAACAGTGCAAGGATCGCCGCAGCAGGGAGTCTGCTGCGGCGATCAGGCGTTTGCTTACTTGTTCGGGACGATCACGGCGAGGAAGCGGGTGGGGGCGGCGGTGTGGTTGCGGATGGAGTGGGTATGGCCGTCGGCGCAGAATTCCGCGTCGCCGACGTGCAGCTCGCGCGCCTGCCCGTCTTCGGTGACGGTGGCCGCGCCCTCGAGAATGACGTAGGCTTCGCCGTTCGTCTCGTGCGGATGCACGCCGACGGACTCGCCGGGCTGCAGGGTGATGACGGCTATCATCTCCGCGCGGCCGCCGAGCTGCTCGGCCGAGAACAGGTAACGGAAGCTGGGGCTTCCTTCACCGCCGCGGATGTTGTGCTTGACGGCGGTCTGCATTTCGTCTTTCATCTGAAACATTGCGAAAACCTCCTGTTATTTGTGGTATTTGCTGCCCGCCTGGATGGCCTCGGCGCGGTAGAGCTGCTCGAGCGCCATGACGCGGGCGAGATGGTGCGGAAAGGTCATCTTGCTCATAGACAACTGCAGGTCGGCAAGCGCCTTGATCTCCGGCGCGATGCCGAACGACGAGCCGATGAGAAAGCACGCGCCCGACCGGCCGCCGAGCTTGGCCTGCCGCAGGGTATCGGCCAGCTGCTCCGAGGACAGGAGCCTGCCCTCCGGCGTCAGCACGCAGAAAAAGCAGCCCTTGGGCAGCTTCGCGCGGATGAGTTCCGCCTCCTTCTGCAGGCCCTGGGCGATCTGGGCGGCGCTCGGATCCTCCGGCAGGCGGCATTCCGGCAGCTCGATGAGCTGGAAGGCGCAGTAGGCCTTCAGCCGCTTGGCGTATTCGGCGGCCGCCTCGGTATAGAATTTCTCCTTGAGCTTGCCCATGCAGATGAGCGTGATGGAAAACATAAAAACCTCCGCGTATTCAAAAAACCTGTCCATACGGACAGGTTTTTTGCTTGAAACCTCAGTCTGCTACGTAGGGCAGCAGGGCGATCTGGCGGGCACGCTTGATAGCGACCGTCAGCTGACGCTGATGGGCAGCGCAGGTACCGGTAGTACGGCGGGGCAGAATCTTGCCGCGCTCGGACAGGTAACGGCGAAGCTTCACAGTGTCTTTGAAATCGATGTGCGTCACCTTATCAACGCAGAAGGAGCAAACCTTCTTGCGCTTGCGAGGATGAACACGATCATTAGACATTGCCATAGTGAATCCTCCTATCTTGGTCTTGTGGAAAAATGTTAGAACGGGAGCTCGGGATCGTCGTCGGAGAGCATGGAGAAATCAGACGAGGCGGCAGACACGTTCTGCGGCGCCTGATACGCCGGCTGCTGCGGCTGCTGCGGGATCTGATTGAAGCTCTGCGCGTAGCCCTGCGACTGGTTGAAGCCGCCGTCGGCGCTGTCGCGCTTGCTGTCGCCGAAGTAGACGTTGTCCGCTACGACCTCGGCCGAGCGGCGCTTGTTGCCTTCCTTGTCCTGCCAGTTGCGGATCTGCAGCCGGCCGGAGACGACCGCCATGCGGCCCTTGGAGAAGTACTTGCTGACGAACTCAGCTGTGCTCCGCCATGCGACGATGTCCACGAAATCTGTTTCCTTTTCCGCGCCCTGCGCCGCGTAATCGCGGTCGACAGCGAGCGTAAAGGATGCGACCGCGACGCCGCTGCCGGTCCGGCGCAGCTCGGGGTCACGAGTCAGTCGGCCCATGAGAACGATGTGGTTCAGCATGTGAGTGCCTCCTTACTCTTCAACAGCGACGATGATGGAACGCAGGATGCCGTCGGTGATCTTGAAGACACGATCAAGCTCTGCCGGCATTTCGGGCGTCACTTCGCAGGTCATGTAGACGTAGTAGCCCTCGATCAGGTCGTTGATCGGGTACGCAAGACGGCGCTTGCCCCACTCGTCAACACTGGTCAGAGTGCCGTGAGCCTCCACGATACCCTTGAATTTTTCCACGAGAGCCGCGATACCCTCTTCACCCTGTGCGGGGTCGATGATATAGAGGACCTCATACTTTGCGGAAAGTTTTGCCATGATGTTGCACCTCCTTCTGGACTTATGGCCGCAGGTCCCGCCTGCGGCAAGGATCGTCTGCGCTCGCAGACCAGAATATTATAGCGGCAAATGAGAGAAAAGTCAACCGGAAATCCGGAAAAAGTTCGCAAATCACGGTCCAAATGCAAAAAAACAGGGCAGCCGTCCGGCTGCCCTGCGGGGATCGTACTTACTTTGCGGTCTTTTCCTTCAGCGCCTTGCCGGCTTTGAAGACGGGGATGGTGGTAGCGGGGATCTCGATGGCTTCCTTGGTCTTGGGGTTGCGGCCCATGCGGGCTTCGCGCTTCTTCGTCTCAAAACCGCCGAAGCCAACCAGCTGGACCTTGTCGCCCTGGCTCAGTGCGTCAGCGATGGTGTCAAAGGTGGTGGTGACAGCCTTCTCGGCGTCCTTCTTGGAAATGCCGCATTTCTTGGCGACTTCCGCGATCAGTTCGGTCTTATTCATGTGTAGTTCCTCTTTTCATAAAGTATATGAGTTATTGTTCACCGCCGGGCACGACACGTTTCTGCGCGTTCCATCCGGCAAGCAGCTCGTCTTTCGAAAGCGTTTCCAGGGGCCTGCCTTCGGCAAGAGCCGTCTGCTCCATAGCGGTAAAGCGTCTGATGAATTTTTCGCAGGCCGCGTGCAGCGCCTGCTCCGGGTCCCGTTCCAGCGTGGAGGCGACGCGGACCGCGGCGAACAGCACGTCGCCCAGCTCCTCGTCGATGTTGGTGTGATCCCGCACGGCCTCGCGCAGCTCGCCGGTCTCTTCTGCTAGTTTGTCCAGCGCTTCATCGGCGGATTCCCAGCGGAAGCCGGTTTTGGCGGCTTTTTTCTGGATCTTTTCCGCGCGCCACGTCGCCGGCAGCGAGCGGGCGACGCCCGCCATGGCCTCGCCGGTGGTCTTCTGGCCCTTTTCCTTCTGCTTGAGCTCGTCCCAGCTCTCGGCCTCGCCGCCGAAGAGGAACGGGTGGCGGAAGATGAGCTTTTTGCACTCGGCGTCGGCGATGTCGTCGATCGTCATGCGGCCGCGGCCGGTTTCGATATCCGCGTGGAACAGCACCTGCAGCAGCACGTCGCCCAGCTCCTCGCGGAGCATGGCCGCGTCGTCACAGTCGAGCGCTTCGCAGGCCTCGTAGGCTTCCTCAAGGAAATTGCGGCGGATGGACAGGTGCGTCTGCGCCGCGTCCCACGGGCAGCCGCCCGGCGCGCGCAGCACATGCACCAGCCGGATCAGGTCGGACAGGTCATAGCGCGGTTTGCTAGTAAAATTTATCATACTTTTGTTTCTTTCGCAAGTAGGAAATTCATGTTTTGTGTTTGATATGCAGGATTTTTGCGATTTTTTCGCCCTTCGGCAGCAGCAGGCAGTCCTCATAGGTGATGCACTGCAGCGCAAGGACAAAAATCGCGTACACGATCACCGCGATCACAAGCGCACCCAGGCAGATGATCGTGTTGGAGCTCGTCACGCGGCGCAGCACCGCTTCGGCGAAGAACGTCGCCGCGCCCATGATCGCCGCGGCCGCGGCCGGGCGGATGAGATTGCGCGCGACGGCCGGATGCGTTGTGACGGTCCTGCGCATGGCGATGAAGTCGAGCGCCGTGATCGTCACATAGCAGACGATGGTGCCGATGGCCGCACCGATGATGTTGAGCGACGGGATGGCGACCAGGATATAGTTGACGACGACCTTCACGATGCCGCCGATGAGCATGTTGACCACCGGCGTCGTCACATCGCCGTGCGCCTGCATGATGGCGTTGAAGAGCAGGACCGTGCTGTTGAAGACGACGGCGATGCCCAGATACGCGAGGATCGGCGTGGCTGTGGTGACGCTCTCTGGGCCGTAGTTGCCCGCGAGCAGGCGGATGATGGGCTCGGCCAGCACGGCCAGCCCCACCGCGCACGGCAGGCTGATGAGGCCCATGGTCCGCACGGCGGATTCCTCCGTATGGCGCGCGCCGTCGGCATTGCCGCGGGTCAGGGCGGCGGTCACGGTCGGGATGATGGAGATGGTGATGGGCGTGATGAGCGAGCAGGGGAGATTGAAGATCGTCTGGCAGAAGTTATAGATGCCCTTGGCGGTATCCGCCGCGTCGGACGACCACGCGAGCGCGCCGGTGAGCCTGCGCATATAGATCATCGTGTCGAACAGGTTGATGATCTGCAGACCTGCCGAGCCCAGCGTGATGGGGACGGCGATGACGAGCAGCTCCTTCATTGTCTGGCGGCCGGATTTGGCCTCGCCGCCGCCCTGCTGCAGGATCTGATTGGACTTGCCGAACTGGATGCGCAGATAGATGACCGCCACGATGCATCCCGCCGTCACGCCGAAGATGCCGCCGGCCGCCGCGTAGACGAGACTGCCGGTCTTTTTGAGCATCAGGTACGCGCCGCCGAGGCCGAAGACCACGCGGATCATGGCCTCATAGACCTGGCTGACGGACGTCGGGGTCATGTTGCTCTGCCCCTGGAAGAAGCCGCGGTGGGCCGAGACGATGCAGATGAGCAGCACGCACGGCGACAGCGCCGCGATGGCCGCCCAGGAGTTTTCATTCGTCGTGACCATGACCGACAGCTGGCGGCAGAACACGAGCATGATGAGCGTGCCGACGACGCCGATGGTCAGAAAGACCTTCATGGACACCGAGTAGATCTTGCGGATCTGCGCGTAATTGTCGAGCGCCTGCGCCTGTGAGATCATCCGGCTGACGGCGACGGGCAGGCCCGTCGTGGAGATCATCAGCAGGACGTTGTACACGTCGTAGGCGGTGTTGAAGTAGCCGAAGCCCCGTTCCTGCAGGATGTTCTGCAGCGGGACCTTATAGATGAAGCCGAGGAGCTTGACGATGATGGTCGCCGCGGTCAGAACCGCCACGCCCTGCAGGAAGCTCTGCTTCTTTTGCGCCTGTCCGCCGCTCATGCCTGCGCCTCCGGTCCATCAGAAAAGACTCTGGGGATGGCGTAGTCGTGCAGCTCCTTCAGTGCGCCTGCAATATCCAGCGTGGGATATTTGCCGTCGGCGTAGAGGATCTTTCCGCGCACCATCGTCAGCGCCACGTCGTGGCCGGAGGCCGCGTAGACCAGCTGCGAGAGCACGTTGTGACACGGGATGAGGTGCGGCTGGTTGAAGTCCAGCAGGATGAGGTCGGCGTCCATGCCGAGCTCGATGACGCCGCATTCGGCGCTCCGCCCCTGCGCTCTCGCGCCGCAGACCGTCGCCATCATGAGCGCGGCCTCTGCCGGAAGCGCCTTCGGGTCGCCGGTTTTGCCCTTGGCCATGAGCGCGGCGGCCTTGATCTCCTCGAAAAGATCCAGATTGTTGTTGGACGCGACCGAGTCCGTGCCGAGGCACACGTTCATCCCGGCCTTGACCATGCCGAGCACGTCCGCGCAGCCGGAGGCGAGCTTCAGGTTGCTCACCGGGCAGTGCGCCGCGGACACATGCCGCTTTGCCAGCAGCTGCATATCCTCCTGCGTCACATGAACGCAGTGGGCCGCGACGGTCGGCACGTCGAACACATGGTGGCAGTCGAGCACCTGCGCGGGCGTGAGGCCGTACTTCTCCACGCACTCGTCGTGCTCCTTCTTCGTCTCGGACAGATGGACCTGCAGCTGCAGGCCGTTGTTGATGGCGTATTCCGCCAGCGCGTCCCAGAGCTGATAGGTCGAGGTATATTCGGCGTGGATGGAGGCCTCGATCTTAATGCGGCCGTTGTCATAGTTATGCCACTTGTCCTTCAGCTCCACGAGCTCACGGCAGGCGGGGAAGGTATCGAAGCAGAAATCGTCGCCCAGGAACATGGACGTGCCGCGGGAGATATTCGCCTTGATGCCGGACTCGGCCACGGCCTGGCAGATCTCGTCGCAGAAATAGTACATATCCGACACGCTGGTCGTGCCGAAGCGCAGCGCCTCGGCGATGGCGAGCGTCGCTGCGGCCTTGACGGCGCGGCCGTCGAGCCGGTCTTCGCGCGGGAAGATATAGTGCTCGAGCCAATCCTGCAGATTGAGGTCGTCCGCGTAGCCGCGCAGCAGGTACATCGGCAGGTGCGTATGGCAGTTGATGAGGCCCGGCATCAGGACCATGCCGGTGGCGTCAATGATCTTCTTCGGCTGCTCCTCGGGCGGTTTTTTGGCCATATAGGCGATCTTTCCGTCTGTGACGCCGACGAACGCGTCCTGCCAGAGCGTCATCTGCTCGTTCATCGTGACGATATTGACATGGGAAAACAGTGTATCCATGGAAGCCCTCCTTACGGGTTCTGTTCGCGGATCTGACGCAGCAGGGAGAAGATCTCGTCCTTCTGCTGCAGGATCGTGTCGATGCGGGAAATATAATCCTGCGGGATCTTGGGGTTGTGGTAGCGGGCGAGCTTCTCCGCCGGGAGATTGATCTTGTTCATCCCGCCGCCGCCGAGAGAGAGGATGGTGTGCAGCTCCTCCATCATGTATATGTTGTAAAGTCCAGTGTAGCCCGGCCTGCACCAGCCGGTGTTTTCAAAGCTGCCGGACATGTACTTCTGCCGGTAGAGATAGTAGGGCTCGTAGCCGTTGTCGCGCAGCGCATCTTCCGCGCTCGCGAGCATGGCGGCCACCGCCTCCTGCGGCGGGAGCGGAGCCCGGGAGGAAAACAGCGCCGCGCCCTTCTTGAGCGCCAGCGTGTGGACCGTGATGTTGCTCGGGCCAAGCGCGAGCACCTGCCGGATGGAATCGGCAAAGCCTTCCTCATCGTCGTCGGGCAGACCCGCGATGAGGTCCATATTGATATCGTCAAACCCGGCGCGGACCGCCTGGTAGAAGGCCTCGATGGTCTGCCGGGCCGTATGGCGGCGGCCGACGGCCGCGAGGACCTTGTCGGACATGGTCTGGGGATTGATGGAGATGCGCGTGGCGCCGCCGGCTTTGATCACGCGCAGCTTTTCCTCGTCCAGCGTGTCGGGGCGGCCGCCCTCGACCGTGAATTCCAGACAGCGGGAAAGATCGAAGCTCGTGTGGATGGCCTCCAGCAGCTGCGCCATCTGCGCGCTCGAGAGCGTCGTCGGCGTGCCGCCGCCGATGTAGAGCGTGCGGATGTGGAAGCCGGAAGCCTGCAGCAGCTTACCGGTATGCGCGATCTCGCGCAGCAGCGCGTCCAGATACGCAGGCAAAAACTCCCCGAAGCGCTCGATGGACTGGCTCACGAATGAGCAGTACGCGCAGCGCGTCGGGCAGAACGGGATCCCGATATATACCGAAAGATCGTCCGGGTCAAGCAGCTTCGCGGCCTCGATGGTATGCCGCGAGGCGTCGACGCAGAGCTTTGCCCGCGCCGGAGAGACAAAATAGGTCTCGCGCAGCAGGCGCTCGGCGTCTTTTTCGCTGCCGCCGCCGGAAAGGCAGCGGGTCGAAAGCTTCGTCGGCCGCACGCCGGAGAGCGCGCCCCACGGGGGCGCGGCGTCCAGCACCTGCATGGCCGCGAGATAGTAGCTGCGCTGCAGGATGCGCCTTGTCGCGCGCACGTCGGCATCCTCCAGCCGCACGCGGTTGGAGGCGAAGCCGGTCCTGCCGCGATAGGTGACCTTGGCGGTCGCCGTGAGGAACTGTTTGCCGCGCGAGAGGGACGAGACGGTCCCGTCGCCGGTGAACGGCTCCGTGCAGAATTCGCTCGGCTCCTGCGCGAACAGCTGCAGCTGCAGCTGCTCGACGGGGTAGCGCTCGGTGTGGTTTTTCAGATACAGCTTCATCCGGCAAAGCCTCCGCGCAGGTAGGGATTCGTGCGCAGCTCGTCCGCGATGGTGCTGGCCGGTCCGTGCCCGGGCAGCACGCGCGTCTTGGGCGGGAGCACGGACAGCCGCTTTAAGGACGCGGACATGGCCGCGTCGCTGCCGCCGGGGAAATCCGTCCGCCCGTAGGAACCGGCGAAGAGCGTATCGCCCGAAAACAGCACGTTTTCGCACAGCAGGCACACCGACCCCGGCGTATGTCCGGGCGTCGAGAGCACCCGGAAGCGCAGCCCGGCGGCCGTAAGCGCGTCACCCTCCCGATAGGTGTCGGTGTAGAGCAGCAGATCGTGGCACATATGGCTCGGGTCGTCCTTGTCGGCCTCGCCGACGAAGACGGGCGCCTGTGTCGCCGCGTGCAGGTTTTTGAGCGCGCCGATGTGGTCAAAATGCGCATGCGTCAGGAAAATGGCCTCGAGCGTCAGCCCCTGCTCCTGCAGGGCGGCGAGGAGCTTTTTGGAGTTTGCCGCGGGGTCGATGATGACAACGCGGGAGCAGCCGTCCTGCCGGACGAGATAGCAGTTGGTGGCCAGCGGGCCCAGCGTGAGCGTCTGAATGTTCATAGCGTCTCCTTATTTGAGATCGTCCGTGTCGACGATCAGGGTGACCGGCCCGTCGTTTTCCGACGAGACCTGCATATACGCGCCGAATTCGCCGTGCTGCGGCGGGAAGCCGAGGCGTTCGCACTCGGCGAGGAACTGCTCGTAAAGCGGGATGGCGAGGCCCGGCTTTGCCGCGCCGATGAAGCTCGGCCGGCGGCCGTGGCTCACGTCGCCGTAGAGCGTGAACTGGCTCACGACCAGCACGCTTCCGCCCACATCGGCCAGCGACCGGTTCATTTTATCATTTTCATCGCGGAATACGCGCAGACCGAGGATTTTTTCGGCCAGCTTGCGGCAGAGCGCGGGCGTATCGTCCGGCCCGATGCCGAGCAGGATGAGAAATCCCCGCCCGATCTGCCCGTGCAGCGCGCCGTCAATACAAACGCTGGCGGAATTCACGCGGGTAACGACTGCTTTCATAATGGGATCCTTTCTTAATCTATCGTTTCAGGCGCACCCCCTTGGCTCCCCTCCCAGGGGCCGATTCCCCCTATCAGGGGGAAATGTCCCGAA
>ERZ825896.2850-NODE-2850-length-15588-cov-3.188695_pt1 | contig 15588 bp, 10 predicted proteins | sample MGYA00519858_ERZ825896 | MGnify/ENA primary metagenome ERZ825896 (study PRJEB31778, sample SAMEA3449214) | human gut metagenome | biome: human gut; feature: human-associated habitat; material: faeces | place: United Kingdom | collected 2010/2012 ...
AAGGAATTTGGACGGTATACCGTTTTCTTCATTATTGCGTTTCGACATTGAATTGTTGAGTTGGGTAAGGGGAACTGTAGATTATGCAACTACCGTTTACTGGTATGGAGATATGGGAGCGAAAGCTGTTGATACTTCAGGACTTGAGGAAGCAGCCCAAGACTTGCTACCCGTTCCCGGCGATTTATCTAAATATCGAAGAGAAAATAGCATAGAATTTGAGGAAACAACTCCAATAGCCTCTTCTCCATCCATTCATTTTGACAAGCAGAGTATGCTTGGTTTCGTTGACGGGCAATGGAGTGGAGGAACCCAACTCTTGTGTATTGGTGGAAAACCGGGTGATTCTGTAGAGTTTGAGTTCAATCAATTGGAAGACTGTCCTTATCAACTGGTGGTGTATGCCACGAAAGCTCCTGATTATGGCATAGTTTCTTTTTCCGTAAATGGACAAGATACACATATAAAGTGGGATGGATATGATACAAAAGTTACTCTTTCTGACCCTATTTCTTTAGGATGCTATAGTCCGGTGCGTGGAGCATTGACTTTGAAAATATCTTTGTCAGGAGCTAACCCAAAAGCTGTTGAGGAGAAGAATTTGTTTGGATTAGATGCTATACAACTTATGAAAAAACAATGATATTATGAAAGAGAGGATACTGATACTTTTACTACTGGCTACTGTTTGTAGTATGCAGGCACAAAATATTCACATGGCACTACGTCCGGATGATTTACTGATAGATAATTTTGAAGGAGATACTTTTGGAAACTGGATATTGGAAGGAAATGCTTTTGGCAATTCACCAGTTTCTATGGAACGTTTGTCAATATGGGGGGATAATAGGTTTGAAGGAAATCGGATGGCTTCTAGCTTTGTCAATGGAGATGCCGGTACCGGTGTATTGAAGTCACCTCTTTTCAGGATAGAACGCAGATATGTTAATTTTCTGATAGGTGGGGGTGTTGATTATCAGCGGGAGTATGTAGCCCTTTGGATTGATGGAAAGGAGGTGAAAAGAAGTACGGGGTATAATAGACGTGTCATGGAATATGAGTCTTGGGATGTTGCTGAATATATGGGAAAAAATGCCCGGATTGTTTTAGTGGACCAATCAAAAGAGGGCTGGGGATTTATCAATGCCGACTGTTTCTACCAGTCTGATACCAAATTGGAAAAAGAAATTTTTGCGAAAAGAATGTTGGTAACTCACCGTTATTTGAATATTCCGGTAAAGATGGGAGCGGTTATAGAACAGATGGATATATGGATTGGTGATAAAATGGTACGTAATATGGAAGTGGAGCTTGGCGGCGATGAACCTGATTATTGGGTTACATTGGAGGTCAAGGATTGGATTGGGCAAGAATTACGGATAGAGGCGAGTAAGAGTCCTAATGTAGAGCAAGCTTTGAATCAATGCTTTTGTTCTGAAACTCCTAAGGAAGAGAACTTGTTTTATAAAGAACCGTTACGTCCTAAAGTACATTTTACTTCTCGCCGGGGATGGCTGAATGATCCGAATGGTCTGGTTTGGCATGAAGGGGAGTGGCATCTGTTTTATCAGCATAATCCCTATGGCTGTATTTGGGGTAATATGACATGGGGGCATGCTGTGAGCCGGGATTTGGCACATTGGACTGAGTTGGGGGATGTATTACATCCGGACTCGTTGGGACCTATTTTTTCCGGTTCGGTAGTTGTTGATAAAAAGAATACGCTGGGGTGTCAACAAAATGGAGATACAGTATTGGTTGCTGTTTATACTTCGGCAGGTGGATTCGGGTATCACACCCGGCATTTGCAACATTCACAAAGTATAGGATATAGTTTGGATAAGGGGCGTAATTGGGTTACTTTTTCCGGTAATCCGGTACTTCCCACGTTGGTCAGGTACAATCGTGATCCTAAGGTGACGTGGCATACGCCGACTGGCAGATGGATTATGGTATTGTACTTGGATAAGCAGGAGTATGCTATCTTTTCATCTCCCAATTTGATGGATTGGACTGAAACGGACCGTTTTAAATTAGAGGGGGCGGATGAGTGTCCCGACTTTTTTGAAATGTCCGTAACCAATGAACCTACTGTCCGGAAATGGGTCTTTACCGGGGCGAACAGTACCTATTTGGTTGGGAGTTTTGATGGATATCGTTTTCGGACTGAGACGAAACCTGTAAAAATGGATAGTGGTACAAACTATTATGCGGTTCAAACATATAGTAATGCACCAGATGACCGAAGAATACAAATAGCATGGATGAACGGAAGTAATTTCCCGGATATGCCTTTCAATCAACAAATGTCCTTTCCGCGTGAATTAACATTACATCGGGTTGATAAAGGATATGTCTTAAAAAGTATGCCGGTAAATGAACTCGCTTTATTATATGGGAGAAAGTACATCTGGAAGAGTCTGGTAGTTGAAGAAAAGAATTGTTTCACGACAAAGTTGAATACTCCTGCCTTCTATCTGAAAACGGGTTTTGCTGTAGATAGTGTTGATGCGCAGATATTGGCTTTTGATATTAATGGTTTGAATTTGATTTACGATTCTGTCAAACAGATACTCACTGTTGAGAAAGAGAATGGGGAAACCTTGAAGCAGATGGTGCTAAAGCCCAATGAAGGAAGAATTGAATTGGATATATTGTCGGATATTGCTTCTGTAGAAATCTTCGTCAATCAAGGAGCACTGTCTGCTGCTTTCTATCATCTGATTGAAAAAAACACTCCTTCTGTCACCATATCAGTTGAAGGCGGACAAACAAAGTTGAAACAGTTGACAATTCATGAATTGAATTCTATGTATGTTCCCCAGTGACATACAGATACCTTTTTAAGGATGGAATGTAACATTTGTAGTATGCTTTGAAACAAAAAAGATAGTCTCCTGCTGCTTGGTGGCGTATCTTTGCATGCTAGAAAAACATAATTAATTTAATACCAACAGAAACATGATTCATTTAAAAGACTTTTGGCGGACAATCAGAAGGACGCTTACCGTATTTATATTAGGAACTACCGTGGCTGTCTTCACATGCCAGGCCATAAATCCTCCTTTCGTGATTAAACATCTGGGTGACGGACAGAGTATCGTCCAAATTGACGAGCAGAAGAAGTTTTTGCTGCTGCCGGTGGAAGAGGCTTCTCCGGAGGCAAAATTGTATATGATAGCGGACAATGATGTTGTACGCAGTATGAACGTGCGATTGGCAGTCAATAAGGTTGACTATTTTGTTCCGGTCGATTTGACCGGCTTCGATAATAAACATCTCTCTTTCAACTTCCAGCTTATTCCGGATTCGGCCTTATGCTGGGAAGAAATGAAACTGTCGGATGAATTCGATGTTTCGAACCGGGAGAAGTACCGTCCGGTGTATCATTTCAGCCCGGCTTACGGTTGGATGAATGATCCTAACGGAATGTTCTACAAAGACGGGGTCTACCATTTGTTCTACCAGCATAATCCCTACGGCTCCATGTGGGGGAACATGCATTGGGGACATGCCACCAGTACGGACCTCGTCACTTGGGAACATCACGGAGATGCTATTTCGCCCGATGCGCTGGGAACAATTTTCAGTGGCTCTTGTGTTGTCGACAAGGATAATACGGCCGGGTTCGGTGCCGGTGCCGTCATTGCTTTCTATACATCGGCAAGCGACCGCCAAGTGCAGAGCATGGCCTATAGCCTTGACAACGGAAAGACCTTCAAGAAGTATGCGCGAAATCCCATCCTGACTTCCACGCAGCGCGACTTCCGTGACCCTAAAGTCATCTGGCACGAAGATACCAAGAAATGGATCATGGTTCTTGCCGTAGGGCAGGAAATGGAGATATACTCTTCTGCCGACCTGAAGAGCTGGACGCTGGAGAGCAAATTCGGTGAAGGACAAGGTGCTCACGGCGGAGTCTGGGAGTGTCCCGACCTGCTTGAACTGCCGGTTGAAGGTACGGAACTGAAGAAGTGGGTACTCGTCTGTAACCTCAATCCGGGTGGACCGTTCGGTGGCTCTGCCACACAATATTTCGTGGGGACATTTGACGGAAAGAGATTCGTGAACGAGTCTCCCGCAGTGACGAAATGGATGGACTGGGGAAAAGACCATTATGCAACCGTGACTTGGAGCGATGCTCCCGACAACCGCCGTATCGCTATTGCATGGATGAGCAACTGGCAATATGCCAACGATGTTCCGACTTCCCAATACCGCAGTCCGAACTCCGTTCCCCGCGATTTGGGCCTCTTTACCGTCGGCGGTGAGACTTATCTCCAATCTGCCCCGTCTCCCGAATTGCAGAAACTGCGTGACATCTCAAAGAAACGTTCGTTCAGAGTGAACGGAACACGTACGGTAAAAGAAATGATTCCGGTCAACGAAGGCGCTTACGAAATAGAACTGTCTATCAAGAACCTGCATGCGGACGTTATCGGCTTCCGTCTTTACAATGATAAGGGCGAAGAAGTGGATATGCAATATGATATGAAAGAGAATAGATTCTCTATGGACCGTTGTAAAAGTGGTGATGTCGGCTTCAACGAGAATTTCCCGGCACTGACGTGGACAGCTGTTGAAAGCGGTAAGAATGAGCTGAAGCTTCATTTGTTTGTAGATAAATCAAGCGTGGAAGCATTTGGTGACGGCGGGCGTTTCGCAATGACCAATCAGGTCTTCCCTTCGGAACCTTACAATCACATCGATTTTTACAGCAAAGGCGGAGCCTACAAGGTAGACTCGTTTATCGTCTACCGGTTGAAGCAATAAGCTTCTGCCATTTAATCTATGCGCTCTTTTCCTGATTCCCTACGGCAGAGTATGTCTACCCCTACGGATTAGTACACTGAAGGCAACGGTATACTTCTGTCAGGCTTACGGTATTAATACCTCACCACGGCCGTGGTAACTTCTCTCCACAGCCATGAAGAGATCTCTCCACAGCCATGGAAAGAATTCGTCACGGCCGTGGCGAATCAACATTACCGTAGCTTTCATCCTATTATATCAGTATGAAACATCAACTGTATAAGCGGTAAACGGGTTTATTCCCGTAGGGGCGGACCGGTTAAGCCATAAGGACACAGAATTTATAAAATAATAGATATAACAATGGAAAACAGTAAAAACTCTTCTCTCTCCAAACTGATCCCGGTGATGCTATGTTTCTTTGCCATGGGATTCGTTGACTTGGTAGGCATTGCTTCCAATTATGTAAAGGCAGACCTCGGCCTGTCGGACTCACAAGCAAACATTTTCCCTTCACTCGTCTTTTTTTGGTTCCTGATTTTCTCCGTACCGACAGGTATGCTGATGAGCCGTATCGGTCAGAAGAAAACCGTATTGCTCAGTCTGCTCGTGACATTCGCTTCATTATTGTTGCCGGTTTTTGGTGACAGTTATATGTTGATGTTGATTTCCTTCTCTCTGTTGGGAATCGGAAATGCGTTGATGCAGACTTCTCTGAACCCGTTGCTCTCCAATATCGTGCGTGGTGACCGCTTGGCGAGCAGCCTGACTTTCGGACAATTCGTAAAGGCGATTGCTTCTTTCCTGGCACCATACATTGCCATGTGGGGAGCGACGCAAGCTATTCCGTCTTTCGATTTGGGCTGGCGGATTCTTTTCCCGGTTTATATGATAGTGGCCGTTGTCGCCATTCTTCTGCTCAACGCCACGCAGATTGAAGAAGAAAAGGAAGAAGGCAAACCGTCTACTTTCGGACAATGCCTTGCCTTGCTCGGCAAGCCGTTTATCCTGCTTTGCTTTATCGGTATCATGTGTCATGTCGGTATCGACGTGGGCACAAACACTACCGCCCCGAAGATTTTAATGGAGCGCATCGGAATGGGATTGGATGACGCAGCTTTTGCAACGAGTCTTTATTTCATTTTCCGTACGGCAGGGTGTTTCCTCGGATCTTTCATATTGCGCAAGATGTCCGCGAAGTCTTTCTTCGCTGTCAGTGTTATTATGATGTTGGCAGCCATGATTGGCTTGTTTATCTTCCACGAAAAGGCAATCATTTATGTTTGTATCGCTTTGATAGGTTTTGGCAACTCGAATGTGTTCTCCGTTATCTTCTCGCAGGCATTGCTTTATTTGCCGGGTAAGAAAAACGAAGTTTCCGGTCTGATGATTATGGGACTTTTCGGCGGAACGGTGTTCCCGCTGGCTATGGGAGTGGCTTCGGACACTTCAATGGGGCAGAACGGCGCAATTGCCGTCATGACTGTCGGTGTACTTTATTTGCTGTTTTATACGTTCCGTATCAGAAAATAATTTTATATTTGAGAATCAATTAAACTCTGTTTATCATGAATAATATAATAGTAGGAATGGGTGAAGCGCTTTGGGACGTGTTGCCCGAAGGAAAGAAAATAGGCGGTGCTCCGGCAAACTTCGCTTATCATGTTTCACAATTCGGCTTTGACAGCCGTGTGGTCAGTGCAGTGGGCAATGACGAACTGGGTGACGAGATCATGTCGGTATTCAAGGAAAAGAAACTGAATACTCAGATTGAACGGGTAGATTATCCTACGGGTACAGTACAAGTGACACTGGACGCTGAAGGGGTGCCTTGCTATGAAATTAAGGAAGGTGTCGCCTGGGATAACATTCCTTTCACGGACGAACTGAAACGTTTGGCGCTGAACACACGTGCCGTTTGTTTCGGATCACTGGCACAGCGCAACGAAGCAAGCCGTGCCACTATCAACCGTTTCTTGGATACAATGCCCGAGATAGATGGACAATTAAAGATATTCGACATCAATCTCCGTCAGGACTTCTACACCAAAGAAGTGTTGCGTGACTCTTTCCAACGTTGTAATGTCTTGAAGATAAACGATGAAGAGCTGGTGACTATCAGTCGTATGTTCGGTTATCCGGGCATTGACTTGCAGGATAAGTGCTGGATTCTGTTAGCTAAATACAACCTGAAAATGCTGATTCTGACTTGCGGCATCAATGGCAGCTATGTATTTACTCCGGGGGTTGTTTCCTTCCAGGAGACTCCGAAAGTCCCCGTGGCCGATACGGTAGGTGCAGGCGATTCCTTTACGGCTGCCTTCTGTGCTTCCATATTGAATGGAAAGCCGGTGCCCGAAGCACACAAACTGGCTGTGGAAGTCTCTGCTTACGTTTGTACGCAGAGCGGGGCGATGCCGGAACTGCCGCAAGTGTTGAAAGACAGACTATTATAATCCTATTTTACATATTGGCAGATTGAATCAGTATCTGTTATCTATGTAGAACCTCTCAAAGTTAAATGTTATGCTTTGAGAGGTTCTGTTTTGATAACGTATGCTTTGAAAAAGCAGGCTACTGACGGTAAAATGAGATTAACGGATATAACAGATATGGAGAACTTTTTCCGTCTTATTCAATCTGTTCTTTGTGTTCTTTTGAAAGAAAACCATTATCTTTATCCCGATATAGAATAGGATTTTGTATGGTAAGAGGTACGATGAAGAAAGAAAAGCACAGTGCTATGAGATATTTTCGTTGGACGGCAATACTGCTTTGCCTTATTGGGATAACGGCGTGTCGGCAGGATACTCCCCGTTTTCGTATCGGTGTGGCGCAATGTAGTGATGATTCGTGGCGACATAAGATGAATGATGAGATACTTCGTGAAGCGATGTTCTATGATGGTGTATCTGTCGAGATACGTTCTGCCGGTGATGATAACCGCAGACAGGCGGAAGATATTCATTACTTTATGGATAAGGGAGTGGATTTGCTGATCATCTCAGCTAATGAGGCTGCCCCCATGACTCCAATTGTTGAGGAGGCTTACCGGAAAGGAATTCCGGTCATCACGGTCGACCGGAAAATTCTTTCGGATAAATATACTGCTTATATTGGTGCGGATAATTATGAAATCGGTCGTGCGGTAGGCAATTATATCGCTTCCCGCCTGAAAGGGAAAGGTAATATCGTTGAACTGACTGGGTTAAGTGGCTCGACTCCCGCCATGGAACGTCATCAGGGATTTATGGCTGCTATTAGTCATTTTCCCGAGATAAAGCTGATTGATAAAGCAGATGCGGCTTGGGAGCGTGGGCCGGCAGAAGTAGAAATGGACAGTATGCTTCGACGTCACTCGAAGATTGATGCTGTGTATGCGCATAATGACCGAATAGCTCCGGGAGCTTATCAGGCCGCCAAAAAAGCCGGACGGGAAAAAGAAATGATTTTTGTAGGCATTGACGCCCTGCCTGGTAAGGGAAATGGTCTGGAACTCGTGCTCGATAGTGTATTGGACGCGACTTTCATTTATCCTACCAATGGAGATAAAGTACTGCAACTGGCAATGAACATTCTCGAAAAGAAATCTTATCCTCGCGAAACGGTGATGAATACGGCTGTTGTCGACCGTACCAATGCGCATATCATGCAACTTCAGACTACTCATATTTCAGAACTCGACCAAAAAATCGAAACACTGAACGGACGTATCAGTGGTTATCTTTCAAGGGTAGCTACCCAGCAGGTTATCATGTATGGAAGTTTGTTGATTCTGTTATTGGTGGCCGGATTGCTACTTGTCGTTTATAAATCTCTCCGTTCCAAGAACCGGTTGAATAGGGAATTATCAGAACAGAAGAAGCAACTCGAAGAACAGCGGGATAAATTGGAGGAACAGCGTGACCAACTGATTCAACTGTCGCATCAACTGGAAGAAGCGACTCATGCCAAACTGGTTTTCTTTACGAATATCTCTCATGATTTCCGTACCCCTCTGACTTTGGTTGCTGATCCTGTGGAACAATTATTGGCAGACAGAACGCTGACCGGAGACCAGCACCGGATGTTGTTGCTCATTCAGCGTAACGTAAATATTCTCTTACGCTTGGTCAATCAGATTCTGGACTTCCGTAAATATGAGAACGGAAAAATGGAATATACTCCTGTTTCGGTAGATATCCTTTCTTCTTTTGAAGGGTGGAATGAATCTTTCCAGACGGCAGCCCGTAAGAAGCATATCCATTTCTCTTTCGATAATATGCCGGATTCGAATTATCATACACAAGCCGATGTGGAGAAGTTGGAACGGATTTATTTTAATCTTCTGTCGAACGCTTTTAAGTTTACGCCGGAAAATGGAAAAGTTGCCGTCCGTTTGTCCACCTTGACAAAAGATGATAGCCGTTGGATTCGTTTTACTGTATCTAATACTGGTTCGATGATTTCTGCCGAACATATTCGTAATATTTTTGATCGTTTTTATAAAATAGATATGCATCATGCCGGTTCGGGAATAGGATTGGCTTTAGTAAAGGCTTTCGTCGAACTGCACGGTGGAACTATATCAGTGGAAAGTGATGAAAAGCAAGGAACTGTTTTTACTGTCGATTTACCGGTACGGACCTGCGAAGTATCTTCTTTGGAAGATTCTTCCGCAACCTCTGTTTCCGAAGTATCTCCCTTGAATAACGCTGTGCCCGTTGAAGAAGAGGAACTGGAGAAGAACTATGATTCTTCCAAACCTTCTGTACTTATCATTGATGATAATGCGGATATTCGTCTGTATGTTCATGGATTACTTCATGCAGACTATGCTGTCATTGAAGCGGCAGATGGTTCGGAAGGTATCCGCAAAGCTATGAAATATGTCCCGGATTTGATTATCTCCGATGTAATGATGCCTGGTATTGACGGCGTTGAATGTTGCCGCCGTCTGAAAAGCGAACTGCAAACATGCCATATTCCTGTTATCTTATTAACAGCCTGTTCTTTAGATGAACAGAGGATTCAAGGGTACGACGGTGGTGCGGATTCTTATATCTCCAAACCTTTCAGTTCTCAATTATTGTTGGCACGTGTTCGTAATCTGATAGATTCGCATCGCCGTCTGAAACAATTCTTTGGTGACGGACAGGCATTGGCGAAAGAAGATGTTTGTGATATGGACAAGGAATTTGTAGAGAAATTCAAAGCTTTGATTGATGAGAAGATGGGAGATTCCGGTTTGAACGTAGAAGATTTGGGCAAAGATATGGGGTTGAGCCGCGTACAGCTTTATCGTAAGATAAAATCCTTGACTAATTATTCTCCTAATGAATTACTCCGTATTGCCCGTCTAAAGAAAGCCGCGTCTCTGCTTGCTTCATCGGATATGACAGTGTCGGAGATTGGTTATGAAGTCGGTTTCAGTTCCCCTTCTTATTTTGCCAAATGTTATAAAGAACTGTTTGGGGAGAGCCCGACAGATTTATTAAAGAGAAAAGGATAAAACAAGATAGTTTACGTCGAAATATAATAAGAAAGTCCGCCTCCCAATAATGGTAAACTTACCCATTATTGGGAGGCGGACTTTCTTATTTGTATGAGTTAGTAATGAATCAATAGATTGTCGTCAGCATTTCCTTGGTTATACCAGTTCTGTTCATTCTTGCCACCACTTTGTGCCCATTTGGCAAAACCTTTATAGGCTTTCAGGAAATCACCTTTTTCAATGGTGTGTGCTACATTTCCCGGTACTCTTAATCCCCAGATCAGACGTTCGTTACTATAATAGTAGTTATCGTCTTCTTCCTCTCCATCTTCATATATCGGATATAAATTTTTGTCATTGAATGGGTATTGGTAAGCTATTGGTTCAATACCGTTCATGTGTATTTCCGTTCCGTTATCATTACGTTTTAGATATAAATCAAACTCGTCGTCTTCTAATATATCATCTATTTCTTTTGGTTCTTTGAGTTTAATTTCAATAATAATTTCAGGCAGATCTTCCTCCTTGGTTACTAAAGCATTCCTCTCTGTATTGAAGTATTTACTTCCACGTCTATCTAAGTTTTGAACTAAAGGAGTGCAATCAATGATGAGATTACCTTTTGGATTCTTATTGTCAATTAGGTTAACTTCAATTTCTTCTCCTGTTTTATAATGACTCATCATAACGCTTTCGATGTTTTTGTTTTTTATTTTTTTGAGCCTCAAATAAGGATTATAGGGGAATACGCCTCCGACGGCTTTTAAACATAGACCTATCACTATGTACTTACTTTCGTATTCATCTTTTTCTTTTGCTTTGCTTACTTCAAATAGTACTTGATAATTTGCTACAAAATCATTGAAATCATAATCACCGAGTGAAGGAAATTGGTCTTCAAACATAATTGTTCCCCAACCTTTTTTAGGATGATAAACGACTCCTCGCTCTTTATCATATTTTATATCATCTTCTATATTATAATCATCATCTTTTTTATTGTTATCGCGTGTGATAGCACGAGTCGGAATAGCTTCAATGGCATCAGGGATATTAAGTGTGTAGCTACCATTAGCATTTACGGCTACAGATTTAGTAATCATTTTACCGCTTTTACTTTGGTATTGGGCATATATAGTTTTTACGTAAGTCGGAAGACTTAAAGGTAAATTAATAGCCTTATTATATACCGGGATAGTTGCTACTTTTTCATCTTTACTACATTTTTCATCTAGAAATAATGAAACTTTAGTCTGTGTGTTGGCAATAGTCGTTCCTTTACTGACTTGAGTTAAATTCCACTGAAAGTCTTCCGGAATGTTGAGATCGGTCATTTTGATTTCTTTCTCAGATTGCTTACTTTCATCATAGAGATTCTTCTCGCAGGAACTGAAAGCGAATGCTCCCAATAAACAGGTTGCAAATAGGATATTATTCTTTTTCATAACAGAGTAGTTTGCTTTGTTAGTAACTTTATTGTTTTACCGTGGCAAATTTCGTAATAATTTGTAGATAAAGCAAGAAAAGTTGCAAATATTGTATGATGCAAACTAATTATTTGCAAATTCTTTTCTTTTTATCTAGCTTTGGGGAACGAAATCAGTAGAAACCTGGGCAATGAAAGATTATAAAGTAGATAAAGCGAGTCTGTCTGAAACCTTCTGCCGGGAAGTGTATCAGGTGGTGTGTGAGATTCCGTTGGGTAAAGTTTCCACCTATGGAAGTATTGCTGCGTTACTGGGGATGCCTCAATGTTCCCGTATGGTAGGACGTGCTTTGAAGCAAGTGCCGGATAATGTTTCCACTCCTTGCCATAGAGTAGTCAATGCATCAGGACGTCTTGTTCCCGGTTGGGAAGAACAAAAACAAATCCTATTGGAAGAGGGAGTTTCTTTCAAACAAAATGGGTGTGTAGACCTGAAAAAGCACCTTTGGAATTACTCCGTTTCTGAATAAAATTTGTATCTTTAATCTATTTTGCCTATCTTTGTCGAAATAATATGCAAAAACAGGCTGTCATTCATATATAAAAATACTGTTTTTACTGTTCATTGAGAGGATAATCTTACCAAATTCTATTCCTTTTAAACTACTCAGTCTGTTTTTTAATCATTTAAAACTCATAAGGTTGCCATGTTATCATGTAATGTGGCCGAACCAAGCGAACTTTCAACTTGTTTATCATTGGTGAGAATGGTAGGCGCGACAGTTGAAAACAAAACAAATATTATAATCTAAACCAATATATTATTATATGAGCAAAATAGAAATAAAGGATTTATATCTCATTTTCGGTAATGAGAAACAGAAAGCTCTCAAGATGCTGAAAGAAGATAAAAGTAAATCGGAGATCCTAAAAGATACCGGGTGTACAGTAGGAGTGAAAAATGCTAATATTTCAATTAACGAAGGAGAATTTTTTGTGATAATGGGGCTCTCCGGCAGTGGGAAATCGACATTACTGCGTTGTATTAATCGTCTGATACGTCCCACTTCGGGACAAGTACTTGTGAATGGAATAGATATATCCAAGGTGTCTGAAAAAGAATTGTTGCAAGTCCGGCGTAAAGAACTGGCAATGGTATTTCAAAACTTTGGTCTGTTACCCCACCGTTCTGTATTACATAATATAGCGTTCGGTCTCGAACTTCAAGGAGTGAAGAAAGAGGAGCGAGAAAAGAAAGCCATGGAAAGTATGAAACTCGTTGGATTGAAAGGCTACGAGAACCAAATGGTAGGCGAACTTTCCGGCGGGATGCAGCAACGTGTCGGACTGGCTCGTGCCTTAGCCAATAATCCCGAAGTTCTTTTAATGGATGAGGCTTTCTCTGCTCTTGACCCCTTGATTCGTGTACAGATGCAGGATGAACTTCTCGCCTTGCAATCAAAGATGAAAAAGACTATTGTCTTTATCACCCACGACCTGAGTGAAGCGATTAAACTGGGCGACCGTATTGCTATCATGAAAGATGGAGAAGTAGTACAAATAGGAACTTCGGAAGAGATTCTGACCGAACCGGCCAACGATTATGTAGCCCGCTTTGTAGAAAACGTAGACAGAAGCAAGATTATTACCGCTTCATCCCTGATGATTGACAAACCATTGGTAGCCCGTCTGAAAAAAGAAGGTCCCGAAGTCTTGATTCGTAAAATGCGTGCGAAGAATATAACAGTACTTCCCGTCATAGATGCCGACGATAAACTGGTAGGTGAAGTACGCTTGAACGACCTGTTGAAACTGCGTAACAAACAGGAAAAATCTATCGAAACGGTTGTGCGTACGGAAGTCCATTCCGTATTGTGTGATACGGTACTGGAAGATATTCTCCCCCTGATGACAAAGAGCAATTCACCCGTTTGGGTAATTGACGAAACCCGTGAGTTCCTGGGCACTATTCCGTTATCATCCTTAATCATCGAAGTAACGGGGAAAGATAAAGAAGAAATAAACGAAATAATTCAAAACGCAATAGACTTATGATCAATATAGGACAATATATAGAGAGTGCCATTAATTGGATGATGGTGCATTTTTCTACTTTTTTTGATGCCGTGAATTCAGGCATCGGTAGTTTCATTATAGGATTTCAACATGTACTTTTCGGAATACCTTTTTATATAACTATCCTGGCGCTTGCTGTCGCAGCATGGATGAAGGCCGGGCGTGGAACGGCTATCTTTACCGTATTAGGCTTGTTGCTTATCTATGGAATGGGATTTTGGGAAGCAACTATGCAAACGCTTGCTCTCGTTTTGTCGTCTACTTGCTTGGCTCTGGTTGTCGGCGTGCCTTTAGGGATATGGACGGCGAACAGTCCGCGTGCAGATAAAATACTTCGTCCCGTTCTCGATCTGATGCAGACTATGCCTGCTTTTGTCTACCTGATTCCCGCTGTCCTTTTCTTCGGCTTGGGAGCAGTTCCGGGAGTGTTTGCGACTATCATTTTCGCCATGCCGCCCGTAGTTCGTCTTACCGGACTGGGAATCCGGCAAGTCCCTAAAAATGTAGTGGAAGCTTCCCGGTCATTCGGGGCTACCCGTTGGCAGCTACTTTATAAAGTACAGCTTCCTCTGGCATTACCTACTATTTTGACCGGAGTAAATCAAACGATAATGATGTCACTTTCCATGGTCGTAATCGCTGCCATGATTGCTGCCGGTGGTTTAGGGGAAATCGTCTTGAAAGGTATTACCCAAATGAAAATCGGTTTGGGATTTGAAGGTGGTATAGCGGTGGTTATCTTGGCTATCATCTTAGACCGTATTACCCAAGGCATGGCAGGACGAAAAAACAAGAAAGACTAAAAACAGAAAGGAACGAAAATGAGAATATATAAATTAGTAGGAATAGTATTGTCCGCCCTGCTTTTACTGGTTTCCTGTACGAATTCGGACGTAGATAAAAAGAAAGTGAAAATAGCTTATGCCAATTGGTTGGAAGGTATTGCCATGAGTCACTTGGCTAAGGTGGTACTGGAAGAACAAGGTTACGAAGTCGAATTGCAAAACGCAGACCTTGCTCCGATTTTCGTGTCTATGTCAGGAAAGAAATCAGATGTCTTTTTGGATGCTTGGTTGCCGATAACGATGAAAGATTACTTGAACCAATACGGAGATAGCCTTGAATTCTTGGGTGAAGTTTATGGAGAAGCACGTGTCGGACTGGTCGTACCACAATATGTTACCATTAATTCCATAGACGAACTGGCAGCCAATAAAGACCGTTTTTCTTCTGAAATAGTAGGAATCGATGCCGGTGCAGGAATTATGAAAACCACAGATAAGGCGATCTCTGCTTACGGACTTGACGGATACACTCTTATGACTTCAAGTAGCTCAACTATGCTGGCGTCTCTGAAGAAAGCAATGGATAAAGGAGAATGGATTGTTATTACAGGCTGGACACCACATTGGATGTTTGACCAGTTTGATTTGAAATTTCTGAATGATCCGAAGAAAGTATATGGTGACCTTGAAGAGATACATGCTGTTGCTTGGAAAGGATTCAGTGAGAAAGACCCGTTTGCTGCTGAATTCTTTGCAAATATCAAATTGACGACGGAAGAACTTAGTTCTTTTATGACAGCTATGAAAGACGCCCGCATGAACGAAGAAGAAATAGCGCGTAAGTGGAGAAAAGAACATCGTGAATTGGTCGACAGTTGGATTCCGAAATCAAAGAATAAATAAGAAGAATTCAATAAACCAAATAAGGTCGGTACTGATTTCTATTCAGAGCCGGTTTAAATAAAAATGGGAGCCGTGCATTGAGCAGGCTCCCATTTTTATATGTATCAGAGTGTGATTAATTATTCAGCACCCCAGTTTTCTCTAGCCAGACGTTTGTAGCTGTTGTAACGCCA
>ERZ825896.2853-NODE-2853-length-15577-cov-2.933965_pt1 | contig 15577 bp, 14 predicted proteins | sample MGYA00519858_ERZ825896 | MGnify/ENA primary metagenome ERZ825896 (study PRJEB31778, sample SAMEA3449214) | human gut metagenome | biome: human gut; feature: human-associated habitat; material: faeces | place: United Kingdom | collected 2010/2012 ...
GCGTTGAACGATATGCTCGGAGTCGATCGGAGTGATCCGTTACGCCATGAGTTTACTCTGTGGTATCATAATCTGTCGGATAAAAATGTCGAGATACAGTTCATTGTTCAAGACAATTTTGGGCAGCAGGCCGAATTGGCCGTGAGTTTCGATGTCGGGCGGAAAGAACCGCAGACGGAATAAAAGCAAGCGCAGGGAAACTGTCGAATGGCAGAAGAATTTTCTTCCGCCATTATTGCTTTAAATATTTAGTTCTTTGTGTTTTAATATTTTATCGTTATATTTAGGGTGTATAAACAATCCCATTCAAAATGAAATACCATATTATCATCTGCGCCATCCTGAAAGACGAAACGCCCTATCTGGTCGAATGGGTGGAACATCACCTCGGTATCGGAGTCGAGCATTTCGTCCTGTACGACAACAACAGCGTGATCCCTGCCAAACAAACCCTCGAAGCGTATGTCCGGAAAGGAGTCGTAGAGGTTATCGACTGTCCGATAACCAATACCCCGCAGGTAAAAGCCTATTCTCATTGCCTTTTCAGTATGCACGACCGGGCCGACTGGATCGCATACATCGATATAGACGAGTTTATCGTGCTGAAAAAGCACCGGGACATCCACGCTTTTCTGGCCGATTATGACGAATATGCGGGAGTCTGTCTGAACTGGGTGATCTATACGGCCAACGGCCATATCGAAAAACCCGAAGGACCGGTCATGCAGAATTATACGGAACCGCTACCCTATGATTTTCCGGCGAACCGTCATGTGAAAAGCATTGTCCAACCCGCAGGAGTCGGCATTGTCGTTTCGCCGCATTACGCCTTATACAGCGATGACTATTACGCGGTAGACGAAAAGCACCGGCATGTTCCCGGAGCCTTCAGCGAATTCTCGAACGAGATCGCCCAGATAAACCACTATCAGACCAAAAGCTTCGAAGAGTGGCTCGACAAGGTGAAGCGAGGAATCGCGGACTCCAATTTCAACCGCCGGAAAGTCGAAGACTTCTGGCATTTCAATCCCCAGATGTTGGATAGAAAAGAGGAAATCGAACTGAAATACAAAGAAACGATCGATACTTATAACCGGCTCAGGATCGCCAAAGAGTCAAATCACTGAGTTTTCCTATCAACAATTTATTATTTTGCAAAAACGTGTATTATGAAAACTATTGAAGATATAAAACGTCATTTAATGCTACATGGTAGCTTTACGAAAGATATAGGCTTACTTGATGGCAAAATGGGTATTGTTATTTTCTTTTTTAATTACTCTCGTTTTACTAACAATACTCTTTATTCAGATTTTGCATATGATTTAATCGATGAAATCTATAATGATCTTTCTTCCGATTATTCGATAAATTTTGACGACGGATTATGTGGGATAGGTTGGGGGATAGAATATCTCATTGCAAACCAATTTGTAAACACCGATTCGAGTGATATTCTTGAAGATTTTGATGATATAATTATGCAACGAGATATTAGAAAGATTAATGATGCCAGTATTGAAACAGGAGTAAAGGGCATAGCCTATTATTTTGTAGCGAGGTATGCTTGTAAAAGACAGACGAAGATTCCTACTGAATATTTATATGAGTTAATACATTCTTTAACTGAAATTCCTGATAAAGAATCATTATCTTTACAAAGTTGGCTTCACGAGATAATTCGTTGTCAAAAATCAGAAATTCCTAATTTATCCTTTATACTAAAGTTTGCAGGATCAATTCCCGATGCATTATTATCACAAATACCTTTAGGAATAAGGAATGGATTAGCTGGTTATGGATTAACAACAATAAATTCTTTTTTATAAATGAAATTCAGAGTATATATATTAATTAATCGAGAACGCGGTTCTATTTACGGAATAGGAACATACATAGAGCAATTGGTATCTTGTATGAATTATAGCCAGATAGATTTTATGGTCATAAATTTATATTCTGACACTCCGGAAATTTATTATACAGAAAACAACAATACCAAACAATTATTTATTCCTAAAATATCATCAGGAAAGATTAATCAAGAACATTATTTGCATAATGTTGCATATGTACTCCGTGACTTTATTCCTCAAGATGACTGTTTATGTATTTTTCATATAAATTATCTAACATCATATTATTTAGTTAAATACTTAAAAGAGTTATTTTATTGCAAAATAGTATTTACTCTTCATTATACCAACTGGAGTTTTCAATATTTGGGAAATTACTCTTTTGTAAAGAACTTATTGTCAAAACCTTTTGAAGAATTGAATGCAAGCAACAGGTTATCTGTAATGATGATTGGATCTGACAAGGAAATGCTTAAAAAATGTGATAAAATTATTTGTATAGCTAATCATTCACGAAAATATATGACCGAAATTTATGATGTTTCTGCAACCAAGATAACTGTTATCAATAATGCTTTACGAGATACTTATCAAAAGATATCAAAAAAAGAGATTCAAATTATCAAACGTAAACTACATTTACCTTTATCAACGAAAATAGTAGTTTTTGCAGGTAGGCTTGAAGAAGTTAAAGGAGTCTCTTTTTTAATAAAAAGCTTTAAGCAGGTTCTGAAATGCAATCCGAATGTACACCTTTTTATTGCAGGTGAAGGAAATAATATGAAGCAATATTTATCCGAAGCATATCCAGATTGGACTAAAATTACATTTACAGGATTTCTTAATAAAGAACAATTATATGATTTATACAAAATTGCGGACGTTGGAGTAGTTTGCTCATTACATGAAGAATTTGGATTTACTGCAATTGAAATGATGATGATGAACATTCCGTTAGTCGTATCCGACACAACAGGACTGGCTGAAATCGTACGAGATAATAGTTCTGGATTTAAAGTGCCTATTATTTATCGAGATGGATTTCCTCAACTTGATACTGAGGTACTGTCAGAAAAAATTTGTATCCTTTTAAACAACCGACAAATTGCTTCGCGCTTCAAGAAAAATGGGCGAAAAAAATTTATCAATAAATATAATACCCTCCTTTGGAATAGAAAAATGCTTGAGCTCTACAAATCTCTTCATTAGTTTTAATAAATAAGTCAGTGCACGATGCAGGCTTATTCGAATTAGATAAACTATTTTTCACAACATTTAGACAATTTTGAACAGTTAGGTGTTTTTGAAGTTTCTTCATTACAATAACGCTAGCCCCATCTGGATGTTATTACAATCAGAATAATAGCCTATCTGCCTTGGTCGTGTTTAATTGTAATCCAATATCTCTGTATGGCATGAACAATTTAAATTTCTTTTTTTACACGGAATCTTGTGTCAAATAACCTAATTTAATCTATGTTCTCCTGTTTATAAATCGATGAATTAAAATTAGAGGCCATTTATAGTAACAAGACAAGATATTGAAAACTCTTTAATATTAATAAGAGTTAATTCATTATTTAGGCATATCATCGCAAATGACAACCTCATTTTATGACTGATTAATAATAAATTATTGCCTTGACAGGTGCATAAAGTCACTGAATTTCCATAATAACACTTTAAAAGCATTCGAAAATACCGTATATTATATTTAATAACGTTTTTATTCGATTCACCCCAATTTATAACGGGAAAAGTTCTCAGATTTTGTATTTTATCATAATAATCTTTACTTTTAAAGGTAGTATAATACGGAGAAAATATAGCTATAATCATAAAAGACTTGTTTTAAATAATTTGAATTAATGAAATTTCCACACTATCTACAATTGGATGCAATGGATTGTGGTCCTACATGTCTTAGGATGATTGCAAAGTTCTATGGTAAAAATTATTCATTGCGATTATTACGTACTAAGTGCCATATAACTCGTGCCGGAGTATCCATGCTGGGAATAAGCGATGCGGCGGAATCGTTGGGTTTCAGAACGAAAGGCGTTAAGATTACATGGAAACAATTGCGCGATGAAGTTCCTTTACCTTGTGTGGTCCATTGGAATCAGCAGCATTTCGTTGTTGTGTATGATATTAGAAAGAAAAAATGGGGGAACAACGAAGAGTTAATTTATGTATCCGATCCTGCGCAAAGTAATCTTGTTTATCGCCGAGAAGAATTTCTAAAATGCTGGTATTCCACCGAGTCGAAAGAGGGTTCCCAGAAACAGGGAACGGCTTTGTTATTTGAACCGACTCCCAAATTTTATAATAACGAGGAGGAGAAAGAACCGGGACTCCGATTAAAGTATTTGCTTGGTTATTTACGGCCTTACAGACGTTTTATTTTTCAGCTGTTTTTGGCCATGCTGACAGGCAGTGTCATTAGCCTGATTTTCCCTTTTATCACGCAATCCGTCGTCGATTTCGGTATCAATAACAGCAACCTGAATTTCATTATCGCGGCTTTGATCGCTCAGGTCGTACTGACTTTCGGCCAAACAGCAAACAGTCTAATTCAAAGCTGGTTGTCTCTGCACGTCACAACTCGTATAAGCATTGCATTCATTTCCGATTTTTTAAGCAAACTCATGCGATTGCCTATCTCGTTCTTCGATGTAAAGATGTTGGGAGATATCATGCAACGTATAGGGGACAATAGCCGTATCCAATCTTTTTTAACCGGAACCTTGATCAGCATGGTCTTCTCGGCCTTTACCTTCGTCATATATTCCATTATCATGGCGAGCTATCATGCCGGCATATTGGCTATATTTCTTGCCGGCAGCCTGTTGTATGCATGCTGGGTTTTGGTCTTTTTGAAACAGCGCAGGAAACTGGACTACAAACGTTTCCAGCAGGCGGCGGACAATCAAAGCAGTATCGTGCAGATGATCAATGGAATGCAAGAGATCAAACTCAACAACTGCGAAAAGCAAAAGCGCTGGGAATGGGAACGGATTCAGGCTAAACTTTATAAGATCTCCATTCAATCGATGACTTTAGGACAAACCCAGCAAGTCGGAGGATTATTCATTGACCAGACAAAAAATGTTTTCGTTTCGTTTTTGGCTGCCAAAGCGGTAGTTGACGGAAACATGACCTTAGGTATGATGATGGCCATGCAATACATATTGGGGCAGCTGAACGGTCCCATTTCTCAGTTTATCGGATTCATTCAGGAGGCGCAGGATGCAAAAATCAGTACGGAACGATTGAACGAGATCAACGACATGGATGACGAGGAACCTGCCGACGAGGACAAAATACAGGATATTCCAGCACATAAGGATATCGTATTGAAAGACGTGATGTTCCAGTACGAAGGTCCTCATTCAGAAAAAGTGTTGGACGGTATCAATCTGACTATACAAGCGAATAAAGTGACTGCGATCGTAGGGATAAGCGGTAGCGGGAAAACGACTCTGTTAAAATTGATGTTAGGCTTTTACCAACCGGTCGAAGGCGAAATCACCTTGAACGGTATTCCGATCAAACGGTACAGCGATTCGAAATGGAGACGTAACTGCGGTGTCGTCATGCAAGAAGGATATATTTTTTCCGATTCTTTAGAATGCAATATTGGAGTCGTTGATGAAATCCCAGACATGGAAAAAGTTCAGAGTGCAGTAAAAACAGCCAATATTGAAGATTATGTGGAAAGTCTTCCATTGAGGTATAGCACCAAAATCGGAGCAGACGGACAAGGTTTAAGTACTGGCCAGAAGCAACGTCTATTGATAGCTCGTGCAGTCTACAAAGACCCTGCATATATATTTTTCGATGAAGCAACCAATTCGTTGGATGCCAACAATGAAAAAACGATTATGGATAATATGAAGCTGTTCTTTAAAGATAGAACCGTAGTCGTAGTAGCACATCGGTTAAGTACGGTAAAAAATGCAGATACAATCGTTGTGTTGGAGAAAGGGAAAGTAGTCGAGCAAGGTAATCATATGGAACTGATAGCCCATAAAGGGGCTTATTTTAATCTAATAAAAGACCAGTTAGAATTAGGAAATTAAAAAAACAATGAAATTATGCCAAGACCTATATATAGTGACGAAGTGCAGGAAATCATGGGACGTATTCCCGGATGGGTCATCCGTTGGGGACTATCTGTGATTTTTTTTATATTCATTGTACTACTTGGTGTCACTTATTTTTTTAAATATCCGGAAGTCGTTACATCTTCTATCGTACTGACTACGACGAATCCTCCGACCGAATTGATTGCTCGCTCTACCGGGAAGGTGGAACATATATTAGTTGAGAACGGTCAGTCTGTTCTGCCGAATGAATTGATCGCCGTATTGTTTAATACGGCCGATTATCGATCTGTCCTTCAATTGGAAAGGATATTATCTGATTCCTCGTTTTCTTTGGTTACAGGAAATGCATATTTAGAAAATGGGACAAATCAATTGGGAGAATTACAACCCTATTACGCAGCGTTGGAAAAGACCTGTAAATCTTATGACCATTATTCGCAAACAGGAGCGATCACTCAACAAAAAATTCAGATCGAACAACAAATAAAAATGTTGTATGTAGGTTTACAGGCACAGGAAAAACAGTTGGCGATTCTTCAAAGAGACCTCCGGTTCGAACAGAACAATCAAAAGCGGGATTCCGTATTATTTTATTCGCATGCATTGACAGAGGCTGATTACGATGCGAGCCTTCAGAAACTGCTTCAAAAGGAATTATCTGTTACATCCCACCAAAATTCCATTATTTCAACCAAAACGAATATTCTGAGTCAACAAAAATTATTGACGGACCTAACCATCCAATACGACAACGAGCAATATGAATTCCAGTTGCAATTCGATGAACAACACGCTCAGTTGTTGGCCCAAATCAAATTATGGAAAGACAAATACATATTGGAGACTCCAATCGCAGGGAAAATCACACTTACAAAATTTTGGGCTGAAAATCAAAATATTATTGTCGGAGATCGTTTGGCGACGATTGTACCTGAGGATTCTACGCAAATTATTGGAAGGATAACTATTCCGTCTTCAGGACTCGGTAAAGTTGAAATCGGGCAACAGGTCAATGTCAAGCTGAATGGATTTCCTTATATGGAGTACGGTTTGTTAAAAGGACGGTTAATTTCTATATCTTCTGTCCCGGAAATGATCAATCAAACGGAAATAGGTTATATAGGCGAAGTTACATTTCCACAGGGGATGGTATCCAGCTATAAAAATAAATTCCGTTTTATTCAGCAAATGGATGGAACGGCAGAAATTATTACAAAAGACACCCGTTTGATCGAACGGTTCGTCCGACCCATAGAATCTTTATTTAACAACCAATAAATATAATATCATTATGCGTCTTTCTGTTGCCATGTGTACTTATAACGGAGAACAATATATCCGAGAGCAATTGATGTCTATTCGAAATCAAACGTTACAAGTCGATGAAATCATCATTTGTGACGATTGTTCTAAAGATGATACCGTTGAAACAATTGAGAATTTGATTGATCAGTATAATTTACCAATTCAATTACATATCAATACAAGGAATCACGGTTATCAAAAAAATTTTGAACAAGCTATTTGTCGCTGTTCTGGCGATATTATTTTTTTGTCGGATCAGGACGATATTTGGTTGCCAACAAAGGTCGAAACTATTATCAGTTATTTTAACAGTAACCCGGATAAAGAGTTCGTTTTTACCAATGCTGTACTTGTCAACGCTGCAGGAATACCAAGTTATAATCAAACGCTTTTCGATGTGTTGGGTTTGGACAAGGAAACTCTTGATTTGTTCGATAAAGGATATGCGCTCGAAATGTTAAGTGTGTATTGTCGTGTAACAGGAGCTACATGCGCCTTACGTGCTTCCGCAATGCCCTATTGCATTCCTTTGTCTAATATTGTTGCTCATGACGAAATGATTGCTGTGACATCAGCTTTTCGAGATAAGATAGCATATATCAATCGATGTTTGATCAAATACCGACAACACGGGAAACAAACCATCGGTTTGAAAATGGCAATCAAACATCCCGGAGAAAAATGGGAATATACTTCGAATATTATGATGTGGCACGATGCCTTAATAGAAAAGAATGATGAAAATACCCGCGGACGCTTACATTTTATTTACCGACGTTTTTGGACTCTTCGTTCTTCTTGGGCATTGTTTAAAATTATCCGGATGTATTTTTCTGGCTGTTATAAAAAATATTATACGAATGCGGAATCCGTATTTTGGTGGGATATCAGAACTATGTTTTTTAGAATGAAGCGTAAAATAAAATTCATCGGACAATTTAAAAGTGCTTCGGCTTAATTTAAAATACGAAATATGGCAAATTCATCTATACTTGAAATAATTTCTGAACATACTTATGTTCCGTTAACCCAGACCGGGAAAAATAGGTATGAATTTTTTTTGACAGATATAAGTCCGTTGCCTCTCCGGATCAAACGGAAGCATTGGAATGTAGATCAATGTGTATTAACTTTCGATTATAAATGCACTTCTTTTATTTCCCATATCGGAATTCAGATAAAATCAGAAGAGATAATAGTCCGTAATATCGAGGTGGGGCGAAATTGGAAAACCTTTTCATTTGATTTAACGGATTATAAAGACTGGTTTTTACAGTATATATTGATTTTAAATACCTCTTTAAAGATAACTATAGCCCCGATAATATCTTCGGAAGCTGTTGTGTTTCAGATTAAAAATATACGATTACGTACCAGAACTACTGAAGAACAGAAAAAAGCGGCAGACAAGGAAGCTTATAAAAAACAATCTGAGAAAAAAAAGATTCAACAAAAAAGTTATTTATATGATTTTGTCTTTCCTAACGAGATTGATTGGATAGAAACGAATGAAAAAGAGATCAGAATACAGGGAAAGATTGTTTCAAATCCATCTTTTGCTATTTTTTTATATGAATTGCCTATTTTCAAAGATTTGGCAATATGTAATATGACAGAAATCATTGAACTCAAACCGAAAAATGGACATTTCGAAACATCAGTTCCTCGCATTGCTAAATATGACGGAACATTTTACGATCGGATCTATTCTCGTTGGTTTTTGGTATATCGCAGTAACAACGAACTTTATATGTGTTCATACGGTCGATATGCCACAAAAATTCACACAGGACACCATTTCCCGCCGTTTACTCCGCAAACAAAAAAAGGACTGGGTGATTTTAATTATAACCATTTATATACAGATTTGAAAGCCCTCGGGATATCCTATATTTCATTTAATATCCGGATCAATAATTTTTTACGTCTTACTTCCTCTCCTGATCATATTCCGTTCGAATATATTGGCAAAACATATTATGCAGATAAACGAAAAATAGAAAAATACGATAAAACTATTCGCTGTGCTGCCGAACATGGTATTAATGTATCTGCAATTATTTTGGTTTATCCGGAACTATGGAGTCGGGATTCTCAAGTAGGACGTATGTTAGAACATCCGGAATATAAACGTTGCGGAACTTATACCATGCCGAATTTGACTAATATTGACTCTGTCAATTTGTATGCTGCTGCTTTGGATTTTTTAGCGACCCGTTACAATCGTCCGGATGGAAAGTATGGTCGGATTCATAGATGGATCGTACATAATGAAGTCAATTCGGGGAACGTATGGACGAACGCAGGAAATAAAAAACTTGTCGAATTTATGGATATTTACGTCAAGTCCATGCGGATGGTTTACTATACGGCTCGGAAATACGATGCAGATGCTGAAGTCTTTATTTCATTGGATCATTGCTGGAATGAAAAATATGTAGAACCGAATTGTTATCCGGGAGCTAAAGTTATGGATACATTAATGGCTTACTGTAAAGCAGAAGGAGATTTTAAATGGGGAATAGCAATTCATCCTTATCCGGAAAATTTACTCGATCCCAAAGCATGGTTGGATAAAAAAGCCACTTATGCGACCGATACGCCTTATATCACATTTAAAAATCTGGAAGTATTGGATGACTGGATCAAACATGTAGTCTCTACATATGAAGGGAAAAAACGGACATTGTTATTGTCTGAGCAGAATCCTAATTCGATGGATTATACGGATGAAGCGTTGAAAGAACAAGCTGCGGGACTGGCTTATGCATGGAAAAAAATGGAGATTTGCAATGGAATTGATGCCTACTTCGCACATAGTTGGATTGATGCCCATTTTGAAGGAGGGTTGAGAACCGGGTTGAGAAAATATCCCGATGACCCCGATGATCCATATGGGATAAAACCCTCTTGGAAAGTCTTTCGGGATATCGAAACTGAAAATGAAAAGCAAACTTTGGAATTTGCTAAAGAAATAATCGGGATCTCATCCTGGTCTGAAATAACCCATCCTGTGGAAAATATAAAACATATGTCAGATGAATAAGTCATTAATATTTAGCGAAGCTAACAAAAAAAATATTTGGCAGAAGATAGAAGAGATCGCTTTTCTGTTGATGAGATTTGATCGGAATTATAATCCATTTTTGATGTGCGGCGAAGCCGGTATCCAGTTATTTTTGTTTCATCGCTGTTTTGAATTAGATGACGAGGTTTGTTATACTAAGGTCATAGATAAATATTTTCAAAACATAGATAATATCCATAAAAAAACTTTATCAATAAACGATACTCAAAAATGTAATGCTGGTTTAGCTGGCGGATTAAGTGGTATAGGATGGATGCTCGATTATATGATTCGGTATCCCATGATCGATGCCGATCTTTTTGAGGTAATGGGAAGCGTTGATCCGAAAATATTTCGGCAAATGATTTACGATGTGCAGGAAGACCGATACGATTTACTGCAAGGTGCTGTCGGTATTGCACTGTATTGCGTGAACCGCAACGAAAGATTCTCCCATGAATACCTGAAGCGTTTCGTTACAGAGCTGTATAAAAGAATGATGCTCGGAAAATTGAATGATATTCAAGATTATAGTATCCCATCTGGCTTATCAGGACTTTATTTGCTTGTTCGGAAAATTTGGCTAAAATATCCGGATATGGATTATTTAGCAGAGCTTGCAGAAAATCTCGAAAATCAGTTGAAATGTCGGGTTATCTCATTGGAAAATACATTGAATACGCTTCCAGGTTGGAGCCAATCTGAGGTGGGTGCATTATGGAGCCTTTTACAGATTCCTGAGACAAGGGATAGAGCGTTGGAACAATGGATACAATATGGGAAATTGCATCTTGAGCACGATCATGAATATCTGGAAGCCGGATTGTATGGAGGTAATTTCTGTCTCGGCCATCTGTTTAACCGAATATATCGTTTGTCTGGTTGTTTGGAATTTCGTGAATTATCATCTGATTTTTTGTGCCGGGGGTTAAGTCATGCGAATTATACGGACAAAAAGACGGGTTATAGATTGTGGTATACGGGAATCAACGGCGTGTATGGAGTACATTATGGCTTGCTAGGCGGTCTGGCCGGAATCGGCTTGGCTCTACTGGCGGCTGTTTCCGAAAAAGAATTCGCTTGGGATGAATCGTTATTATTGTCTTAGACTATGTTCATCATAAGAAAAATAATTATTTGTATATGTGGACTTTTTTTTCTGAGTTTAAAATGTCCTGCTCAAGAAAAATGGTCACTTCAGCAATGTATAGATTATGCTCTGCAAAATAACGTGTCTATCAAAAAGGCTGAATTCAACAGCAAACTATCCGAATTAAACCTTAACACGGCTAAAAATAGCCGTTTACCGTCTGTGTCCGGAAGTTTGGGGCATACGAACTATTTCGGGCGAGGACCTTCCCGAGACGGGACATACCAAGATAATAACCAGATGTCTACGAGTGGGAGCATCTCAGGGAGTATGGCAATTTTCAATGGAATGCGTATAAAACACCAGATCAAAAGTCTGGCAGCCGGTTTCAAGGCGACATTGGAGGATCTTCAGAAAGCAAAGAACGATGTAATATTGAATATTATGGCTTATTACCTACAAGTTCTCCAATACAAGGAGTTGGTTCGAATAGCTGCTTCTCAAGTAGAACTGAGCCGCTTGCAGGTGGACAGAAGTCAGTTATTTGTAGATAACGGGAAAATGTTAGAATCGGAATTGTTGGAAAGCAAAGCTTTATGGGCGCAAGATAAATTGAACTTGACTCAAAACAATAACAACTTATCAACGGCTCTTTTAGAGTTAAGCCAAGCATTAAACAGAACATCTTCGGTAGGTTTCGATGTTACAGAACCATCCAGCGATGAACTGTTAAAAACCGCATTGTCTAGCTTACAGGTATACGATACGACATTACTGTTTTCACGAATAGATGATCGACCTGAAATTCGTTCCGCATCGTTAAATCTTCAAAGTAGTTGGCATAATCTTCGTATTGCCCAAGCAGCCAGATATCCATCAATATCTCTATCTGGAGGGTATAGTAACAGTTACTATTATTCGTTTGTTACAGGCTATAATAATGCAGCATTTCGGCAACAACTTAAAAATAACGGGAGTGAGTACGTGGGTATAAATCTTTCCATCTCGATATTTAATGGACTAGCAACACGGAATCAGATTCAGGCTTCTCGTATCAATATCAAACTTCAGGAGGTGATTTTGGATGAAGCTAAAATGGCTTTGCGTAAAGAGATCGAAACGGCTTTACAGAATGCAGAAAATGCCTATCAAAAATATTTATCTGCACAGGAGTCATACAAAACTGCTACGGAATCGTTCCGATATGAAAATGAAAAAATGAAAGTCGGGAGATCTACCATGTTGGATTATAATAACGTTAAAACTAAGATGGAAAAATCCGAATCCGATATGATACAGGCAAAATATGAAGTTATATTCAATTGTATGATTTTGGATTTTTACGCACAAGAAAGATTTGCAAACAATTAATTGATGAGCTTAAAGTATTTTAAAAGACATGGATAAAATTGCCATCCTTATTCGTAGATTATAAAGTTATAGTTGTAACAAAGTGGCCAATTATCCACTTTGTAAAATTTGACTCATCAATAGAATTACTTAAATAAATTCCAAAATTACAACCGGAATCCAAAGTATTTTTTGAATTAGCTAACAAAATATATAATATACTATACATATATTATAAATATATATCAATCAATGCAAAAATTAAAATACGAGAGCACTGTACAAAATTTTGTGTAATGTAAATAGAAACAGAAGTCAGTTGTAAGTTTCTTTCTTTTAAAAGAGAGTGGTGTTTTTTATTCCACCTTTTATTTTTTACAATCATGTCAAAATATCATCTTTTTAGTTGTAAAAAAGAAAAAATATACTATTTTTGTTTTTGATGTTTGTAAATAATTATTGTATAAAAAAAAGAAGCAATACTGCTATGTTTAAATATATCACCAAGCAAATTGCAAACACAGCAAAGTGTTGTGAATATATTGTTTTTGCTAAACTAAAAATATTTGTTTTAATAATAAGTATTTGGGAATTAGGCAAAAACGACTTCGAATTATAAGGCATTTGCTAACGCTTCTCTCTATTCCTATATAGCAAATGCCGATTACTTAAAGAATATTAATTCCTTGTTATAGAGAGATAAAAAACTAATCATACAAATAATATTACCTGTTTTACTAATATAATTTTAAAACTTCGATAATGAAAAAGTTGAAATTAGAAAAATTGAAACTCAACGATCTAAGTGCAGGTGATCAAAAGAATGTCCTCGGGGGTAATGTTCAACCAGCCTCTTGGGTAACTACTGTTACTACTGTTTCAATAGCTAGTTATCTAGTAAATTCATGTATTGAATGTACCGATACACTTCAGAACGGTTGTTTCACTCAAGAACCAGGACATCAGGATTCTTGTGGATTATGCACTACGAATTACAGATGCTATTAGTTATCTAAATTAAGTTCTCAAAAGGGAGTGTGTCGAAAGTTGTATAGTCATTATTAAGTGTTACTATCATTTGACATACTCCCGTTATGATTGTTGGTCAAAAGTTAGAATAAAATGTTTTTTATAAAGTTTTTGAATAAAATAAATAAAAGCCCATAAGCTCTTAATGTTGTTAATATGGTTGTGTCTATTGTAAATTCACTCTCGCTACACTTGCTCCGGTAATACTTTTTATAGCCAAAATCCGTTTCGGATCACGCGATTACACCGCGTATTGAGTTCAGCCCTCCTTCGTTCACAAATGAGTGTGCTGCTTTGCAAAGGTCGGTGATTAGTTTTCTGATTTTTATTGAATATTCTGCAGACCATATTTTGTAAATTAGGTGACATTTTAGCCTTAATTTACAGGTAATTAGTTTTAAAACATAACAGAATTATAGCTTGGATTTTTCAAACACTTTAGTATTAATCTCAAATGTTTTATCAAAATGAAATGGAAACCTCTAACAGAAGATGAAAATATATACAATGCCGTAAAAAATAAAATTTATGAAATATACGACACTGTTGTAAGTTATTATGATGAAGAGAATTCTGGACTATTGGGTGGATATGGTGGATGTATACTCTTTCTTTATTATTTTTACAGATTCACAAAAAAAGAGGAACATTTATTAATGCTGCAAAAAAAATGTGAAGAGGTGTTAAAAGATTTCCTCCACAGTAAAACTGCAGCTTATTGTAATGGGTATTCAGGCATATGCTGGTTAATTAGATTTTTTACAAATGAGGGGATTATAGAATCATCCGACGTCGATGAAACATTGACTGAAATAGATAAAATAAATCACCACTTGATGTTAATGCATGCAAAGCAAAATAACTTTGACTTTCTACATGGGGCTCTTGGTATCGGATATTATTTTATCACACAAAACAACAAATATGGAGATGTTGGTATTCAAAATCTGCTATCTGAGTTAGAAAATAATATAATTCACAATCCGGATGGGAGTATAAAATGGCTGTCAAATGTATTTATAAAAAAATATGAAACGTCGTTGGTTTACAATTTCGGCGTAGCTCATGGGATGGCAAGTGCTATTGGATTCTTGACGGAATTAGTAAAAGTTAACAAAAACGAAATAATTACAAGGAAACTTTTATCTAATCTTATTTTATTCTACAATAACAACACAAATCCCACAACATTTAGATCTGTTTTTCCAACATGGATAACAGCCGAAGGGGATAGATATGCAGAAAGCCGTCTAGCCTGGTGTTATGGAGATTTAGGAATAAGTCCTATTTTGTACAAAGCTGGAATGGTCCTGAATGATAGTAAATTGAAAGAATTTGCTTTAAATACTTTAATCAAAAGCTGTAGTCGAAGAGATTATAAATTGGACCAAGTGGTTGATGCTTGTTTCTGTCATGGTACTTCTGGGATGGCTCATATTTACAATAGAATGTATCAAAGAACAAATATCTTGGCATTTAAGGATTCTGCTTTATATTGGTTAAAAGAAACACTAAAGATGGGAAATAACCCTAATGAATTTGCGGGATATATTTTCATCCATTCTGGACATTATACTTCAAATTTCAGTTTGCTTTCAGGTGTTTCTGGTGTGGGATTATCTCTTTTAGCCACAATTGATTCGTCTGAACCAAAATGGGATGAATGTCTAATGTTATCATAATAATAAAATGAAAGAGGATAATGATATAAAATACGACTTCTATACAGAAGGAATATTAAGAACACCGTTCTTCCCTGAAAATTTTTTAA
>ERZ825896.2854-NODE-2854-length-15574-cov-3.973323_pt1 | contig 15574 bp, 13 predicted proteins | sample MGYA00519858_ERZ825896 | MGnify/ENA primary metagenome ERZ825896 (study PRJEB31778, sample SAMEA3449214) | human gut metagenome | biome: human gut; feature: human-associated habitat; material: faeces | place: United Kingdom | collected 2010/2012 ...
GTAAAGGATATCGTATATGGTGTTGTAACATATATGGATACAATCGATGAATTAGCAAATAAATATTTGAGCAACTGGACAATTGACAGATTGGATTCAGAAGGAAAAGCAATTTTAAGAATGAGTATTTATGAATTAAAGTATACAGACACTCCTGATTTAGTGGTTATTAATGAAGCTATTGAACTTGCTAAAAGATATAGTGATGATTCAGTAAGAAAAATGATTAATGCGGTACTTGATAAAATAGTTAATGAAGTGTAAATCACTTCTTTTTTAGTTATTGCACTAATATAATATATTGTATAAAAAGAAAGGACATAATTTATGAAAATAAAACACGAAGAAAATTTATGTACAGCAATATTTAGAAGATTAAATAAAATTGGATTTAATGAAGAAAACGTTGAAAATGAATATATTCATTTAAATTTTATAATGTATTTTTTGAAGAATGTGCTTCAACCGTCATATTTTTCAGAAGAAAATTATGAACTAGTTTTATCACCTAAATCTATGAGTGTAGATTTTAGTGGAGATGAAAAAACTCTAATTGCAAAAACGTCTTATGAGGAAGATAGATGTTTCTTGAAAATCAGCTATGATAAATACACTATATGCTTTGAAGCAAACGATAACCCCATAAACATTTTTATTAATGATGGTGACAATGAAGAAATTTTTAAAATAGATAAGAAAGAGGAATCGTTTACATATTATTTTAAAAAATTAAACAAAAATGATGTTGAAGATAAAGAACTTTATTGTGGCGTGTTAACATCTATCAATACATGCATTGATAACAAAGAATATTTTGCCTATGATCCAGATCAGATGACGATTTTTGACCTGATGGGTGAGGCTCCGGCACCAATGGTTCAGTGCCGAGTGGATACAAAGAAGATGGACTGCAGAACATCGACTAGCTGGACAGACAGGGACTGGATGGAATGGCAGGCAAACGCTTTATCATCAGCAATCCTGATGCCTGTTTCAATGGTAAGGATGGTGGCAGAAAATTTTAAGCGTCCCGGATTGCAGCAGATATTTTGCCATTATGCATTGGCTGAAGAAGTAGCTGCCGTATTTAATGTTTCATTTGAAGCAGCAGGATACAGATTGAAACAGCTTGGATATATTCCACAGGAAACACATCTGAGCACAGATGTTCTTAACATGATTTCTTTTGATTTGGCTTGTAATTACTAGCAGAAGGTTGGAGTATGCGGATTACAGAATGATCCGCATATTTTTTTACCCTATGTGTTAGCAAGTTAGCGAACAAATGAACAAGAATATTTAGATAAAAAATGGAATATAATACAGAGCCTGTCAGTATAACAATATTATAGGGTTCAGAATAAGATATGCTGAAATTCAAAAATTATGAATATTTTTTGTTATAACTTTTCGACACGAAGCATATCATAAAAAAGAAAGATGTCAGATTATGGAAGAAGGTGAGAACACATGGCAAGAGGAGTAATACATAGATGCACCAAGGAATGCCCATATAAAAAGAAATGTTTTGTATGCAAAACAGAATCAGAGGTATCAGGCAGTGTAGTGGTGCTTCATAAATGTGCAGTTACAAAAGAAGATATTCCGATTCAGATTGGAAAAGAAGATGATGCCTGTGTTTTATGATGGGCAGAACAGTAAATTTAATAATCGGACTAGCTTGTAAAGACAGCCACTAGGATGTGCTGATATTACAGTAGCCTACGAAACAGGGATGTTAGTAGAATGCTGTAAAAATCAGAAATTCTAGTGGCTTTCTTAAAGTCAGCCTTTTTGGCCAACAGCCTGTTTGCGTGACAGACTGTTGGCTTTTTTTATGATTTCGGACAGGTCAGATCAATTGAGCTGATCATGAGACACGGATGGCTAACAAGTATTTTTGTCTCCAAATGATTTTTACAAAAATTATTAGGTTAACCAGACAGATTATTTTTCACATCGCAGAGAACAAACATGTAAAAATATCTAACCTTATATATTCTCAGTTTTCAATTTTTTATTCAGGAAATTTTGTGAAAAATATGAAACCACGAGGAGAATACATCATTAAGCATAAAAAAATGAAGTTCTGATACTTCTGAAAAAATTTTTGAAATTTATTTTTAATCGTGCAAAAAGTCTGCACCTTTAAAAATTATTCTTATCTCACAAAGCAAGGAACGAAGGAAGGAGGTGAGCGAGAGATGGCTAAGAAAAGCATGACACCAAGCGAACGCAGAGAAGCGATTCTTAAGGTCCTGTGTCAGAGAAGACAGGACAAGATCGACAATCTGGCATTTGAGTTTGGCGTTTCAGTCCGGACAATCAAAAACGATATCGAAGAGCTGTCTCTCGCTTATCCGATTGAAACAGTTCGTGGCAGATATGGCGGAGGAGTAAAGGTTGCAGACGGCTATTATGTCGGACGCAATTATCTGAAACCAAAACAGCAGGAACTACTTAAAAAGCTGCAAAGCACCCTTCAGGGTGACGATCTTGAGGTGATGAACAGCATCCTTCGTGATTTTGCCTTGTAAGAACAATATTGACGAGAACCCCACGGCCATGAGAGCCGAATGAGAAAGGATGATTTAATTATGAAGAAGAAAATTTTTATCTGCAGCCCTTATCGGGGCAGAGTCGAGGAAAACAAAAAGAACGCAGTGAGCTATGCAAGGATCACTGCCATGTCAGGTGACGTTCCAATCGTACCGCATCTCTATTTCCCATCATTCCTCGATGACAATATTCCCAACGAGAGAATGACAGGCATCGCAATGGGTCTTGAACTTATGGATATCTGCGATGAGGTATATGTATTTGGTTTTGAAATCACCGAAGGCATGAAGTTTGAACTCGACCATGCAAAAGAAACAAGGAAGCCTGTAAGGCTTTATGATACAGATTTCAATCCCGTGAATGTCAGGACCATACCTGTGGATGAACGTGCGGATGCCAGATACAAGGGCATCATCAGAAATCTGAAGGTGTTGAAGTAGGAGGTCCGCCATGTCAGCAGTCAATGTCCGTTACGGACTGTATTCGAGTGACCGCCTTATGGTCACTGCCGGAAAGAAAAAGAAGAAAGCAACCGTAGTAAAGGAGTACCCGTTCCATATTCTGATGGATTGGGGAAAGTACAAGTCCAGCGTAAACAAAATCGATGTGTATACAGGTGATGTGAAGCTGGCACGCATTTGAAAGGAGAGAACGCCATGAGCGAAGCATTGTTATTGGTAGCCGAGGGTTACGAGCAGATCGCTGCCGTCTTTCTCAACGGATTCGATCACCGCATCGCTTTCCGGAATGGTGTATTCGCGGTAATAAGCGCGCAGACTGTCAGCTGTTTCAAAGCCGTCTGCACTTACAACGAAATATCCGTCTGCGGCAGGCTCTTCAGCGTCTACATGGAATTGCTGCCAGGAATGCGGAGCAACGGTCAGATCCTTTGTCAGGAGAACACTATTGTGTGCGCCATCAAAGGTCTGTGTGCCGACGCAGATAGTTGTCCGGATTTCATCAGGGGTTTCGTTGATGACGGTTACAACCGCGCCGCCGTCTGCCTTCCGGATAATCAGTTTTTTCGTATCAAAAGCGCGTTTTAAGAAGTAGAACGAAACCTTTCTGGTCAGATAGTAATCGATAATGGTCCAACCGGTTTCCGGCCAGCAGTCGTTGTACATCCAGATCAGATCGCCGGCGCCGTAGGATTTCTGGCGGATCGCCTCTGCCATTTCGGCATATAAAAGCCCCTGCATGATACCGCTGTAAAGCAGATAGCCGCGTTCGTCCAGCGTGGAAAATTCAGTCAGATGGCGGTTGATAACGCCGTCGATGGCCCCACGCTTGCGTTCGAACTCGCCATGATGCTTCCAAGACGGATTGTTGAAGGACATCTCTTCCCCGTCCAAATACCGGCGGACGGTACTTTCCATCTGCGCGCCGAAAAATCCGTATTCGCTGGAAAAACGCGCCGGGAATCGATCAAAAGCTTCCAGTTCGTAAGAGAATTTGAATCTCGTCTTGGAATCGCGTCCAAAATAAGTCCATGCATGGACGTCTCCCTCTTCAGTGGTATTGGAACGTTCTCCAAAATACGGGGTGGACGGCATGTAGGGAATCAGCGGGCTATTGTGCTGGACCGCGCGGGGCTGGATGTAGTTGAAAATCTGATCGCCCCAGTAGCGTTCGGGCTGCAGCATTCCCGGGAACCAGTCTGTGTAGGACTCGGCGATTTCGTTGTTTCCGGTCCAGACTGCCATACAGGGATAATGTGCCAGACGCTTGGTCTGATATTCTGCTTCGCGTTCAGCTTCGTAAAGGAACGAATCCTTCTGATCGGGGTAAAAAGCACATGCATACATAAAATCGTGCATCAGTAAAATACCGTATTCGGAGCAGTAATCGTAGAAGCAATCCGGTTCATAAGTGCCGCCGCCCCACATACGGAACATGGTAAAGTGTGCTGCTGCCCCTTCGCTGACCAGCTTTTTATAGTTTTCATCAGGCGTCCGCAGATAGATAGAATCGGTAGGAACCCAGTTGCCGCCTTTGCAGAAAATACGGGTGCCGTTGATCTTGAAGAAGAAGTTGCGGCTTTCATCCGGCAGCTTGGAAAAGTCGATGGAAAGCGTGCGGATACCGATTTTCTTCGGTTTTGCTTCATGGGTGATGCCGCGTGCCGTGCAGCGTGCGGTAAAGGTATAAAGGTTCTGAGCACCGTAACCGTTCGGCCACCAGAGCTTTGCATCCTTTAATACAACGCGTTCCTGTGCAAAATTGATGCCGCCGACAAGCATCAGGGTCTGATGACCGGTATACGCGGTCTTGCCGTCAATGGACAGCTCATATTCCAGCTCTGTTTCAGCGCTCTGCACCATGTTGGATTTTTCGATTTCAAAATGAAATTCGATTTCTGCATCATTTCCGGAAAGGCTGAGCGTATCGACGCGGGAAGCGATTACCTGTGCACCGCTGAACGCTTCGATTTCGATCGAACGTCCGATACCGCAGGTAGGAACGGGCTGACACCAGTCCCAGCCATAGGTAAACTGTGGCTTACGCGTGTATACACGCTGGTCGCAGATCGCATTGTCACTTGCACAGTAATAGGAAACGGTGTCATGTGGATAATTTAATTCCATGCCGGAGGTCAGACGGATCACGATCTGGTTGGTACCGACATGCAAAAAGCGTTTGATATCTGCAGAAAAAGCACAGAAGGTATTTTCCTGATGTCCGGCGGGAATGCCGTTAACTAAAATATCGGCATTAAAATCGAGCATTTCAATGTTCAGGCGGACAATATCTTCGTTGAGCATTTCTTCGGTGATATCAAATTCTTTGACAAGCCACCAGGAAAGCTCTTTAATCCAGATAATTTTTTTGGTGTTGTCCTTTAAAAAAGGCTCCTCGATAATTCCGTTATCGATCAGGGCGGTTGTAACGTCGCCGGGTACAGTCATAGGAATATATCCCGTTTTGGAAGGATAGGGGTGCATGGCGAGGGCGGTATTTACCGTAAATTTCGGATCGGGTTCTTTCAGATACATTTCCCGCTCCTCCTCGGTCATATTTTCTTCGGTCAGATAACCGGGAATTGTCGGCTTGGGAGGCATGGCGTTGAGGTGGACGAGCACCTCTGCACAGCGATCTGCTGTTACGTCCATAAACTCGCCGCGAAGTTTCCATTCGCCTGCAAGAGAAAGTTTGCTCATTTTCAGTACCACTCCTTTAGTATATTCTGCAGAAATTTTGGTATCTACTAAAAAATAGTTTAGAAGAGCCCGGAAGGAAATACAATGTATTTTATTGTGCTTTTTAGATCGAACAGAAGTGTTTGACAGAATAAATATGTGCAAAAGTTCCAGAACGAGACTCTGCTCCAAACCGCCAAAAAAGAGCGCATAAACAGACAAAATCTGCGGCAACGGTCTGCTAAGATTAGGAAAAACGGGGTGCCCGGATGGAAAGGAGCAGAGGTAAAATGTTGAAAATACCCAAAAATGTGATGCAGATCGGGACAGGCAGTCCGAATGTAAAATTGTACATGGAGGATTATGTCCATACGTTTCTGGAACGATGCCAGGGAAAAGAGACGTGTCTGGCATTCGGGCAGCAGGAGGAAAAGGACGGCATCCGCTATTATTTAATTTACGGGGTGGAAAAAGAAACGGACTTCAGGCGCGGAAATTTTCCGTATTTTCAGAAGCTGGAGCGGATTGGAAAAATTGAAAAAAAGGAAGCCTCCGTCCGGTTCTGGACCGTGCGGGGAGAAGAAATCCAGATCGGAGGCTATTTTATTTTTTATGAACAAAACGAAGAAATGCAGGCATATATGATTGCTGAACGGGAGCAGAGCCGCCCTGCAGATGTGGAGGAGGAACGGGTGATGGAAGCGATCAATGCCCGCCGGGAAAAAAGAAAAGCGGAAGCTGCAGCGGACGCAGCGCGTAGTACAACCGCCTCCGGGGCGTCTACACCGAATACAGCGCGGAGTGCAACTGCCTCCAGGGCGTCTGCGTCGAATACAGCGTCTGGCAGGAAAACGGTGCTGTCAAGGCTGGGTGCGCTTAAAGCTGCAGCGCCTACGCTGAACGCAGCGTCGAGGAAAACTGCTTTTGGGACAGCTTATCAGGCCCGTTCGGGCAGTACCGGCGCCCTCTTCCCGAAGCTTTGCCGGATTGGCTGCCTGGTGCTTTTGTTGGTTCTGGTCGGAACGGCGCTGACGTCCGTCAATCAGTACTCGGATATGAAAGCGGTTTCCGCCCTGTTGGCAGGAGCTGTCCGGAATACAAAAAATGAGACGGAAAATATATCTCCCGGACTGATTGTAGAAGAGACTGTTGGCTGGAATTCATCGGACGAAATGGCGCAGTCTGCCGCCTTGGACGAAGCTACACAGGCGGACGATGAAACCGGTGCGGCCAATACGGCGATGGATGGCGAAGTGACAGACAATAGGACGGCGGACAACGTAATGACAGACAACGTAATGCCAGACAGCGTAATGTCGGACAGCGTAACGACGGACAGCGTAACAACGGATAGCGTAATGGCAGATGGCCGGAATGCGGTCACGACCGACGCAGACGCTGAATCCTCGGCAGTCCGGCAGTCCGCATCAGCCTCCGATTCCTTTCCTCAGGTTCAGGAAGCCCTGGCGCACCCGGAAAGCTATCAGGTGCAGAAGGGAGACAGCCTCATCGCTATTTCCAGGAGATTTTACGGAACAGATGAAAAAGTGATAGAAATCTGCCGCCTGAATAATATAAAAGACCCGAATCAAATCCAGCCCGGACAGAATATTTTACTACCTTCAAAATAATGAATGTGTTATGATGGAATGAGCGCACAAGAAAAACAAGCGACGCCGAAGGCGGCATTTGTTTTTCTTGCGCCATTAGAGAATGAGCAGCCTGCATAGCAGGCAGTAAAGCGCGTCAGCGCGGGCTCGTGATGGAATGAGCGCAAGTGAGCCAACATGCTCGCAAAGATGCTGCAAAAGAAATGGGGACTTATCTCATATGGTAGATATCAGGGAATACCTGCGAAAAAAAGAAAAAAACGAGAAAAAAGACAGCAAGAATTTTAAACGGGAAATCCGGGCGCATCGTCTGAAAGTGATCCTTCGTTCCTGCTGCGTAATCGGCGTGATCGCAGCGCTGACGGTGACGGCGGTAACGCTGCTTAAAAATCAAACCTACTCCGGCTACACGGTCGTGTCCGCAATCGACAGGAACCAGGTGTCCGGTTCTACTCTGCTGAGCTACCAGAATGGCTTTCTGACTTACAGTAAGGATGGTATCAGCTATACGGATTACAAGGGCAACGCCATGTGGAACCAGACTTACGACATGCAGTCGCCGTGTGTCTCCGTGCGGTCGGGCTGGGTTGCAGTTGGGGATTATAACGGCAACCTGATTTATGATATCAGTCAGGACGGAACATCCAAACAGATTGATACGAACCTTCCGGTGAAATCGCTGTCCGTGGCAGCGAACGGTGTTGTGGCGGCGATTCTGGAGGATGGGGATGTGACCTGGATCAACGTCTATAATCCTACTGGGGAAAAAGCAGTCGGAATCAAAACGACGATGCAGAAATCGGGTTATCCGGTTTCCGTGTCATTGTCGGACAATGGAAAACTGATGATGGTGGCATATCTGAAAGCAGAAAGCGGCAGTATGAAATCGATCGTCAGCTTTTACAATTTTGACGAAGTCGGACAAAACTACACCGACACGATGGTAAGCTCCTACGAATATTCGGATACGGTAATCCCGCTGGCAGAGTTTGCGGGGACGCATACGGCGTATTCTGTGGGAAATAATCAGTTCATGTTATATGAAGGAAATGAAATTCCAAAAAATATCTTCCAGAATTTCATGCAGGAGGAGGTGCAGGACGTCCGCAGCAGCGGCAATTATGTGGCGTTTATTTTTAATGGTACGAACGGAAACGGAAAATATCGGATTGACATTTATAATATGAACGGGACGCAGGTGCTGTCGTTGCCGTTTGCAATCGAATACCGGGATGTTCTGATTTCGGATCAGGAACTGATTATATATAATGAAGGAGAGTGCCTGATTTATAACCTGAACGGAAAAGAAAAATACAGCGGACCGATACCGGAACAGACGCAGCTTTTAAAAACGCTGGGCGGAAACCGGTTTCTTGCGGTTACTGCAAACAGCATAGATATGATAGAAATGAAATAAACGGGAGAAAAAATGAACGTACTGCTGGTTTGTGTGATCTTATTTGCCCTCTGGCGGGGATATGCCGGAATGAAAAAAGGGATGGTGGATGAAATCAGGATGCTGCTGTCTCTGGTCATTTCTCTGTTCGTCCTTTCGCTGGCTATCCTTTTATATAGCAGTGTGAAAGAAAAAAACAATACCAATATTATACTGTCGATTCTGATGCTGCTGATTACCGGGCTCGCAGCCAGACTGGTGAACCTGATTTTCAAGTCCCTTTCGGCAATTGCGCACCTGCCGATTCTGAAACTGCTTAACAGTGTACTGGGAATCGTGGTCGGCATGACAGAGAGCATCGTAGTTTTATGGATTATATATATTGTAATCGCCAGCTTCGATACAGGAAGAGTCGGCAGCCAGATCGCGGCGTGGACCGTTGAAAATGAATGGCTGACGAAGCTTTATCAGATGAACCGGTTCGCCTACTGGCTGGCGGGATTATCCTGATGTTACGGGATTGTAAAAAAGTAAGAAAAAAGCAAAAACTGATTGACAACTAAAAAAGGATAATGCTATACTGAAGTTCCACCGCAGGAAATGCGATGGAACTTCTTTTTTAAAAAAGAAGAAAAAGTGCTTGACATCGACGAATAGTCTTGGTAAAATTTATGACTGTTGCGGCAATCGAAAGCAACACGGATTTCTAAAAAGAAATAAAAAACTGCTTGACATGAACAGAAAGTTCTGATAAAATAATGAACTGTTGCTGCGAGTGATAAGCAAACGGGTTTCGAAAGAAGCTTGAAAATAAAAAATGAAAAAAGCGCGGAATGGCAATATTGAATTGCTGCGGTTTGTATTTTGCGTGGGGGTGGTATTGTTCCATGCGTGGTACGTGCGCAGGGGATATATCGGCGTTGAATTCTTTTTTATCGTAACAGGGTATTTTCTTGCCGAAAAGATATGCCGGTTAAACGCAAGAGAAACAACCTGCCCTTCGCTAGAAAATGCCATGAAAGAAGCGACATGGGATGTGCTCAAGCGTTATCGTTTGATATTTCCATACTTTCTTGTGGCAACCGTTTTGGGGTTTATAGTGCGTGCCTATGCACAACAGTGGGACAGCGCTACAATTCTGTTGAATTTACAGCTGATTCCGGCAGATTTCCTGTATTTACAGAACTTTGGGTTTTCTGTAGCCTCCACAACAGGGGTGCTATGGTATCTTTCCGCAATGACTTTTGCGGTCTGGGTGCTGTATCCGCTGCTGCGCAGGCATTATGGCTTGACTGTGCAGGCGACCCCGGCAGCAATCCTGCTGATACTGGGCGTGATCCTGCAGAACTGTGGTTCACTGGATGCCCCATGTACACTTCTGTTTGGCTGGGTTAATACCGGAATGCTGCGTGCCTTTGCAGGAATTCTGGGAGGGGTAGTAGCAAACAGGGCTGCATCAACTCTGAAAAAAATTGATGTAGGGAAAAAGATGGCCGCGATGATGACAGCCGTGGAATTGGCTGGGTATGCGTGGGTACTTTACCATATATGGTCAATGAATGAGACACGTGCTATGCTGGATGGCATTGTGGTTTTGGCGTTGGGTGCGGCATTTACCATTACGGCAAGCGGAAAATCGCTTTTCTACGGAAAATTTGACAACGGCTTTGTCAGATTTCTGGGGAAAGCAACCATGCCAGTTTTCTTGAGTCATTTGTATTGCGTACAATTTTTGCCGAATATACTGGCAATGTACAGCGTAGAAGTGACCGAACTGCAAAGGCTTGTTCTTTCTTTTGCCTGCTGTGCAATAGCGGCAGGAATTGTCTATTATGTAGGGAAAATTATAGACAGGCAAATGAAAAAAAGCTGGCATGCTTTTTGCACAGAGATCATTGCGAAAAACAAATAAGGTGTTGAAAATGGAAAAAATCGAAAGGCAGATACAAACCGCAATCGTAACCGGCCCCACCGGGGCCGTGGGCACAGCATTGTGCAGCCGGCTGCTGCAGGCCGGGTGTACCGTGGTGGCGGTCTGCCGCCCCGGCAGCCCGCGGGCCGTAGCGCTGCCCAAGGATGCAAACCTGTATGTAGTTGCCTGCGATGCCGCCAACCTGGCGGATTTGCCGCAGTGCATGGCCGCAGCCGGGCTGCCCGTGCAGGCGGATGCCTTTTTCCACCTGGCGTGGGCGCACACCATTGGCGCGGGCCGCAATGATATGCCGGCTCAGATTGAGAATATCCGCTATACCATTGATGCCGTGCGCACCGCGGCGGCAATGGGCTGCCGTGTGTTTGTTGGTACCGGCAGCCAGGCAGAGTATGGCCGTGTGGACGGTGTTCTGCGGGCCGATACCCCCACAAACCCCGAAAACGGGTACGGCATGGCCAAGCTGTGTGCAGGCCAGATGAGCCGTACCGAGGCCGCCGCCCTGGGCATGGACCATGTGTGGGCGCGTATCCTTTCGGTTTACGGCCCGCATGACGGCCCCAACACAATGATCTCCGCCACCATCCAAAAACTGTTGGCCGGGCAGTGCCCGGACCTGACGGCAGGGGAGCAGAAATGGGATTATCTTTACTCCGCCGATGCTGCGGATGCACTGTACCGCATGGCCTGCCATGGCCGCAGCGGTGCCGTGTACCCGGTGGGCAGTGGCACCGCCCGCCCCCTGCGGGAATATATTGAGACCCTGCGTGATGCCATCGACCTGGCCCTGCCGCTTGGCCTGGGCAAAATCCCTTACGGGCCGCAGCAGGTCATGTTTTTGCAGGCGGATATCACCCAGCTTGCGGCGGATACCGGCTTTGCGCCGCGCACCGCCTTTGCCGATGGCATCCGCGCCACCATTGCGTGGGCAAAAACGCAAAAGCAAACCAATTAAGCCAATAAGGAATAACCCCGTCCGTGCGGGCAGGACCCGCGTGGACGAACAGGAGCCAGACAGTATTTATGCAGTTGACCTACCAAAAGTTAAAGCCGTTTGCCTTATCCTATCTCACCGCGCCGCTGGCGGTGTTTTTTGCGGGGTATCTCCGCGCGCCGTTTGCCGTTGCGGGCCTGGCCGTGCTGGCCTTTGCCTGGTGGTATGCCGTGTGCAAAACGCCGCAGGTTAAGCAAGTGGGGCAAGAAGAGCAGGGTATTACGCTTTCGGTGCCAAAGCTGGTGCTGCTGTTTGCCCTGATGCTGTTGTGGGGCTACCTGGGCGGTCAGACGGGCTTTTTTTACCAGAACTCGGACTGGGGTTACCGCAACGCCATTTACCGGGATCTGATCACAAACAGCTGGCCGGTGTATTACCCGCAAAAGGATACGGCGCTGGTGTATTATATCGGGCACTGGCTGGTCCCGGCGGCGCTGACCAAACCGGTATACGCCCTGTTTGGGCTGGATGCCGCCTGGATGTTCGCCCGTATGGCCCTTTGGGGGTGGACGGCGCTGGGCACCTATCTGGCGGCGCTGAACTTGTTGGTCTACCTGCGTGCCGATACCGGCAAAAAGCAGGGGATCGGCCTGCTGTTTTTGATTTTCTTCAGCGGCATGGATATTCTGGGCGCGCTGTACAGCAGCCGACTGCCGGACCTGCTGGCCTATGACGCTATGCACCTGGAATGGTGGACGAATGATTTCCAGTTCAGCTCCCTGACGACCTGCCTGTTCTGGGTGTTCAACCAGACAGTGGGGGCATGGCTGGCAACCGTCTGCTTTTTGCAGGAGAAAGACTGCCGCAACTACCTGCTGCTGGGCACGGCCTGCCTGATGTGCGGCCCCTTCCCATTTGTGGGGCTGGTTATTTTTATGGTGGTGCGCGGCATTGTTCTGCTGGCACAGCGTCAAAAAGGCGTGCTGCAATCGGCGTTCTCCCCGGCCAATGTGCTGGTGCTGGTTGTGGTGCTCAGCATTACGGCCAGTTATTTTTTGGCCAATAACGCCTTTGGCTACAGCGTTCTGGGCGAAACTGTCGCCGGGAACCAGGCAGTGCAGCAGACTTTTGGCCAAAACGTTCTGACCAGCCTGCAAAAAGGCATGCTGGTATTTTACCTGCTGGATGCCGGCATCTATCTGCTGCTGCTCTGGCGGCAGAACCGCCGCAGCTGGCTGTTTTATACCTGCGCCATGTCGCTCTTCATCATTCCGTTCTTTAAGGTGGGACAGGGGTGCGATTTCTGCATGCGGGTGTCCATCCCGGCTATCTTTATCCTGATGACCCTCTGTGCCCGGTACTTTATCGCCTTGGTGGGCACCAAATGGCGGGACGGTACGCTTGCACAGCATGCCGTGACCATTCTGCTGGCGGCAACGCTGCTGATCGGTGCCTGCACCCCGGCCATGGAAATTTACCGCGGCATCTGCCACATTGCCAAAGAGGGGACTTTCTGCCTGGAAAACGAGGAGCCCTACACCCTGGCGGACCGCCCTGTAAGCCTGAACTTTGAAACGCAAAGCTGCGAAAATAAATTGTTCTTTACCTATTTTGCAAAATAGTGTATAGTGATAAGGGTCTGCCCGGCTATTGCGGCAGTGGGCCAAAGACTAAACTTAAAGGAATGAAACCTGCATGAGCGAGAAGAAAAAAGTCATCTCTGTTATGATCCCTACCTATAACGAGGAGGAGAACGCCCGCCCCATCTATGAGGCGGTGCGGGATGAGATTCGGAAGGACTGCCCGGATTATGACTATGAGATTCTTTTTATTGATAATAAAAGCCAGGATCGTACCCGCCGGATCATTACGGACATCTGCGCGCAGGACCCCAAGGTCAAAGCCATTTTTAACAGCAAGAACTTTGGTCAGTTCAACAGCCCCTATTACGGTATGATCCATACCACAGGGGACTGCACCATTACCATCTGCGCGGACTTCCAGGACCCGGTGGAGATGATTCCAAAGTTTGTGGCTGAATGGGAAAAAGGCTACAAAATTGTAATCGGCAAAAAGACCACCAGCCAGGAAAACCCTGTCATGTACTTTTTGCGGGACTGTTACTACAAAACCATCAAAAAGATGAGCAATGTGGAAATGATCGAGCAGTTTACCGGGTTTGGCCTGTACGATAAAAGCTTTATCCAGACCCTGCGTGATTTGCACGACCCCACCCCGTTTTTGCGCGGGATTGTGGCGGAGCTTGGCCCCGAGCGCAAGGAGATTGAATACACCCAGCCCAAGCGCCGGGCAGGCAAGACCCACAACAACTGGTACAGCCTGTTTGATGCCGCCATGCTCAGCTTTACCAGCTACACCAAGATTGGGATGCGGATGGCGGAGTTCTTCGGCTTTTTCTGCGCGGCGGTCAGCTTTATCCTGGGGCTTGTGTTCCTGGTGGCAAAGCTGATCCACTGGAATACCTTTGCTGCGGGTTATGCCCCGATGATCATTGCTGTGTTCTTTGTGGGTGGTGTGCAGCTGACCTTTCTGGGATTTTTGGGCGAGTACATCATGGCAATGAACGCCCGTATTATGGACCGCCCCCTGGTGGTGGAAGAAAAGCGGCTGAATTTTGAACCCAAAACGCCGGAAAGTGATACTACCCGCGCCCAGTAAGACCGAGTGGTTATAATAGATTGCGAGTTGACAGTAAAACAATGATTCCTTTTAATATTCCCCCGCAGGTTGGTACAGAGCTGGACTATATGCGCCAGGCCATGGCAAACAATAAGATCTGCGGCGATGGCCCTTTTACCCGCCGCTGTGATGAATGGATGGAACAACGGTTCCATGCGGGCAAGGTGCTGCTGACCACCAGCGGTACCACCGCGCTGGAAATGGCTGCCCTGCTGTGCGGCATCCAGCCCGGCGATGAGGTGATCCTGCCCAGCTACACATTTTCTTCCACGGCAACGGCCTTTGTTTTAGCTGGGGCCAAGCTGGTGTTTGTGGATATCCGCCCGGACACCATGAACATTGACGAAGCAAAAATTGAACCCGCCATTACCGAAAAAACCAAAGTCATCTGCGTGATGCACTATGCCGGTGTGGCCTGCGATATGGACACCATTATGCAGATCGCCCGCCGCCATAACCTGAAGGTGGTGGAAGATGCCGCCCAGGGAGTGATGGCCAGTTATAAGGGCAGGGCACTGGGCACCATCGGTGATTTTGGCTGCTACTCTTTCCATGAGACGAAGAACTTCTCAATGGGAGAGGGGGGCGCGCTGGTCATCAATGACCCCGAAACCGTGACCAAGGCCGAAATCCTGCGGGAAAAGGGTACCAACCGCGCCAGTTTTCTGCGCGGCCAGGTAGATAAATATACCTGGGTTTCTTATGGCTCCAGCTACCTGCCCAGTGATCTGAATGCCGCTTACCTGTGGGCACAGCTGGAACAGGCCGATACCATCAATACAGACCGTACCCACAGCTGGGATTATTACGCACAGGAGCTGGCACCGCTGGCTGAAGCAGGCCTATTGGAGCTGCCCACCGTGCCGGAAGGCTGTGTGCATAACGGGCATTTGTTCTATGTCAAGCTGCGGGACCTGGAACAGCGCACCGCGTTCATTGCTTATTTGAAAGCCCACGGTGTGGCATCGTCTTTCCATTATGTGCCGCTGCACAGCGCCCCGGCGGGCATCCAATACGGCCGCTTTTCCGGTGTGGATGAGTACACTACCAAGGAAAGCAACCGCCTGACCCGCCTGCCGCTGTACTATGGTCTGACCGAAGCCGACCGCGCAGCTGTGGTGCAGGTGGTCAAAGACTTTTTTGCACAGAAATAACATGCCCAGTGCATGAAATCAGCAATATAACAAAAATCCGTATCCCGAATGCCAAGCAGGGCAGGAGGATACGGATTTTTCTGTTTGTTCTTTTAAAATTAAGGCAACACCGCACAATTCCCGCCTTACGGCTTAAGCACCGCTTCGGCGGCTG
>ERZ825896.2857-NODE-2857-length-15556-cov-3.775111_pt1 | contig 15556 bp, 12 predicted proteins | sample MGYA00519858_ERZ825896 | MGnify/ENA primary metagenome ERZ825896 (study PRJEB31778, sample SAMEA3449214) | human gut metagenome | biome: human gut; feature: human-associated habitat; material: faeces | place: United Kingdom | collected 2010/2012 ...
GAACACCAGCGTGAACAGGGCCACCGTTTCGATAATACCGATGACAATGAAGTAGTTGGCCGTGCCCTTTCCGGTCTCGCCCAGCGCGTCGGCGGAAGCGGCGGCAACCTTGCCCTGGAAGAAGGCGGACAGGCCGATAGCCAGACCCGCGAAGATGCCGGTGAACATGGCCAGCGCCGCGTTACAGCCACCCTCCACGGCGCTGCGGATGAAGTTCATCAGCAGGAAGCCATAGATGGTCTGGGTCAGCGGTGCGCCGGAGAAGGCCACCATAATGAAGGGGGCGGGCTTGCCGTTGGCGTAGCATTTCTTCCACGCACCCACAGAAGCCTGAGCGGCAAAGCCGGAACCGAACGCGGAGCCCATGGCGGACAGGCCCAGAGCGCACGCCATACCAATAAATTCGATACTCATAATTGTTCTCCTATCCGTTTATTTTTTGATTTTATCGCGTTTCTTAAAAGGATCGTAAGCAATACCGGCCCACTCCATCCCCAGCTGGCCGGAAAACTCCAGCAGATTCAGGCGGACGCCGTGCACCACCACAGACAGCAGGCCCATGACGATGTTCAGCCCATGGCCGATCAGCAGGATCAGGATGGCGGCGATGACCAGCGGCCCCTTGAAGCCGAAGGCCATGTTGTTGAAGCTCTGGGCAATGGCCAGCGACGCCATGCCCACGGCAAACAGGCGGATATAGCTCATGATGTTGCCGAAGGCGCTGATGGTGTTCAGGAACACCGTGAACGCGTTGCCAAGGCCCGCCTTCAGCCCCTGACCAAAGGTCTTGTCCGGCGCCATGCCGCCGAAGCACACCACCAGCAGGAAGCCCGCGATGACCACGCAGGCCACAGGGATCAGATTCACCTGCTGGCCGATGACCAGATACAGCACCACGAAGTACAGCGCGTCGATGGCAGCCAGCCAGCCCAGATCGGCGATCCAGCTGAGGTCTTTCTCCTTCAGCTTGCGCCGGATGTTCATGACGCAGGCCAGAGACAGCTGCACCGTGCCCAAGATGAAGCAGAACTTCATGATGGTGTTCTGCTGGGTGGTGGTGGAGACGTTGAAGTACGCCGGGTAGTTGGCAAAGGTGGGGATCACCAGCCGCTTCAGGAAGGGCACCTGCATGGCCTGCTCCAGGCCGAACCATGTGCCGGTCAGGGCGCCCCATAGAATGGTGGCGATGGACAGCACCCACAAAAGCTGCACGGCGGTGGAGGCTTTTTTATTCTTCACCGTCATGGCCAGCGCCGCCAGCAGGAACAGGCACCCGTACCCGGCGTCGCCGATGATCATGGCGAAGAACAGGGTGAAAAAGCCCAGAAACCAGAAGGAAATATCGTACTCCCGATAGCCGGGGACAGTGCCCAGAATGTCGAACACCGGAATCATCAGCCGCGTGACCTTGTTGTACCTCACCTTTGTGGGCACCTTGTCATCGTCGGCGGCAGGCTCCTCCATGGCCCATGCCCAGTGCGCCTCGGCAGCGGCCTTCTTGAAGCCGTCCACCTCCGCCGCCGGGAGATAGCCGCTGAGCCACACCAGCCCGTCCTGACTTTGGGACGTGTTGCTGACGGCGGAATACTCGGCGGCGTTCTGGGTCTTGAGCAGTTGGTCGCGGATGCTGGGCAGGTGCGCCGCCGCTTGCGTCAGGAAGGCTTCGCAGTCCGCCAGCGCCTTGTCGCAGCTCTGCTGCTCCTGCTCCAGCTCGTCCAGCCCCTTGTCGGGAACGGGAAACTCCGTGGCGGAGTATCGGCCGGGCAGGGGTGCAAAGGCCGCCAGCGTAGGCATCTTGCCTACCGGAGCCAGCCGCACGAAGCGAACGTCGGGATCGGCCTCCAGGGCGGCCATGGTCTTTTTGTCGGTGCGGTAGATGTGGATCTCCCAGCCCTGCTCCTTCAGCTCCCGCAGCTCCGCCGGAACGAACCGGCCCCATTCGGCCAGCTTTTCCGCCGCCGCATGAGCGGCGGCCTGCTGCTCCAGCAGCGCCTTTTTGCGCTCCATGCAGTCGGACAGCTGCTGATAAAACGCTTCAAATTCACTATCGGACAGCACCGTCGTCTCCTGCTGGGCCTTGGGATATTCCTGCAGCGTCATCTCCATGCGGGACAGCCGGGCAAAGCGCTCCAGATACCCTTGATCGGCGCTGGCCTTTTCCGCGAAGTGGACAACGCCCAGCTCCCGCAGCTTATCCAGCAGCGCTGTTTTTTCCGAGGCGGCCGCCACAATGTGGACGACCTTCATTTTTTCGATCATCGGCCCACCTCCTGCAGCTTCTTCTTGGCAATCTTGCCCCGCACCACGGCGGAGGTCTGCTGGTCGCCCAGATAGATGCCGATGACCCGGATGTTCTCCTTGGCCTCGGGGATCTTCACTTTTTCAAACAGGTTCACCCGCTGAGCCGTGGCGCGCAACTCACGCTCCAGCAGCTCTATCTGACGGCGCAGGGTCTTTTCCAGTGCGTCCAGCCGGGCGATCTCCCGCAGGCGCACCGCCGCGGTGTCCACCCACAGGGGGTAGTCCGCCACGTCGTACCGGATATCCTCGAAGCTCAGCTCCTGAAACACCGGCACGGTGACGCCGGCGATGTTCTGCTCTCCGCACACCACATGCCTGGGGCGGATCAGGGCGTCCAGCCGCTTTTCCGCCGGGAAACTGTCGTTTTCCGCAAAGACGGCCACCCAGTCGTCCAGACCGGCCACAGCGGCCTGACGCTGCCGCGCCACCTGCTCCAGCTGGGCGGTGACCTGCATCACCACGGCCTGCAGCTGCTGCTTTTTCAGCTGCAGCGTGGGCAGATACCGCTGGAACTGCTTCAGGCGATCCTTCTGCACCTTTAATTCATTTTTCGTCAGTTTGACAGCCATAGGCGCCCCCTTACTCCGCGGTGGCGGGCTTGGGCCATCTCTCCTGAATGAGACTGGTTTTCAGGCCCGTCTCGTTGGGTTCGAAGCACTCGGCCAGAATCTCCCAGCCCAGATCCAGCGCCTCCTCCAAGGGGATGTTCACGCTCAGATCCATCAGCTTCGTCTCAAAGAGATGGCCGTATTTCAGCAGCTTTTCGTCCCACTCGGACATCATAAAGCCCATGGACTTTTTCTCCAGGCTCTCTCTGTAGGCACTGTACAGGCGGATCATGCCGTCCATCAGGACCCGGTGGTCGCTGCGGGTCTTGTCGTTAACATTCTGCTTCAGACGGGACAGGGAGCCGAAGGGCTCGATGTGGCCGTTTTTCAGGTAGTACTGGCCCTCGGTGATATAGCCGGTGTTGTCGGGCACAGGGTGGGTCACATCGTCGCCGGGCATGGTGGTCACGCCCAGAATGGTGATGGAGCCTGCGTCGCCGAAGTCCACGGCCTTTTCATAGCGGGCCGCCAGACAGCTGTACAGGTCGCCGGGGTAACCGCGGTTGGAGGGCACCTGTTCCATGGTGATGGCCATTTCCTTCTGGGCGTCGGCGTAGTTGGTCATATCCGTCAGCAGCACCAGCACCCGCTTTCCGGCCAGCGCGAACTGCTCCGCCACGGCCAGCGCCATATCCGGCACCAGTGTGCATTCCACGGTGGGGTCAGAGGCGGTGTGAATGAACATCACCGTGCGGCCCATGGCGCCGCTCTTTTCCAGCGTGTCCCGGAAGAACAGATAGTCGTCGTATTTCAGTCCCATGCCGCCCAGCACGATCACGTCCACCTGCGCCTGCATGGCGATGCGGGACAGCAGCTGGTTATAGGGCTCGCCGGACACGGAGAAGATAGGCAGCTTCTGGCTCTCCACCAGCGTGTTGAACACGTCGATCATGGGGATGCCGGTGCGGATCATCTTGTTGGGCACGATACGCTTGGACGGGTTCACGGAGGGGCCGCCGATGGGGATCATGTTCTCCGTCAGGGCCGGGCCGTTGTCACGGGGCACACCCGCGCCGTCGAAGATGCGGCCCAGCAGGTGGTCGGAGAAGGACACCATCATAGGGCGGCCCAGAAAACGGACAGGATCCGTGGTGCTGACGCCCTGGGTTCCGCTGAACACCTGTAGGGTCACCAGATCCTTGTCCAGCTTGATGACGTTGGCATAGCTGTCGCCCACCAGCGCCAGGTCGCCGTTGCGGACGCCGGAGGCCCGGACAGTCACCACGTTGCCCACAATGGATTCAATTTTCGTATAAACTTTCTGCATCATGACTCACCTCTCAAAGCGCTGCCTTGCTCAGATAAAAGTCCTTGAGCCGTTTTTCCTGCGCCTCGAACTCCGGCGTCCGGAACTCGGTATTGTGCCAGTCCAGGAACTCCTGACGGAGCTGGTTGAAGAAGGCGCGGATCTCTTTCTTGTTGTCGAGCCTGAAATCGCGCTACAGTACGTCGAACTCGTAGCGCTGGCGGTCGGGGCCGCAGGCGGCGTCGATGGGGTCGAAGGAGTTCTGCTGGAGATACACCGCGTCCAGCAGCTCGCCCTTCTGATAGACGGTATAGTCCGCGTCGGAGGTGCCCTCCTCGCCGATGACCTTCATCATCTGGTTGATCTCGTTGCTGCGCTTGAGGATGGCGCGAGCCTGCTCCACCCGCTCTCTGTCCACCACGCCCTGATACTTGCTCCAGGAGTCGATGGGGTGGATGGCGGGGTACTTTCGGGCGTCGGAGCGCTCGCGGGACAGACCGTGGAATGCGCCCACCACCTTCAGCGTGGCCTGTGTCACAGGCTCCTCGAAGTTGCCGCCTGCGGGGGATACGGTGCCGCCGATGGTAACGGAGGCCACCTTGCCGCTCTTCAGCCGCACCTTACCGGCCCGCTCATAGAACGAGGCGATAACGGATTCCAGATAGGCGGGGAACGCCTCCTCGCCGGGGATCTCTTCCAGACGGCCGCTCATTTCACGCATAGCCTGTGCCCAGCGGCTGGTGGAGTCCGCCAGCAGCAGCACGTCCAGCCCCATCTGGCGGTAATACTCCGCCATGGTGACGGCGGTGTACACCGACGCCTCACGGGCGGCCACAGGCATGGAGGAGGTGTTGCAGATGATGATAGTGCGCTCCATCAGGGAACGGCCGGTACGGGGGTCGGTCAGCTCCGGGAACTCCGTCAGCACCTCCACCACCTCGCCGGCACGCTCGCCGCAGGCCGCCACGATCACCACGTCCACGTCGGCGTTCTTGGCCTCCATGTGCTGCAGGACTGTCTTACCCGCGCCGAAGGGGCCGGGCACGCAGAAGGTGCCGCCCTTTGCCACCGGCAGGAACGTATCCACGCAGCGCAGCTGCGTTACCAGCGTCTCATCGGGCCGCAGGCGCTCCTCATAGCAGCGGATGGGCTGCTTCACCGGCCAGGAGAACACCATGGTCAGTTCCTTCTCCTCGCCCTGCTCATTCTCCAGCACCGCCACGGTATCCCGGACGTTATACACGCCCTTTTCCCGGACGGACTTTACCTTCCACTCGTTCTTCAAGCCAAAAGGCACCATGATAAGATGGGTGAACAGCCCCTCCGGCACACTGCCTATCGCGTCGCCGGCGGTGACGGTATCACCGGGCTTCACCAGCGGGGTGAACTCCCAGTCCTTATTGGGAATGGGATCCAGATACACGCCCCGCTCCAAAAAGAAGCCGCACTTCTCGGCCAGCTCCGGCAGGGGGTTCTGCAAGCCGTCGAACACCTGGGTCAACAGGCCGGGGCCAAGCTCCACGCTCATCAGCTCGCCGGAGAGCTCCACCTTGTCGCCCACCTGAATGCCGTTGGTCATTTCATAGATCTGCATACTGGCCGTGTCGCCGTTGACGCGGATGACCTCGCCCTTCAGGCGGTCATCCCCCACCAGCACATAGCCCACTTCATTTTTACGCACGGAGCCGGAAAAGCTGGCAGCCACCAGATTTCCGTTCACTCCGGTCACATATCCTGTCACTTTGTCCATTTTGATTCTCCTGTTTTATGATAGGCTGGCGACCTGCTGCCGGATGCTGTCCATCAGGCCGTCGAAGGCCCGCTTGCCCGTCTCGTACCGGAAGCCCCGCTGCCGCTCCAGCAGCCGCAGCTTCATGGCGTAGCCGTACAGGGCATGGTCATCGAAATTGTGCAGGCCGATCATGTCGTCCAGACGGCGGAATTCCAAGTCCAGCAGAAGCCGCTCGCCCTCCAGCGGATTCTCGGCATTCACCGCCGCCGTCACCGTCTGCACGATGGCGGCGTCCCGGTCAGAGGGAACGGGACAGGCGCGGCCCAGCTTCACGCTGCGCTGATAGGTCAGCTCGCGGGACAGCGCCTTATAAAAAGCGGCCCATTCCGACAGCAGCGGCCCCTTGTCCGATTCCACCGTCAGCTCCTCCAGCGTCTGATACACCCCGCTGCTGACCGCCGTTTTGCACATGCCGAGAAACGCGGCATAGTCCATGGGCGGCTCGCCCTGGGTTTTCAGCATCGGCAGGCTGGAGACCAGATAGTAATAGGAAGCCACAGCGGCACCCCCTTACAGGCGCATATCCCGGAAGAAGGGCGTCAGCATGTTGGCGATCTCCTGCTCAGAGCAGTCGAAGTAGCCGGAGCCGTCCTTGGCGGCCAGCCGGAAACCCGCGCCCACCTTTTTGGAGGGGCGGATCTCAAGCCCGGCCTTCAGCTCCTGGGCCAGCTCCTGACGGAGCCCCTCCGTCACCTGACCCACCTCTGCCGTATAGGCGGAAACGTCCTCCCCCTGCACGGCAGCCTGAATAAGCTTGGCCAGCGTGTGCTGATCCAGCGCCTTGCCCACGTCGGCGGCCAGAAGCTTCTCGAATTCCTTCTGGATCTCCTGCTGGAACGCCAGCACAGCGTCCCGCCTGGCCTGCTCAGCGTTCAGCTGGGCGCTGCTCTTGAACACCTCGATCTCCGCCCTGGCGTCGCCGCGCAGCCTGTCCGCCTCCGCTTTGGCGTCGGCCACAATGGCCTCCGCCTGCTTTCTGGCCTCTGCTACAATGGCGGCGGCTTCCCTGTTGGCGCTGTCGATGCCGTCCTTTTTGATGGAAGAAACAAGATCCTGAATCTGAAGTTCCATACTATTCACCTTCTTCGCAAAAATTCATAGATAATCCTGTAGGTATATTAGATTTATTATAATACAAACTTCATGATTTGCAATATTTTTTATAAGGAGTATCATTCAAAATACTAATCACTCGCTTCTCAACCGGGCGGCCGAAAATGGCAGGTGCGCTCCCCTTCAGTATGTCCGCATTTTAGCAGATTCCGCCCACAGACACCATGGTCAAAACGCGGCATCTGTCCGTATTGTAACAGAATCTGTCCATGGACGCCATGGGCAAAATACAGCAGCTGCACAATTTTGTGCAAAAACAGCGGCGGTGCGAAAGTGAAAATTTGACTCTGCCATTGACTGGTGACAAATCCGAAGAACTGTGGTATACTGCTGCCATCACATCACAAGGAGGAGACACCATGCATATCAACTGGTTCCGGGATGAGAACAACCTCATCTACATCAACGGCGCGACGCAGCTGGCAGAGCTGGAGAAAACCCTGCGCTTTCCCGGTCTGGAGGAGGCCGCCAATGAGCTGCGGCAGCACCCCACGGCAGAAGGCTTCACCATCAAGGGCCCCAAGCGCACCAGCGGGCGGCTGTTCGTGCCGGATCTGACCTTTGGCCGGCATATCGAAATGGGGGAAAACATTTTCTTCTTCATGGGCGAGATGCAGGAGTGCTACGTCATCTACTGGCCCGACGCGCCGGTGACCCAATAGCTCGCACTTTTCCCTTGCAATTGGCACGCGGCTGTGCTACACTGAGTTTCGACAAGTTCATAACAGGACAGCGTGCCGGTCTCGTAAGAGACTGGCGGCGGAATGGGGTGAGATGCCCCGCGAGAAGGTCACTGTGATGACCGCGCGTAAAGCGCCGGGATAAGTCAGATACGAGATGCGCTGCTCCTGGGCTATCGCCATTCCCGAAGCCGAAGCGAGAAGTGTTTGTTAACGCACGACCTGCTTTGGCCGTGCGCTTTTGTTTTGTGTGGAAGCGCACGGCCGGGTTTGGCTGTGCGTTATTTTTTGCAGCCGGGCGCGGTGGCCAGCCGCTTTTTTCCATCGGTGGGAGAGGGGCCTCTCCCCTCTCCCATCCTCCTCAAATTTGGGCGGGAGGGGCAGAGCCCCTCCCCTACGGACGCAAAATAAGCCTCCCTCATCAGAGGGAGGTGTCATGACCGCAGGTCATGACGGAGGGAGAGACGATAGACCGCTGCATTTCCGGTCTCTCCCCCAGTCTCGCTTGCGCTCGACAGCCCCCTCGTCAGAGGGGGCCAAAGATATATCCGTACCTATCAAAAACTCAGGCCATGCGGCCTTTTAATAATATAGAAAAAATCACACGAGAAAGGAAAATCACACATGAAGAAACGAATCTTCTCGCTGCTGCTGGCGCTGGTGATGGCGGTATCGCTGCTGCCGGTCAGCGCCTTCGCGGCGGATGACTACGAGCTGCGTGTTCTGACCTTTGAGGACGCGGACTATAAGGGCGGCACCAACTTTGCCAATGGCAATGACTGGTCGTCCCTGATCGACGATCCCCAGTACGGCGGCAAGCTGCTGTACGGCAGCGGCGGCGCTGGCGTCGACTCCGCAGATGAGGCTTACCAGTGGACGGACACCAACAACACCTGGCTGCACAACATTCTCTCCGAGGGTTACGGCAGCTGGTGCTATTGGAGCGGCGGCCACGCCATTTCCAACTACAACACGGGTGACATTGAAGACTACGGTGGATTTAAAGCACAGCTCACCGTCTATAAAAAGGGCGTTTCCGGCCTGTCCCGCACCGGCGGTGGCCATAACGGCTCCAACAACTTCGCCGTGCACTATGGCTATGCGGACAACTCCGGCTATGGACTTAGTGCGGACGCGCTGCCTGCCCTGACCTTTGCCGACGGTGCGGAGCGTGTCATTGACCATATGTACGTCACCAACACCACCTACGCCCTGAACTGCTACATTGACGGCAACGGCCTGACCGCCAAGATCGGCCCGGACGACTGGGTAAAGCTGGTGGCTACCGGCTATGATACCAAGGGCGCAAAGACCGGCGAGACCGGCATCTATCTGTGCAACGGCCCGGATAACATTATCATGGACTGGACGAAGTGGGATCTGTCCGGCCTGGGCAAGGTCGCCAAGGTAACGTTCAACGTCACCGGTTCCAGCGATAACGGCTACGGCTTCTCCCAGCCCGCCTACTTCGCCTATGACGATGTGGCGGTGCGGTTTGAAAAGGCTGGCGCGGACGTTCCCGCCACCGGCGTGACGCTGGACAAAACGACGCTGAGCCTGACCGAGGGCGAGTCCGCCACTCTGACCGCCACCGTGGAACCGGAGAACGCTACCGACAAGGCCATCGTCTGGACTTCCTCCGATAACGCGGTCGCTACCGTGGAAAATGGCGTTGTCACCGCTGTAAAGGCCGGTACGGCCACCATCACCGCCGCCTGCGGCAGCGCAAAGGCGGAATGCACCGTCACGGTAACGGCGGCACCGGCAGGCCCCATCAGCGTGAAGGTGGGATCCGCAGCCTATCCCGTCAAGCCGATCGATGGTCAGGCGGGCAAATATCACGCTGCCGTCCCCTATGGCAGTAACGCTACCATCGAGGTCAAGGACGCTGCTTTCCTGATGGTAACGAACAGCAAAGGCGGCTACCTCAATGATGAGGGCAGCAATCCCTTTACGTTGACCGCCGCGCAGCTGGACAAGCTTCTGATCAGCAAGGATATTCCGTTCACCCCGGCAAACAGCGCCAGCAAGGTCGCCTATCTGTCCATTATGGACGCTATGGCGGGCACCAGCTATGAGCTGTACATCGAGCTGACCCGCAAAGCCGTTCCCGCCACCGGCGTGACGCTGAGCGAGACAGCGCTGAGCCTGCGCCCCACCGAAAAAGCGACTCTGGCTGCCACTGTGGCCCCGGAGAACACCACCGACACGCTGGTGTGGACATCCTCCAATGACGCGGTCGCCACCGTGAAGGACGGCGTCATCACCGCTAAGAGCGAGGGCACCGCCACCATCACCGCCGCCTGCGGCAGCGCAAAGGCAGAGTGTGTCGTCACCGTTTTGTCTCCCATTCCGGCTACCGGCGTGACGCTGGATAAGACGGCGCTGAAGCTGTACGAGGGCGACGCCGCCAAACTGACCGCCATGGTGAAACCGGAGGATACTACCGATAAGACCATCGTCTGGACTTCCTCCGATAAAACGATCGCTACTGTCAAGGACGGCGCCGTCACCGCTGTGAAGGCCGGTACGGCCACCATCACCGCCGCCTGCGGCGAAGCAAAGGCCACGTGCGCCGTCACCGTAAAGGCTCCCGTAGCACCCGCTCAGAAGGACGGCGTGTATCAGATCGGCACGGCGGACGAGCTGGTCTGGTTCGCCAAGCAGGTCAACGGCGGCAGCACCGCCATCTCCGGCGTGCTGACGGCGGAGATCGACCTGAACGGCTTCGACTGGACGCCGATCGGCAGCAGCGCGAAGAAATTTTCCGGCAGCTTCGACGGCGCGGGCTATGCCATCAAGAACCTGACCATCAACTACCAGACGGCCAAATCCGGCGAGCGGCTATATCTGGGTCTGTTCGGCTACGCGGAGGGCACGAAGGACAACCGCGCCGCCATCAAGAACCTGACGGTTCAGGGCAGCGTGAACGCCGGCAGCGAGTTTTCCGTCTATTCGGGCAACGTGGCCGGTGTGGTGGCCTGCGGCAGCTATGTGGATGTCTCCGGCGTGATCTCCCGCGTTAACGTGACCGTGGACGCTAAGGTCGGCAGTGCCTGCGGTGTGGGCGGTCTGGCCGGTGTGCTGATCAACAGCACCGCGACCAACTGCGGTAGCGGGGGCAATGTGTCCGGCGTGAAGAATCTGGGTGGCCTTTGCTACGAGTTTTACGCAGGCACGATGACCGGCTGCTATAACACCGGCGCTGTCTCCGGCAGCGGCACGTGTGTAGGCGGCATCATGGGCTATGCCAAGCAGGCCGCCATCAAGGACGTGTACAACACCGGCGCAGTCTCCACCACGAAGAATCTGGTAGGCGGTCTGGTGGGCGAAATGGAGAAGTCCAGCCTGACCAATGGCTACAGCACCGGTAAGATCACCGTGAGCGAATCCGGCGGCAGCTCTGTTGGCGCTGCGGTAGGCTGGGCCGATACGCTCTCCAATGTCTACTATCTGGAAGGCACTTCCGAGAAGGGCGTCGGCCGTGACGGCACCGCTGCCGCCAAGACCGCCGACGAGCTAAAGGCCAAGGCCATGCCTGCCGCGCTGGGCAACGGCTTCAAGCGGGATCTGGGCAATATCAACGGCGGCTATCCCGTGCTGAGCTGGCAGACCTCCGACTGCAAGCATACCGGCGGCACCGAGATCAAGGACGCTAAGGACGCCACCTGTACGGAAAACGGCTATACCGGCGATATCTACTGCAAGAGCTGCGGCGCCAAGCTGGAAAGCGGGAAGGTCATTCCCGCCGCCGGTCACAAGGGCGGCACGGCCACCTGCAAGGACAAGGCTGTGTGCGAGGTGTGCCAGCAGCCCTACGGCGAACTGAATAAGAACAACCACACCGGCGGCACCGAAGTCAAGGACGCCAAGGATGCCACCTGCACGGAAAACGGCTATACCGGCGACACCTACTGCAAGGGCTGCGGCGACAAGCTGGAGAGCGGCAAGGTCATCCCCGCCGCCGGTCACAAGGGCGGCACAGCCACCTGCAAGGACAAGGCCTTGTGCGAGGTGTGCCGGCAGCCCTACGGCGAGCTGGATAAGGGCAACCATGCCGACCTGAAGAAGGTGGACGCCAAGAAAGCCACCTACACGAAGGAAGGCAACATCACCTATTGGTACTGTGACGGCTGCGGCAAGTATTACAGCGACGCCGAGGCCACCAAGGAGATCACCAAGGCCGACACCGTGATCCCCAGGAAGACCCACAGCTCCAACTCCGGCAGCACGGGCACCGGTTCCGGCTCCGGCAATACAAACTCCGGCAGCACCGGCTCCGGAGCTGACGTCAAGAAGGGCGTCCAGTCCAGCAAGACCGGCGACGCGGGCGTCGCCCTGTACGCGGCCATGAGCCTACTGTCCCTGACGGGCGGCGCGGTGGTTCTGGGCCGCAAGCGGAAGGCCGACTGATCCGTTCCGCCTTATCCCCCACAGAATAAAAGGCTACCGGGCGGAAAGCAAAGCTTTCCGCCCGGTAGCTTTTTCTCCGCGCTCAGACCTGTATCTGTTTTTTTGTGTCTGAGACGCTGACAAAACGAATGACATGTGCTATACTGTCAAAAGAATACAAGATATGTCGACTGACAGTGAAGCAAAAGGAGCGACAGAACATGAAAGATTATGAGATCATCGTGGAATCCATGACGCCCTGCGGCGGCTCCAAGCACGCCATCCGAACGATCATCGAGGCAGAGGCGGAGAGCCCGGAGGCCTACGTGGAGCAGAACAAGCGCTTCCCCATCCGGGACATCAGCCGCACCTCCGACGGCGGCATGGTCATCACCACCGGCAACGAAAGCGGCTATATCGTCCGCTATACCTTCACGGAGGAATAAACGCTTTCTCTCGGCAGGGCAGAACGTGCCCCGTCCGCCTGCCGCAATACGCTCACTCACGCCACGGAGGTATCGCCATGCCCCTGCATATTGTCCAGAATGACATTACCCAAATGAACGTGGACGCCATCGTTAACGCCGCCGATCCGCTTCTGCCGGGCGACTGCCCCACCGGCAGCGCCAGGCTGACCGCCGCCTACGGCCTGCCCTGCAAATATGTGATCCACACCGTCACCCCTCGTTGGCAGGACGGCTGTCACGACGAGTGTGCTCTGCTGGTCTCCTGCTATCTGGCCGCTCTCGTGCTGGCGGATGAGCACGGCTGCGAGAGCGTGGCCTTTCCGCTGCTCTCCTCCGACAGCCCCGGCTATCCCAGGGAGCAGGCGCTGGATATCGCCATCGACACCATCGGCCATTTCGTACTGCAAAGCGACATGACGGTGTATCTGGTCGTTTTCGACCGCGCGGCATATCAGCTCAAAGGAGAGGTATGCGCGGATATCAGGGCCTACATCAACGACCGCTATGTAGACGTATATGCCATCAGTCAGGCCATCGCCCAGCAGGAGGAACGGCTGTACAGCGCGCGAATGCCGGACTGCTCCCCCTCGCCCTCCACGTACACGCTGGCGTCCCTGTCGCTGGAGGACGCCGTGAAGCAGCTGGACGAGGGCTTCTCGGAAATGCTGCTGCGGAAGATCGGCGAATCCGGCATGACCGACGCCCAATGCTACAAAAGGGCCAACATCGACCGGCGACTGTTCTCAAAGATCAAAAATGATAAACACTACACGCCCTCCAAGTCCACCGTGATCGCCTTCGGTCTGGCGCTGGAACTGCCCATGGAGGAGCTGCGGGAGCTGCTGGGCAAGGCGGGCTACTCTCTGACCCACGCCAGCGAGTTCGATATCATCGTGGAGTACTTCGTGACGCAGGGCATTTACAACGTGTTCACCATCAACGAAGCGCTGTTCGCCTTTGACCAGAACCTGATCGGCGTGTAAGCCGGTAAAAATGTCGCCTGTCAGGCGACCAAAGCCATCCTGTGTTCTGTTATCCTGAGGACAACAAAAACACAGGGAGGTTTTATTGATGAACAATGTAACAGAGCTGGTATTTATTCTTGACCGCAGCGGCTCCATGGCCGGACTGGAGAGCGACACCATCGGCGGCTTCAACGCCATGCTGGAAAAGCAGAAGAAGGAACCGGGCACGGCCTATGTATCCACCGTGCTGTTCAACAACTTCGGCTGCGTACTGCATGACCGTCTGGAGGTACAGAAGGTACCGCCCATGACTGACGCGGATTACCAGGTAGGCGGCTGCACGGCGCTGGTGGACGCCATTGGCGACGCCATCCACCACATCGGCAACATCCACAAATACGCCCGTCCGGAGGATGTGCCCCACCGCACGCTGTTCGTCATCACCACCGACGGCATGGAAAACTCCAGCCATCACTACGACAGCGACACGGTAAAGAGGATGATTGAACGGCAGAAGGCCAAATACGGCTGGGAGTTCCTGTTTCTGGGTGCCAACATTGACGCGGTGGAGACCGCCCAACACTTCGGCATCGGCGCGGATCGCGCCGTCAACTACCGCTGCGACAGCCGCGGCACGGCGCTGAACTACGATGTTATCAGCGAAGCGGTATCCACCATCCGCTGCGAGGAGGAGCTTTCCGCCGGATGGAAAAGCCGCATAGAAGAAGATTTTGAAAACCGGGAGGACGACTGATGTACGGTGCGATTCTGGGCGATATCGTGGGCAGCCCCTACGAATTTGACGGCAACAACTACAAGGCCAAGGACTTCCCCCTGTTCAGTCGGCGCTCCGAATTCACCGACGACACGGTGATGACGCTGGCGGTGGCGAAAGCGCTGCGGGATACCCGCGGTCAGGAGGACGCCGCCGTCAAAGGGTTGCTGGTGCGGGAGATGCAGCGGCTGGGCCGCGCCTACCCCGACAAGGGATACGGCGTGCGGTTCAACAGCTGGCTGTATGCGGACGATCCCCAGCCCTACCACAGCTTCGGCAATGGCAGCGCCATGCGGGTGTCCCCGGCGGCATGGCTGGCGGCGGATATGGCGGAGGCGCTGCGTCTGGCGCGGCTCACCGCCGAAGTGACCCACGATCACCCGGAGGGCGTCAAAGGAGCACAGGCCACCGCCGCGGCTATCTTTCTGGCCCGCACCGGCCACAGCAAGGCGGCCATCAAGTCCTATGTGGAGCGGGAATTCGGTTACGAGCTCAGCCGCACCTGCGACGAGATCCGCCCCGCCTATCGCCATGTGGAGAGCTGTCAGGAAACCGTGCCGCAGGCCATCACCGCGTTTCTGGAAAGCACAGACTTTGAGGACGCTCTCCGCACAGCGGTATCCCTGGGCGGCGACAGCGATACGCTGGCCGCCATCACCGGCAGCATCGCCGAGGCTTTCTACGGCGTGCCGGACGATCTGAAGTCCGAGTGCCGCCACCGGCTGACGCCGGAGCTGGCAGAGCTATTGCAGACGTGGGAGCCCATTCCCTCCTTCACGCCGCCGCAGGCAGAGTAAGCAAAAGGAACCCCTTCGGTTCAAAAACCGAAGGGGTTCCTTTTCGTTTTATTACCGCTCAAACCGCACCGTATAGGTTCCCAGTACCTGCCAGCAGGGGATCTTCGCCGCGTTTTCAACGGTGAAATCCTCCTTCGGGTACACAACGCTGACCTCCGTCGGATAGGCGGGCAGCGTTTTTCCGATGCTGACGCCGTGCGCACCGTCTGCCAGCTTCCAGCGGAACGTACAGTCGCAGAACTCCTTGCCGCTGGCAATGGCCTCCGGCGCACGCAGCGGCTCCGTCCGTCCCGGGAAGAAGCAGCCCGCGTTGTCCTTCTCCGCCGGACAGGAGCCCTCGATACCCACGCCGGTAAAGCGGATCTTCAGCAGCTCCGTCCGGAACGTCACCGTCTTTCCCTCTCTGGTAAAGGGCACAGC
>ERZ825896.2860-NODE-2860-length-15541-cov-12.606225_pt1 | contig 15541 bp, 12 predicted proteins | sample MGYA00519858_ERZ825896 | MGnify/ENA primary metagenome ERZ825896 (study PRJEB31778, sample SAMEA3449214) | human gut metagenome | biome: human gut; feature: human-associated habitat; material: faeces | place: United Kingdom | collected 2010/2012 ...
GACTAAACTTATTGATGGTTGATGACAAGATTCCTGCAGGAGCTAAGCTTTACTAGAATTAAAAAAATTAGTAATTTTTGGTTGTAAATTTACACATTTACGCCACACTTACGCCAATTTAAAATGGAAAGATAACTACAAATAGTAAAGCGTAGTATATAGATTTAATAAAAGAGCAACTCTCTGATAACGGGGGTTGCTCATTTTTGTTATTAAATTCATGAAGAAAATATAGCAACTAATTTACCACCACATAGTTAATATGACGCCCTTTTTAATGTTGATGGGTTACTGATATCATTGAACTTTTAACGTTTGATTTTAAATGACACCTTTTTTAATGTGTCTTTCAAAATATAAGTGAAAAATACGCTATACATGTGTTTTGAATATAGGAATTATGTGTTATTGAGGTTAAACGCAGTAAAATATAACATATTGTTATTATAAAAGTCGCTGTTTTCAAAAAAAGACGCCGAAAAATAGACGGTTGACATTAAAAAAGTTGCTATATTCTTTATAAATTGCTCTAAATTCGTTTGATTGGTATTATAAAAGGTATTGTTTTCATAAAAACTACAGAAAATTAAGCGAATGGTATTATAAAATGGTTCATGGTCTTACAATTAGCCATCTTCATTTTCTTTTGAAATAATGCTTTTTCTTCTTCAGTTAAATTAATTTTGAGCTGAACATTTCTAGTTCTATGTGTCACGACAATCACTTCCTTTGCCTAAAAAATGGGGCCTTAGAGTTCTCCCTAACAAGTTAAAATTGCTAAAAAAAGAAGCAGTTCCATAAGGGGCTGCTTCATCAATTTTCGGTAAGTGGGTACACACTTACTGTGCTTGCTACAAAAGTATAGTTTGTATAGTATAGCGTTAAGCTAGTATTTAATTTTAATTTAATTTTAATTTTAAGTTCTTTTTTTTAAACCTATTTTAATTCTGAAAGTATTAAAATACTTCTGTCCTAAGGATAAAGAGATTGTGAATTTAATGGTGAGGAGGAAATTTATGATTGATGTAATCATGTTATCTATTTTAGTTATTTCGTTTTTTCTTATGACAGGGTTTGTAAATTGGATTGATAAAGAATTAAAAAGATAGAGGTGATGATAAATGTTTATTATGATAGTAATTATTATATTACTTTCTTGTTATCTTTTGTATGCTTTGGTAAACCCAGATAAATTTTAACTTATATTATAGAAAGAGGAAGGTAATATGAATACTATACTCAACGGCGATGAGGAAAATGAAAAATACTTTTGTTTAGAAATGAAAAAGCTTATTTGTTCTGGTAAATTACAAGAAGCTATTCAAATTATTTGCAATTTTATGTCAAAACATCCAAATTCTGCTATACCTCATAATTTATTAGGGATTATATATGAAAAAAAACGTAATCATATTCTAGCAATGAAACATTTTAGAGCGGCGTGGTGTTTAGATCCAACTTATTTACCTGCTCGAGAAAATATGTCTAATTTTAGTAGTTTTGAAACGATGCATAAATTTTTTTATGAAGAGTCAGACTGTTCTAAAAGCGAGCAAAAATATGAGATTAAATATGATAGTAGACATATCGCACATGTCGCTGAAAAAAATAAATTTATGTAAATGGAGGGTCATTTATGGTACAGATAGTTTGTACATTATTATTGTTTATGGTTATCATCTTTCCGATTGGAAATTATGTTTACCATGTGTCTGTTGGTAAGAGAACATTTGCAGATCCAGTATTTGATAAAATGGATAATTTTGTGTTTAGGATACTAAAAATAGATACATCAACGATGACTTGGAAAAAATATGCTATGTCATTGTTGATGGTCAATTTATGCCTAGTTTTCATTGGGTATTTGATTTTAAGAATTCAATCAATTGGATTTTTAAATCCTAATGGTATTAGTGGTATGGAAGAATCATTGTCTTTTAATACCATTATATCTTTTATGACAAATACGAATTTACAACATTATGCTGGAGAATCTGGATTATCATATTTATCTCAAATGCTTGTGATTATTATGATGATGTTTACTTCTGCTGCAACGGGTTTTTCTGCATGTATTGCTATGATTAGAGGTTTGTTAGGTAAAAAAATGGGTAATTTCTATGTTGATTTTATCCGAATCATTAACCGATTTTTATTACCTTTATCAATGATTATTGGATTATTTCTTGTATGGCAAGGTGTTCCACAAAATTTGAATTCAAATATTGAATTAACAACAATAGAAGGAAAAATTCAAGAAATTGCATCTGGTCCTATAGCAGCATTAGAATCTATTAAACATTTAGGAACAAATGGTGGGGGATTTTTAGGTGCCAATTCAGCTACACCTTTAGAAAATCCAACAATTATTACAAATATTATCGAATTATTTTCAATGATGATTTTGCCGGTTTCTTGTATTTTTGTTTTTGGTAGAATGGCATATGATAAGCATGAAGAATCAAAAGCAAATAACAGAGTTTATACTTTGTCAACTAAAAATTGCAATAGAGCAAACAAAGTGTGGATTGGCAAGGAAGGAAGAACAATTTTCGTTGCTATGTCAATATTATTTGTTATTGGTTTAGGAGTTTGTTTTTGGAGTGAATCGCTAGGAAACCATGCAGTAGCACAAGCAGGTATCACAGAAACTTTTGGTAATATGGAAGGAAAAGAAGTAAGATTTGGTGTTGCACAATCCGCATTATTTACTACTGCGACAACATCTTTTACAACTGGATCCGTCAATAACATGCATGATACATTAACGCCATTAGGTGGATTAGTTCCATTAATGCATATGATGTTGAATGTTGTTTTTGGTGGAGCTGGTGTTGGGCTTATGAATATGTTAATCTATGCCATTATTGCCGTGTTTATTTGTGGCTTGATGATTGGTAGAACACCCGAATATCTTGGTAAAAAAATTGAAGGAAAAGAAATGAAACTTGCAGCTTTATGTATTATTATTCATCCATTATTGATTTTAGGTTTTAGTGCTTTAGCTGTATCTATTCCAGAAGGTGTTAACGGTATTACGAATCCTAGTTTTCATGGTTTATCGCAAGTTTTATATGAGTTTGCTTCATCAGCAGCTAATAATGGTTCAGGTTTTGAAGGTTTAGTAGATAATTCATTATTTTGGAATATGAGTTGTGGTATAGTCATGTTTTTAGCTCGATATTTGCCAATAATCATTCAACTAGGTATTGCTGGTAGTTTGATGAATAAAATAGATATTAACGAATCTACAGGAACTTTAAAAACTAATACTCTAACATTTGCAATTATATTAGTAATTGTTGTTTATATTTTTGCAGCCCTAACATTTTTACCTGCAATTGCATTAGGACCAGTTGCAGAGATGTTGACATTATAGGAGGAATAAAAATGAGTAAAAAAGAAAAGAAGCAATTTATTACGAAAGATATCTTCTATTCTTCAATTAAAGGTGCTTTTACAAAGTTATCTCCAAAATATATGATAAAAAATCCGGTTATGTTTGTTGTAGAAGTTGGATTTATTTTATGTACAATATTAGTTTTTTTTCCTCATTTGTTTCATGATGAAGGAAGTAATTTAAGCCTATATAATGCAATAGTTGCGATTATTTTGTTTGTCACATTATTGTTTGCAAATTTTGCTGAGTCCGTTGCTGAAGGACGTGGCAAAGCACAAGCAGATACTTTAAAAAAGACAAAAAAAGATACGAAAGCACGTTTGATTTTAGATGATGGATCTGAAAAGGAAGTATCTAGTAGTGAACTAAAAAAAGGTGATATTGTACTTGTTAAAACTGGTGAATTAATTCCTAGTGATGGTGAAATTATAGATGGTATTGCTAGTGTTGATGAATCAGCGATAACTGGTGAATCGGCTCCTGTCACAAAAGAAGCAGGAGGAGATTTTGCTTCAGTTACCGGGGGTACTACTGTTGTTTCTGATTGGATTAAAATTGAAATATCAACAGATCCAGGTCATTCGTTCTTGGATAAAATGATTTCTATGGTCGAAGGCGCTTCTAGAAAGAAAACTCCAAATGAAATTGCCTTGAATACTTTGTTAGTATCTTTAACTATTATATTTTTAATAGTAATCGTCACATTATATCCTCTCGCTACATACCTAAATGTTAAAATTCCAATTTCAACGTTAGTAGCATTAACAGTATGCTTAATCCCAACCACAATTGGGGCATTACTTAGTGCAATTGGTATTGCAGGTATGGATCGTGTTACTAGATTTAATGTTATTGCACTATCTGGAAAGGCAGTAGAAGCATGTGGTGATGTTGATACAATGATTTTAGATAAAACAGGTACTATTACATTCGGAAATAGATTGGCGAGTGATTTTATTAATGTTGACGGTGTAGATGAAACGGATCTTGTGAAATATGCATGTATTGCATCGTTAAAAGATACGACACCTGAAGGGAAATCAACAGTAGAATTAGCTGAAAAGATGGGAGTTACATTAAATATTGATGATTACAAGAATGCAACATTCATTGAATTTACAGCTAGTAGCAAAATGAGTGGGATTGATCTTGAAGATGGTACTAAAATAAGAAAAGGCTCTGGTGAAGCCATTATTAATTATGTAAAAAATTTAAATGGATTAATTCCTTCTGATTTAAATGAAAAAGTGGAAAATATTTCAAAATTAGGAGGGACTCCGTTGGTAGTTTGTGCTAATGACAAGATTTTAGGTGTTATTTATTTAAAAGATACAGTAAAACCAGGATTGACAGAAAGATTTGATCGTTTGCGTAAGATTGGTATTAAAACGATTATGTGCACAGGGGATAATCCTTTAACAGCTGCAACTATTGCTGCTGAAGCTGGTGTTGATGGCTATATTGCTGAATGTAAACCCGAAGATAAAATAGAAGCAATAAAAAAAGAACAATCATTAGGGAAAATTGTAGCTATGACTGGTGATGGAACAAATGATGCACCAGCCTTAGCCCAAGCTAATGTAGGAATAGCAATGAATAGCGGAACTACTGCTGCCAAAGAAGCAGCTAACATGGTAGATTTAGATTCGGATCCAACGAAAATATTAGAGGTAGTAGAAATTGGTAAGCAATTATTGATTACAAGAGGATCGTTAACAACATTTTCTATAGCAAATGATATTGCAAAATATTTTGCAATTATTCCAGCAATTTTTACAATTGCAATTCCACAAATGAACGTCTTAAATATTATGGGACTTAGCTCTCCATCAAGTGCAATTTTATCGGCATTAATCTTTAATGCGATTATTATTCCCTTCCTAATACCGTTAGCTATGAAAGGTGTCAAATATAAACCTATGAGTGCATCTAAACTATTGGGAAGAAACATGATGATTTATGGTTTAGGAGGCGTAATTTGTCCATTTATTGGTATTAAATTAATTGATATTCTCATTTCACCATTACTGTTTTTTTTAGGATTATAGGAGGATGTTTATGAAATGTTTATTTAATAAATTAAAAACACCATTTAAATTATCATTAGTAATGTTCGTAATTTGTGGATTGATTTATCCTATGTTAATGACAGGGTTATCTCAAGCTATCTTCCCACATCAAGCAAATGGAAGTCTAATTGAAATTGACGGAAAAGTTATAGGTTCTGAACTGGTTGGACAAGATTTTACGGATGAGAGATTGTTTCATTGTAGACCTTCTGCTGTAAATTATAATACTTTCACACAAAACGAAAAAGAAAGCAAAGGACAAGTTTTACCATCATCTGGAAGTGAAAATTTAGCATCAAGTAATCCTAAATTAGAAAAAAGAATTAATGATGATATTGAAAAATTTCTACAAGAAAATCCTACGATAAAAAGAGAAGATATTCCTGCAGATATAATAACTGCATCTGGATCAGGATTAGATCCACATATTTCTGTTGATGCTGCTAATGTTCAAATTGATAGAGTGTCAAAAAATACGCATATTTCTAAGGAGGTATTGAAAAAATTAATAAAGGATAATACTGAAAATAAATTACTTGGTATCTTTGGCGAAGAAAAAGTTAATGTGTTGCAATTAAATCTATCTTTAATAAGAGAAATCAAACAAAGTTAAAATCGATTTTTCTATAATTACTAATAAAGCAAAAATAGTATCTTATTGCTATACAAATGATAGTCTAAATAATTCTTTATTTGATTTTTTGGAAATGTTATAATATATAGAAATTTACACGAACGGAGATGAACACTGTGAATAATTTAATGAATGTATTAATAGTTGAAGATGAGTCCGCTATACGAAATTTAATATCAACTGCATTAGAAACAAATGGTTATAATTTCGAAATGGCTACGAATGGTAGTATGGCGTTGTCATTACTAGTTAAACATCAATTTGATATTATTTTGCTTGATTTAGGTTTGCCAGATTTAGATGGAATAGATATCATAAAAAAATTACGTACATTTTCATTTACTCCAATTATTGTAATTAGTGCCAGAAGCAACGATGATGACAAAATTACAGCCTTAGATATTGGAGCGGATGACTATATAACTAAACCATTTAGTGTAGAAGAATTGTTAGCTCGAATTCGCTCAACTTTGAGAAGAATTCAGTACAAAGAAAATACATTAAATAATGATAATTATTTTGTGAATGGACATTTAAAAATAGATTATATTGCTCAATCTGTATATGTAGATGATAAAGAAATTCATTTAATGCCTATTGAATACAATCTATTGTGCTTATTATCTAAAAATATAGGAAGAGTATTAACACATCAGTATATATTAGATAAAGTATGGGTTAACTCTATTGAATCTGATTTATCTTCATTAAGAGTTTATGTAACTTCTTTAAGAAAAAAAATAGAGAAAATATCAAATGAAAAATACATACAAACACATGTTGGGGTAGGTTATAAAATGATAAAAATAGATAATTCTGATGTTGAGGATAAAAATAATGAGTAATCAAAATACTGATTCTATCATGGTATGTCTTTCTCCTTCACCATCCAATATCCATGTAATTCGTGTTGCTAGTAGTATGCTGCGAAATAAAAAAGACCATTTTTATGCATTGTATATATCTGATACGAAAAGGACATTAAGTGATTCAAATCAGGAACAGCTAGATAAAAATATTGCTTGTGCAAAACAATTAGGAGCAGAGGTGGAAATTGTTTCTTCTGAGGATATAGCGGGTGAAATTTTTAAATTTGCTAATATATATAAAGTAAATAAACTTGTCATCGGAAAAAACATGAATATGAGATTTCATCTCTTTCAAAAACCAATTTATCAATATTTATTAGAGAATATTGAAGACATTAATTTAATTATCGTGCCAGTAAAAGAAAATAGAATATTCAAGAGATTAAACAATAAAAGTAAATTGACACTAAAATCGATTGTTACTAGTATTCTTATATTGTTTATCTGTACAGTAGTTGGTTTTGTGTTTTTTGATATGGGATTTCATGATTCTAATATTATTATGATTTACTTAATTGGTGTTTTATTGATTGCCTTAACTACATCAAATATCATATGCAGTGTCGTTTCATCGATTGCTAGTGTTATTTTATTTAACTTTTATTTTACACTGCCTATATTAAGTTTATCTTTTTATGATTCAGCTTATTTAATGACATTTGTAATTATGATTATAGTTGCTTTTTTAATAAGTACACTAATGAATAAAATTCAATTAACAGCTGCAAGTTATGCTAATATGGCTAATGTTTCTCGTATTTTATTAGAAAAAAACCAGCTTTTGCAAAAACAACAATCTGTGGAAGATATATTTAATTGTGGATGCAAACAATTATCAAATTTATTTAATAGAGATATTGCGTATTTTCCAATTGAGAAGTCTTCTATACAAAATCCTATTCTGTTTCCCAAAAAGGAAAATTCTTGTTGTAAAGAGTTTTTGAATGCTAATGAGATAGGCGTTGCAAAATGGGTAGCAATCAATGGAAAGCATGCGGGAGCGACAACTCGTTATTTATCAGGATCAAAGAGTATCTATTATGCTGTATTAACGGATGATAAAATATATGGAGTTATAGGTATTTATTTAGGTAACGATGTTTTAGAATCATTTGATAAACGTATTTTATTGGCTATATTAAGTGAAATGGCTATGTGCTTGGAAAATATAAAAAGTAATGAAGAAAAGAATGAGGCTATTATAAAAGTAAAAAAAGAGCAATTTAGATCTGATTTACTTAGGTCTATATCTCATGATCTCAGAACACCGTTGACTTCGATATATGGTAATGCTGATGTGTTGTTAAATGATAATGGTAATTTGAAGAATGATAAAAAAAATGCTTTATACAAAAATATATATGACGATTCTTTGTGGTTGATCAATTTAGTAGAAAATCTATTATCAATAACTCGTATAGAAGATGGTAGCGTGAAATTAAGAATAGAACCAGAAGTTATAGAAGATGTAATTGATGAATCATTAAGTCATGTTAGTAGAATCAAAGATAATCGTAAAATTAAAGTGAATATTTCTGATGATTTTTTAATGGCGGATATGGATGCGAGATTAATTGTACAGGTCTTAATAAATTTAATTAATAATGCGATAAAATATACAGAAGATGAATCAACAATTTCTATAAACGCTTATCAAATAAAAAATAATGTGTATATTGAAGTGTGTGACAATGGAAGTGGAATAAAAGATATTGATAAAAATAAAATTTTTGAAAAATTCTATACTGTAAATCATTCTGTTGTCGATAGTAAGAAGAGTATGGGACTAGGTTTGTCATTATGTAAATCAATTGTTGAAGCACACGGTGGTGTTATATCTGTAAAAGATAATCAACCAACAGGGGCTATTTTTACATTTAGTTTACCGGCTACAAAGATAACTATAAATAAGAACATGGTTAATTGTTAAATAATATAAGGAGATGTTAGTATTGGAAGAGGCGAAAAATGGAAAATTAACAATTTTTTTTGGATATTGTGCAGGAGTTGGAAAAACCTTTTCTATGTTAAATACAGCTCAGCAAAAATCTGTTGAAGGTGTAGATGTAGTAATTGGATATATAGAAAGTCATGATAGACCAGATACACAGAACCTAACATATGGATTAGAAAAAATACCGACTAAAGAGGTACTTTATAAGGGGCATCATTTTTCTGAGTTCGATTTAGATAAAGCATTAGATAGACACCCTCAACTAATACTAGTTGATGAATTAGCTCATACAAATGCGCCTACTTCTAGACATAAAAAAAGATATAGTGATATTGAAGAATTATTGCGAGCAGGTATAGATGTTTATACTACGGTAAATGTACAACACATAGAAAGTTTACACGATGTTGTAGAAAGTATTACAAAAGTAAAGGTAAATGAGAGGATTCCTGATTATATATTTAATGATGCAGATGATGTTAAGCTAATAGATGTTGATATAAATGATTTAATAGAAAGGTTAAAACAGGGTAAAATTTATAGTAAGACACAAGCAAAAAGGGCGTTAGAGAATTTTTTTATAAAAGATAATTTAATAGCATTACGAGAAATTTCATTAAGGAAATGCGCTGATCGTATAAATTTATATGCAAAAGATGAAAATAAGCAATTTCTTAAAGAAAAAATATTGGTTTGTTTAGGAACATCACCAACGAATCAAAAAGTAATTCGAACCGCTTCTAAAATGGCTCAAGCATTTCATGGAGAGTTTACAGCTTTGTACGTTGAAAATTCTGATTCACAAGAATTAGATTTAAAAGCTTTCCAACAACTCAAAAAAAACATTTCTCTTGCAAAGGAGTTACAAGCAAACATTGTATCTACATCTGGTGATGATATAGCCTATCAAATTAGTCAGTATGCTAAAACAGCAGGAGTATCTAAATTAGTTTTAGGACGTTCATATCAAAAAAAATCAATTTTTAATAAACCAACGATAGTAGATAAATTAACAAAATTATCTCCTAATTTAGATATATATATTATTCCAGATAACAATTCGAGCAAGCAAAATCTAAACAGTGTAAAATATCAATATCAAAATTTTTTTCGATTTTCTACTCGGGATAGCTCTATTTCAATAAGTATATTATTGATTATAACCATCTTAGCATATTTCGCACAAATTGCGGGCTTTGATATTACTACGATTATATTATTATATGTATTATCATCATGTATTATAGGTAGTTTAACATTACTTCCTATTTATAGTTTTATAATACCGTTTATAAATGTATGTTTAATAAATTATTTATTTATTAATCCAAAATATTCTTTGGAAATGATTTCATCAGAATATGTTATGGTATTAATTGTAATGATTGTCGTTTCCTTTATTATAAATGTTTTAAATTTTAAATTAAAGAAGGAAAAAAATAGCGCATCTTTACGTGCTTATAGCATGGAGGTTTTGTTAGAAACAAGCCAAAAACTACAACAAGCAAAAACTTACAATGATGTTATGAAAGAAACATGTGTTCAATTAAATAAATGGTTAAAACGAATTATTATTTTTTATCCTGTAAATAGAAAAATGTTAGATAAACCATATATTTATAATCCGAATAAACTTTTGGATGATAGCAATATATTTTTGACAGAAAAAGAAAGAACAGTGGCAAAATGGGTTTATATAAACAATAAAAATGCGGGTCCAACCACTAGCACATTGCAAGAAGCAAAGGCTTTGTATTTATCTATTCGGCGAAATGATAAAATATATGGTGTTATAGGAATAGATATGATTAGCAACAAAGCGTTAAGTCAATATGAAAAAAGTTTAATTAAAACAATTTTAAATGAAGTTTCTCTAGCAATGGATTCTTTAGAAAGATAATAATAAACACTCAAATGATTGTTATTTCATTTTTTATTTCCTCAATCTCTTCTTGCGGAAAATTGAAATCATCTAACCCAATCATCATGCTATCATTTTCATCAGGTACGGCCTCAATGATAGCTTTGTAGATATGTGTTTCATCTTTTATTGCAAGAAGATAATTGTACATATGAATGTTTTTCATAGCTATCGTATATTTTTTGTTATAGTTTTCATTTATATCATTCGAGGATTTTTCTTCTAGTTTCATCTTATTGTAGGTATACCAAAGTTGCCATATTAAAATAGCTACAAGAATAATATCGTATATAAGCCAAAATCTCCCCATAAATAAAGGTGTCAAGAAACATAAGATTGTAACGATAGGGACGAACCATAGTGTTCTTCTAAATTTACCTTTATAATTCATTTTCCAATAGATAATTGATTTATCTTTTTTATTTGATGTAGTATTTATATCTTCTGCTTTTTCAATAACTACCGGACATATTTTATGTAATACATTTGATATTTCTGTTTGACGAAGTTCATCTACAGTTTGTCTGTCACTAGGAGATAGGTATTCTTCACCATTAGAATATATAAATCTAACTTGTTCATAATTCCAAACAGGACTTTCGTGTAAATAATATATTTTTTCAACTCCGTGTCTTGGAAAAAGACGACCGTTCATAACTACCCAGTTTTCACTAATAAGGACAGGAAAGTATTTTCGTAATATATTGTGCTCAAACAATACTTTTTCAAAACATTCACCTTGTAGAGTTCCCTTTAATTCCTCTTTTGTTTTGATATGGTTTAATACAGGTACGCAGTGATAAGATAATTTAATATATCGCCATATCTTGCGTGCTGTAAAAATAGTGATGAGCCAAAATAAAACCGTAAGGAATATAAATATACCACGAGGATCATTAATAGTCATAAAGACTCCTCTTACAGCATAAAATAGGCAAACAAGCCAGATTACTCCTAGTAAAAATTTTTTCAATGGATAGAATCTAAGCCATTCTATCTTTGTTAAAAAATTTAATTGTGAAGTTTGTAAATTTTCTTTAGCTTTACTGCTTTCATCAGCGATTTTTTCTGTTAGCTGTTTTCTAATATATTGAGGTAAATTAGCAAGTATAAATATCAGTGCAACAGCGATAATACCATACATCATTTCTCATCCATCCTTTATAAATTAATTTTTAGCTTCTTTTAATTTTCTATTTTAACAATTACATTTCCCTTTATATGAAGATACCAATTATCTTTACCTCAGAAACTTCAAATTCTCGTATTACTAACATCAAACAAATTCACATTTTCAGTTCTGCAAGCTGGAAATTATCTAATTCTCTGTGTACCTAATTGTAATTGTTCAACTGCTATTTTCCCTTTATTATCATCTTCCTTTTGTAGATTTTCTATTTCCGAACTCCGAATAGTCAAAATAATTTCGTCCCCCACCTGTAAATCATCAAGAGTTATATCTACCACATCTTGTGTATCATAATTACAATAAATCATAGGAATTTTGGAACAATCAATAAGACAATCTTCTCCACTATCTTTTGTGGTTATGATTTTATTTTCTTTATCGATTTCTGTTATTATCGCATTGACACCTAAAGTAAGTGATTTGTTTGTTGTCCAGAACACGCAACTAAAGTAAACGCACAAATGAACATACATAATGTCATTATCATTTTTTTCATCATAAGTTTCTCCAAATTTAAATTTATCATTTTCTCTAGCATAAATTATATCACGCTAAAAATGAACAGTCATTCTTTTTCAGTTATCTAATGAAAATTTATTAGGCATAGAAAAAGGCACTATCTTTTAAGTGTCATTCTATTATACATCAGTATTTTGCAAGCAGGTAAACACAGGTTATTCCTTAATATCCTTTTGTTTGGGAAACTTCACTTTCCCATTTGGACACAGCTTGCCTTGAAACCCCAACCTTATCTGCAAGTTCCTCTTGCGATATTCCTTTAGATTTTCTTAAATATAAGATTCTATCTGCGAAGTTCATTTGACAACACTCCTTTCTTTTATGAAGTAATTTTAGCAATATTACCAGTTGCATATCCACCATCTATGTAGGGAAATGTGTCAACCTGCAGTTGCAACGCTGTTTTCCATTAATAACAATAAATTACTCCCGTAAAAAATATATAACCTTTTCGTCTTATAAACCTGAAAGTTTTCGTAGCTTACTTTGTACTGTTAAATACTATAAATTTATCCCACAATTCATCATAATTATCAAACTCATAAAATGTATCTCCAATTTTAAAATATCCCCCGGAATAATTGTCAGGGTTTCATCGATTACAAAATAAATTGTATAATAAGAAACAGCTCCATTTGATGATGCTTTGTTTTCATCTACTTTGCCACCAAGCTCCACTTGATTTTATAAATCTATAAACTCAACAATTTGATTATCTGAAAAGAATACGAATAATCACCGTCTATCCCACCTGTAGTTCCTATATGTTCAATTTTTTGTTTCTGACACAGCAATGTTTTCTAAATTAATATTCAGATCTCATTTTTCCGCATCCGAGTAATGTATTTGTTAGAAACGGGAGTTTAACACTTGCTCATAGCCAAAATAGCCAAATGTCGTTTATGTACGGCTTTTTTTTCGTCAAATTTTTATTTTTTACTGTTGTATGTGTTGTAATTGTGGTATAATAGTTGTAAAGGATGGCTGCTTCTATGAAACTGTATTATGATAAACGACTTAAAGATCCTACTTACTATATTCAGCAGGGATTTAGAAATGGTAAAAAAACGACAACCAAAAACATCAAAAGATTAGGTAAACATTCTGAGCTTCTTCTTATAACGGATAATCCCTTGGAATACGCTAAAAACGAAGTAAAAAAAATAAATGAGGAATATCGTTCTGGCAGATCTGAATTCATTGTTACTATGGACTTTAATGAAAGAATCCCTTCTACAGATTCTCCTTGTTCGAATTCTACTAGTTTGAACATTGGATATCTGTATCTTAAGGATATCTATGCCAAATTGAATCTGTCTGATTTTTTTAAATCAGTTTCTTCTGACCGAAAGATCACCTACGACTGTAATAAAATCTGTCAGTTTCTTACCTATGCAAGGATTCTGGATCCTGCCAGTAAATATGGAACATACGATAAACTTGATACATACTATGAGAAACCTCAGGTTGAATACCAACATATGATTCGTTTCCTGGATATTCTAGACAGAAACAGTGACCAATATTTAAAACATCTTTTTGACAATTCCGAAAACATCGTTAAACGAGATACTTCAGTTATGTACTATGACTGTACAAACTATTTCTTTGAAACAGAAAAGCCTGATGAGGAGATTGTTGACGAAGTTACTGGAGAAATTATCCTTGGACCTCGTCAGTTCGGAATCAGTAAGGAAAACAAGACATCTCCTATTGTTGAAATGGGACTTATCATGGACAGACGTGGAATCCCTATTTCTATGTGTATTCATCCAGGAAACACAAATGAACAGCTTACTGCCGTTCCACTTGAAAAAGAAGTTATAAAAATGACCGGAAACAAAAAGTTCATATATTGTGCGGATGCAGGACTTGGATCCTACAATATCCGTAAATTCAATGATATGGGTGGTAGAGCCTATATCGTTACACAGTCAGTAAAAAAACTTGGACAAGAGATCAAAGATATCGTATTCAACGATTCAAACTACCGTCTATTGTCAAATGACGATGCGATCACATTGAAAGAAATGCGAACATTTAATAAAAAAGACGCAAACAATCTAAGTCTATACAATGATTTTGCCTATAAAGTGATTCCAGCCAACACAGCCATGGATACAGGACTTTATGAAGAAAAAGTATACAAGAACGGTCGAACAAAAAAAGTAAAAGCCAAAGGAACATTACATCAATATATCATTGTCACTTTCTCTAGAAAGATGATGGAATACCAAAGGACTATCCGCGAAAGACAGCTTGAACGTGCTAAAAAGTTATTAAGACTTAAAGATCCTGAAAAGATAAAAAAAGGACCCAACGATATACGTCGATTCCTTAAGAACACATCATCTGATACAGCTAATTATGTATTGGATATGGATAAAATCCATGAAGAAGAAAAATACGATGGATTCTATGCCGTCGCAACAAACCTTGACGATTCAGCCAAAGACATCCTAGCAGTAGCTCAAAATAGATACAAAATCGAAGACTGTTTTAGAATCATGAAGACTAATTTCGATGCAAGACCAGTATTCTTGAGAAAGCCAGAAAGAATACGTGCACATTTCTTGATCTGCTACACTGCACTACTTATATACAGGCTTATGGAGTGCAAGTTGGATGACAACTTAACTCATGTAACAACATCAAACCTAATAAAAACATTACGAAATATGAATGTAGTAAATATGGATGACATGTACTACAAATCCATCTATAGTGGAAGTCAGGCATTAGATGCATTAGAAAGATGTTTCGAGCTACAACTAAACAGAAAGTACTATAGACCAAGTGATTTAAACAAAATAGTAAAAAAATTTTCAAAATAGAAATCACATACAACATTTCAAAAAAACGAAAGTGCTAGATTAAACCTTGAATAAAGGCTTTCTAGCACTTTTTACTTTTTCAACTGTCAAACTCGGGATTATATCACGCTAAAAATGAACAGTCATTCTTTTTCAGTTATCTAATGAAAATT
>ERZ825896.2863-NODE-2863-length-15532-cov-8.836144_pt1 | contig 15532 bp, 13 predicted proteins | sample MGYA00519858_ERZ825896 | MGnify/ENA primary metagenome ERZ825896 (study PRJEB31778, sample SAMEA3449214) | human gut metagenome | biome: human gut; feature: human-associated habitat; material: faeces | place: United Kingdom | collected 2010/2012 ...
CTGGCCACCGCGTCAAGCAACCTCAATCGGAAGAGGCCCTGCCGCTTTTTTGACTGTCTGTAAAGAGGTCACCCTTCTTTGGCGGCCTCTTCTATTCTTCTTTTGCCTCATCAATATAACTGTAGAGCGTATACTTGGAAATGCCGAAAAATTTGCACACCTTATCTCCGCTCTTGGTGATCAAGAACGCCCCAGCATCGCTGAGAAAGCGGATGGCCTTCACCTTATCCTCCTTGGTCATCAGCGCCACCGGCTTGCCCACCAGCCGCACGCTCTGTGCAATCAGCTCTTCCAGCACCTCGGAGACATTGCGGGCGATGGGCTCTGGTCCCTGTGCAGGCTGTTCGGCGGCAGTGAACTGCTTCAGTCCCTCTTCCATGGCCAGCATCATTGTAATATCGTAGTTGATGGAAAAGATGCCTACCGCCTCTCCTGATTCATCCCGGATATAGATGGTGCTTGACTTCAGGATTTTGCCATCCCTGGTCCGGGTCAGGTAGCTCAGATGATCCTCCATATGTCCGCGGTCACCCCGCAGCGCCTCCAACGCCACATGAGAAGGGCCGTCCCCTACTTTCCGGCCGGTGACATGGCCGTTCTCAATGCACACGATGGAGGGCGCATTCTCTCCGCCCGTCAGGTCATGAACCACAACCTCGCAGTTTGGCCCAAACTGAACCGCAATTCCCCTGGCCAGTTGGAACAGCATCTCCCTGGCTGTATCGCCGAACACAGACCTCCCCCCTTTGTCCTCCATTCTATCATAATCCCGCAGCAATGCAAGAAAAATTGTGTTGCCTAAAAATTTTTCAGAAGCTGATATTAGGATTGCCTCACGCCGCTTTTTATGTTAAAATAGACAAAATTAAAATACTTATTTTGCTATAGCTGTAACGGAGTGCTGTGCGCACGGGCTGAATGGATGGTTCCGATTGGCCCTTCGCATCGGAGGTGGGCGTCCATTCATAGGAATGGGCGCTTTTCTATTTTTATGATTAAAAGGAGGTCTGACGATGCTGCTGGTTGGAAACGGACGGGTTATCACCCGGGACAGCGGCCTGCCCTATCTCCCTGATGGGGCAGTGGTGATCGACGGGGAGCGTATCAAGGAGGTAGGACCCCTGAATGCCATGAGAGCCAAATACCCTGCCGCCGAATTTGTGGACGCCAGAGGCCAGCTCATTATGCCCGGCCTCATCAACACCCATACTCACATCTACTCCGGCCTGGCCCGGGGGCTGGCCATCGACGGCTACAATCCCACCAGCTTTCTGGAGGTATTGGAGGGCATGTGGTGGAACATTGACCGGCATCTGACCCTGGACGGCACCCGCGCCAGCGCCTATGCCACCGTACTGGACTGCATCCGGGACGGCGTCACCACCATCTTTGATCATCACGCCTCCTTCGGCGAAATCCCCGGCTCTCTCTTTGCTATCAGAGATGTGTGTGGAGAGCTCGGTATCCGCGCCTGTCTATGCTATGAGGTCAGTGAGCGGGACGGCGCGGAAAAGACCGCCCAGGCCATTCAGGAGAACGCCGACTTCGCCAGATACGCCAAGGCTGCCGGCAGCGACATGATTCAGGCGATGTTCGGCGGCCATGCGCTCTTTACCATTTCGGACAAGACGTTTGAGGCCATGCTCAGAGCCAACGGCGGTATGACCGGCTTCCACATCCATGTAGCCGAGGGCATGAACGATGTATATGACTCCCTGCGCAATTACGGCTGCCGCCCGATAAACCGCCTCCTATACAATGGTGTTCTGGGCGAGAAGACCCTGCTGGGGCACTGCATACACGTCTCTCCCGCCGAGCTGGACATCCTCCGCGAGACCGGAACTATGGTGGTCAACAATCCGGAGTCCAATATGGGCAACGCCGTTGGCTGCTCGCCTGTCCTCCAGATGTTCCGGAAGGGCATCCTGGTCGGACTGGGCACCGACGCATATACCCATGATATGCTGGAGAGCCTGAAGGTCTTTCTCCTCATTCAGCGGCATAACGCCGCTGCACCCAATGTGGGCTGGCGCGAATGCATGGACATGCTCTTCCAAAACAACGCCGCCATCGCCGCCAAATATTTTGAAAAACCGCTGGGCGTTCTTAAACCCGGCGCGGCCGCCGACGTCATCGTTATGGATTACAAGCCTTTCACACCGTTCTCAGCGGAAAATATAGACGGCCACATACTCTACGGCATGATGGGGAAAAACTGCCGCACCACCATTATCAACGGGAAGGTGCTCTATCTGGACCGGGAATTCGTGTGCATTGATGAGGAAAAAATCAATGCATGGACGGCAGAGCAGTCCAGGAAGCTGTGGGGCGGGCTCAACCACAGGGTCTATTAGGACGGGGGAACCGGCCCACTTCAAATCAATGGGAGGAAGATCATATGAGCGACATCATGCGCCCGATCCCCTTTGCCCGGCTCATGACCTGGGCTCTGGAGGAATACCGTGCCTTTGGCAGCATCTTTGGCGTGACCAAGCTGATCCGCCGTACCGGCTCTCCGGCGCTGTCCCTCTTCGGGGCGGAGCTGGAGGCCCCCTTCGGCCCCGCCGCCGGCCCCCATACCCAGCTGGCCCAAAACATCGTGGCCGCCTATGCCGCCGGTGCCCGTTTCTTTGAACTGAAAACCGTTCAGATTCTGGATGGCGAGGCCCTCTCCCGGTGCGTCTCCAAGCCCTGCATTGCCGCCGGGGACGAGTGCTACAACTGCGAGTGGTCCACGGAGCTCACCGTCCCCCAGGCCTACGAGGAGTATGTAAAGGCTTGGTTTGCCTGCAAACTGCTCGCAAAGGAGCTGGGGCTGGGCAGCCCGGACGGCTTTCTCTTCAACATGAGCGTGGGCTATGATCTGGCAGGCATTCAGTCGGAGAAGATCGACCGCTTCATTGAAGGCCTGAAGGATGCCTCCGGCACCGAGGCCTGGACGGCCTGTATGGAGTGGACGCTCTCACACCTGGATCTCTTTCAGGACGTCGACGAGGCCTATGTCCGCGGGATCTCCCCAAATATCTCCTGCTCCATCACCGAGTCCACTCTGCACGGCTGTCCTCCCGACGAAATCGAACGAATCGCCGCCTATCTTATGGAGCGCAAGGGGCTGCACACCTATGTAAAGTGCAACCCCACCCTGCTGGGCTACGACTACGCCAGGGAGACCCTGGACGGGCTGGGCTTCGGCTACGTGCAGTTTGACGACCGCCACTTCAGGGAGGATCTCCAGCAGGAGGATGCTCTGCCCATGTTCCGCCGTCTCCGGGCGCTGGCTGAGCGCTGTGGACTGGATTTCGGCGTCAAGCTGACCAACACCTTCCCGGTAGACGTAAAGGCCGGGGAGCTGCCCAGCGAGGAGATGTACATGTCGGGCCGGGCGCTCCTTCCGCTGTCTCTGACCGTGGCCAGCCGCCTCTCCCACGCTTTTGGCGGAGCACTGCGGATCTCCTACTCCGGCGGCGCCGATGTGTTCAGCATAAGCGAGCTCTTTGCCGCCGGAATCTGGCCTATCACTATGGCCACCACCGTCCTCAAGCCCGGCGGCTATGAGCGTTTTTCCCAGATTTCCGAAGCGCTGTCCCAGTTGCCCGCCTCCCCCTGGACCGGGGTGGACACGGCCGCCCTGGATCGCCTTCTGGAACAGGTCCTCACCGGCAGCCGCTACCGCAAAGCCGTAAAGCCCGTCCCCTCCCGCAAGTTGAACCGGCAGGTCCCGCTGGTAGACTGCTTCACCGCCCCCTGCCGCTCAGGCTGCCCCATCGAGCAGGACATCCCCGCCTACATGCGTCTCGTGGGACACGGCGACTATGAGGAGGCCCTGAGGGTCATCATACAGCGCAACGCCCTGCCCTTTATCACCGGCACCATCTGTCCCCATCGGTGCCAGGACAAGTGCATGCGCACCGGCGTTGAGGAGTCTGTTCATATCCGTGCCATCAAGCTCCAGGCCGCCGAAAACGGATTCGACGGGCTCCTGCCGCAGCTCAAGCCCGGCCCCTCCGTCCCCGGCGTGAAGGTAGCCGTGGTGGGCGGCGGTCCGGCAGGCTTGGCGGCCGCCTACTATCTGGGCCGCGCCGGAGCCGACGTAACGATATTGGAACGGCGGGACGCACCGGGTGGGATTGTCCGCCATGTCATTCCAGACTTCCGTATCGGCAGCGTGGCTGTTGAGCACGATGTGGCCCTGGTAAAGGCCATGGGAGTCAAGCTGATACTGAATACAGAGGTGGAAAGCATCCAATCCCTCTTCGACCAGGGGTTTACCCACGTCATTTTGGCCGTTGGGGCATGGAAAAACGGAGCGCTGAACCTCCAATACGGTCAGGCGATGAATGTCATCTCCTTCCTGGAGGCTTGCAAAAAGTGCCCGGAGGCCCTGGAGCTGGGAAAGCATGTGGCCGTCATCGGCGGCGGCAATACCGCTATGGATGCCGCAAGGGCAGCTAAGCGCCTGCCCGGCGTGGAGACCGTCTCGCTTGTCTACCGCCGCACCCGCCGCTATATGCCTGCCGATGAAGAGGAACTGGCCCTCGCCCTTGCCGACGGCATTGTGTTCCAGGAGCTCCTCTCCCCCATCGGCGTTCGGGACGGCATACTCACCTGTGCCGTCATGGAGCTGGGAACCACCGACGAAGCCGGGCGCCGCGCGCCGGTCGATACAGGCAGGACGGTACAGCTCCCTGCCGACACAGTCATCGCCGCCGTAGGAGAGCAGGTGGACGGGGACTTTTTCGTTGCCAGCGGCATCCGGCTGGATCTCCGAGGCCGGCCTGCAGTGAACCCGGACACCTTGGAGACCAGCATAAAGGGCGTCTATGCCGTGGGAGACTGCCAGACCGGCCCCAGAACGGTGGTGGAAGCCATGGCCGGGGCCGCAAAGGCCGCCGGCGCCATTCTGGACATTGAGACCGGAAAATATGTGGGAGAGAACCGCAGACCTGAAAACTATCAGAAGCTGCTGGACCGGCGCGGCAAGCTGTGCGCCGACTGCAGCTCCTGCACCGAAACCCGATGTCTGGGCTGCGCCACCGTCTGTGAAACCTGTACGACGGTCTGCCCAAACCGTGCCAATGTGGCGGTTTGGGTTCCAGGCATGGAGATGCGGCAGATCATCCATGTGGACGGCATGTGCAACGAGTGTGGGAACTGCGCCGTCTTTTGCCCCTATGAATCCCGCCCCTACCGGGATAAATTTACCCTGTTCTGGAGCGCCGAGGACTTTGCGCACAGCGAGAACGCCGGCTTCCTTCCTATGGGCGGAACCCGGTACCGGGTCCGCCTGGATCACACCGTAAAGGAGTATGACATTAGCGACCCCAACAGCGGTCTTTTTGAAGATCTGCGCCGGATTATTCTGGCTGTTGTACAGACATATCCCTATCTTTTGGCGTAGCGCCGGGCGGCCCCCGGCAGACAACACCGGCCCGCCTGTCCTTCGGAGGACAGGCGGGCCGGTGTTGTCTATTCCCGTTTCTTCTTTCCCCATCTCCTGGGTGGAGGCAGTATGGGGCTGTCATCTTCAAATACGTCGAAGTAGTCCTCATCCTGAAGGGTGGGTTTGCGGTGGCGGAAGATGGCGGTAATCAAGGGGTAGAGCACAATGGCTATCAAGCCGCCGGAAAAGCCGTTGTTGTAGAGGTTCATCCCCTCAACCGGCGTCCCCGCGTGAAGTACCACTGAGGAGTGGAGGAAACCTGCCAGCAGTCCGAAGGGCCAGCCGAAATGACCCGAGATCGGGGCCAGGGTGGTGCAGAAGAGAACGGCCAGCTGTACGGCGCTGTCATTGATATGCCAGGACATCACAATGCTGCCCAGCAGGACGCCCGCCATGACGGGAACGATATTGAACATGTGCTTCCCATAGGAGGAAAAGCCCATAATGGCAAAGATTCCGCCCAGGGTCGGCCCGTTCAGGTCTCCGCCGGAGCAGAGAATCACGCCCATACCAATAAAGCCGTTGATCCCCGTATTGATGAGCACAGGGGATGCTCCAAACATGCGCAGATAATCGCTGGGCGCCCGGCCGCTGGTTTTGAGGAGCCGCCGGTACCCTGCCCAGGCCGCCCAAGCTGGACGGCCGGAGAAAAAAAAGCCCGCCACAATGAGCGCCGCGCACAGCAGGGAAAGGAACAGTCCCAGGGGCAGGTTGTAACCCACTGCCCAGTGGTGCGCTGTGGTAGGTTCCGCCCCCATGGAGCTCATAACCGGCACCAAAATCAGTGCCATAAGCCCGCAGGCAAATCCCATGTTATAGAGATTCATGCCGTTCTGGATTTTATATGTATAGGCGGCCAGCGGCGACAGGACAAAGCCGATGAGAATTCCCACCATTGCCCCCCAAAACGGGTTGCCCCACCCATTGTCCAACGCCACGTAACTGACCACCGGAGAGAGGGCGGTTGCCAGCAGAGAGACCGAGGCGTATTTTCCAAAGGCCTCTCTCCGCACAACTTTTGCATAGAGGAAGGTCCCAAAAATGATAGGCCAGATATTGACGATGTTCTTTCCAAAGAGTGCAAATCCGGCCATCAGGCCGATTTCCACAGATGTGTAGCCATTGATGGGGTCCTTGGCCAGCCATAGGATCAGGATGCTGACGGCGGTGACCAGCGCGGCGTTGACAAAAGCCGCGCCCGGCCCGGCCAGCTGCACATAGTCGGTGATCAGCGAGTCCTCGGTGATGATGATCTTCCACAGCCCCGGCAGAATGTTCCGGGGGTCGTCCAGCAGAAACCCCATTGCTGCCAGGGCGCCGGCAAAGGCAAGCAGCGCCGGGTACATCCGCTTATACCGCATCACATGCCCCTTTTCCATACGCCGCCTCCTCTAGCGCTTGGCCTCAAAGTAATCCCGCGTCTGCTGTGCGTTGCGCATGACCTCGGCCCGCAGTTCCTCCAGCGTGGAGAACCGCTTCTCTCCCCGCAGATGCCTGTAAAACTCCATGCGAATCCGCTGTCCGTACAGATCGCCGTCAAAGTCCAGAATAAAACCCTCTACCGTCACCTTGTCTCCATCGTCCACTGTGGGGCGCACTCCAATGTTGGTCGCCGCCGGGCGGCTCTCCCCATTTTCAAAATAGACCTTTGTAGCGTATACCCCGTAGGCGGGAACCAGCACGCCCGGAGCGAAGCGGAGATTTACGGTGGGGAAGCCCAGCGTGGCCCCCAGACGCTTGCCGTGGGCCACCCGGTCGGTCAGGGTGTGGGGATGCCCCAGGAAGCGGTTGGCGCGCTCCATCTCCCCCTGTGCGATCAGGTTGCGGATATAGGTGGACGAGATCGTGATATGGTCCTGCACCACCGCTGGAATGATATCGCACCCCAGCCCCAACGCTGCGCACTTCTCACGCAGCCGCTCCGGGTTGCCCTCGCCCTTGTAACCGAAATGGAAGTCATGGCCCGCCACCAGATGGACGGCTCCCAGCCCTTCCACCAGGTACTCAGTGATAAAATCCTGCCAGCTCATGCGCATCATACGCTCATCGAACCGGGCCACAATGACGTCCCGGATTCCATAGCAGCGCCTCATCAGCTCAGCCCGGTCCTCCGGAGAGCTGATAAGGGGAACCGGAGTTCTGAGAATCAGCTTTTCCGGATGGGTATCGAACGTAACCGCGGCAGGAATCGCTCCCCTCTCCCGTGCCACAGCGCCCACGCGGCGCAGCAGGGCGCCATGTCCCAGGTGAACCCCGTCGAAAAATCCCAGCGCTATGACCCGCCGGGCCGGATTGGTCGTCTTCAACTTCCCTCACACCTCAAAAAAGGATTTCACGGTCCGCATTTCTCCTCCCCGGCAGTCCCCCAGAAGGAGGAACTCTCCCTCCGGGCCATAGACCCGCCGCAAGCCCTCCCCGGCTCCGCAGGCAAAGGAATTGCCGTTTCTCGCCCGAAACAGGTTTTTTCCCTCTACCGTTACGGCCGGATAGGCGGCAAAGAGAGCGTCCACCGGCCTCAGAAGAGTCTCCGGCTCCGGCTCCGCCATCACAGCGTCCAATGTAATGGACTCCCTCACTGGAAAGCCGCAGGCCTCTGTCCGCCGCAGGGAGGCCATCACGCCACCGCAGCCCAGGGCGGCGCCGATATCGTGGCAGAGCGTGCGTACATAAGTTCCCTTGGAACAGCGCACCCGGAGGGTGTAGCGCCCGGGACCACACTGTCCGAGAAGCTCCAGGCCGTGGACGGTGATGCTCCGGGGGCTCCGCTCCACCTCAACGCCCTTGCGGGCCAGCTCATAGAGCTTCTTCCCGCCTTTTTTTACAGCAGAGTACATAGGCGGGATCTGAAGGATATCCCCGCGGAACCGGCTCAGTACGGTCTCCAGTTCCTCCCTGGTCACGTCGGCCGGATGCTCCTCCAATACGGTGCCGGTGACATCCTGAGTATCGGTGACAACGCCCAGCTGCAGAACCGCCTCGTACTCCTTTTCTCCATCGGCGAACTCCACCGCCCTGGTGGCGCGCCCTATAAAAACGGGCAGCACACCGGTGGCCATGGGATCCAGTGTTCCGGCATGGCCGACACGCCGCTCGTGAAAAATCCCCCGCAGCTTGGCGCATACGTCCATGCTGGTCCAGTCCATTGGTTTATCTATGATAATAATGCCATTGGCCATGAAATGCCTCCATATGCGCCTAACCGGCATTTTTACGCCGCAGTAAGTATTTGGGCACAGCAATCGCCCCCTCAGAGGCAGCAAGAGAACACGGGTCTGTACTCCCCGCTGCGCCTGCCGGCGTCATCCTTCTCGTTCCACCGTCCGAATCGCCTCCAGAATGGCCGTTTGGGCATCCTCAATGCTGCCTCTGACCGTACAGCCCGCAGCGGCGGCATGCCCGCCGCCGCCCAATAGAGCGCACACCCTGGTGGCGTTGAGTCCCCCCACGGTGCGGACGCTCAATTTACACTCCCCCTCCTGGAGCTCCCGGATGGTAACGGCGGTCTCCACCCCCTCTACCTGGCCCACAAAGGCGGCGATATCCTCGGCATCCTCCTCGGTGGCGCCAAGCTCGGCCATACGCGCCAAGGAGACAGAGGCCACGGCAACTCTGCCGCCGTCGTAAAGGCTCATGCTCTCGGTGATTCCGCTCTCCAGCCGCAGACGCTTGATGCTCTTGGTCCGGAAGTGGCGCTTATTGGCCCATTGATAGTCAATACCCGTCTCCATGAGCGCAGCGGCCACCCGGTGTGTGGCCGGGGTGGTATTCCCATACATAAAGCAGCCCGTATCGGTGGATACCGCCACATAGAGTGGGAGCGCTATCTCAGCCGTCGCCTCTCCCAGGGTGCGCACCACGTCGTAGATGAGCTCACCGCAGGCCGCCCGCCCGGCATCCACACAGCACTCAGACGCAAAGCCCTCGTAGGAGGGATGATGGTCAAAAGCCAGATCGATGCCCTGCTTCAGCCACCGCTCCCCCGCCCTGGTGAAGAGCCCCCGCCCCGCGATATCCACCGACACCACGAATCCGGGCTCCACATCTTCAGAGGCCGTGAGGCCCTCCAGATAGGGCGTAAAGAGTGCAGTAGCCTCCGGGTTTTCCAGGACCCAAGCCGTCTTTCCCTGCGCCCGGAGGGCCCGGCACAGCCCCGCCGCGCACCCGATGGTATCTCCGTCGGGCCGGCGGTGGGTCAAAATCAGAATCTGGTCCTTCTCCCGCAGCAGGGCGGCAGCCTCTTGATAATCCATACTCATTCGCTCTCTTTCCTGCGCTCAATATCCTTAAGAACTTCTAAAATATGGGCGCCCCTGTCAATGGAGTCATCCCGCTCGAAGAGAAGCTCCGGGGTGTACCTCAGGGCCAAGGCCCGTCCGAGCTCCCGCCGCAGATAGCCGCCAGCCGACTTCAACCCCTTGACAACCTCACCCACGTCGCTCTTGTCCAGCACGGAGACAAAGACTTTGGCATACCTCAGGTCTGCGGTGGTATCCACCGCAGTAATAGACACTAGGCCATGAACCCGGGGGTCCTTGACGGTTCGGATCAGCGCCGAGAGCTCCCGCTGGATCTCCTCATTAATTCGTCCGATTCGGTTACTTGCCATACGATTTCTCCTAAACAATACGGTACAGACCCGCCCCCTCCTCAGGAACTGGGGACGGAACGGGTCTGTCTATCAAATCCTTCCAGGCGCAGCTATTGGGGGCGGCCGCTTTTCACGGTGCCGCGATACCTTGCCGCCGGCAGAGCGCTCTGCACAGGCTGTACCTGATTCTGATAAGAGTTTTCCAGCGCGTCAGACTTCAATCTGCTCCATGATAAACGCCTCAATGACGTCGCCTTCCTTAATATCCTGGAACTTTTCAAAGGTAATGCCGCACTCATAGCCGGCAGCCACCTCCTTCACGCTGTCCTTAAAGCGCTGCAGTGTGGCGATGGATCCGTCATAGATAACAATATTATCCCGCAGCAGGCGCATTTGGGCGCCGCGCTGCATCCTGCCCTCTGTGACGTAGCAGCCGGCCACCATGCCAACGCCGGTGATCCGGAACACATTACGCACTTCGGCCCGCCCCAGCTCCACCTCTTTAAACTTGGGAGCCAGCATGCCCTTCATGGCAGTCTCAATCTCATTGATACAGTCATAGATCACGCGGTACATGCGCATATCCACATGATCTCGGGCAGCGCTGTCCTTGGCATTGTTGTCAGGGCGGACGTTAAAGCCCACGATAATGGCATTTGAGGTGGATGCCAGCATCACATCACTCTCGCTGATGGCGCCCACCGCACAGTGGATGACGCGGACCCGGACCTCCTCATTGGAGAGCTTCTCCAGACTGGCCTTGACCGCCTCGGCAGAGCCCTGAACGTCGGCCTTGACAATGATATTCAGGTCCTTCATCTCACCCTGCTTGATTTGGCTGAAGAGATCCTCCAGGCTTACCTTGCCCACCGGGCCGGAGGCGGCCATCTTCTGCTCATGCTTGCGCTGCTCCACAAGCTCCCGGGCCATCCGCTCGTCGGCCACTGCGTGGAAATCGTCCCCGGCGCCGGGGACCTCGCTCATGCCGATGATCTCTACGGGTACCGAGGGCCCGGCCTCCTCCAGCCGCTCGCCCCGGGCATTGGTCATGGCACGGACACGGCCCACAGCGGTACCCGCAATGATAATATCGCCCTGCTTCAGCGTTCCATTCTGGACCAGCAGCGTGGCTACAGGACCGCGGCCCTTGTCCAGCTTGGCCTCAATGACGGCGCCATGGGCGGTCCGGTTGGGGTTGGCCTTCAGTTCCAGCATCTCAGCGGTCAGATTGACCATCTCCAACAGGTTTTCAATCCCGTCGCCCGTCTTGGCAGAGATGGGGCAGATGATGGTCTCGCCGCCCCACTCCTCGGGCACCAGCTCATACTCGGTGAGCTGCTGCTTGATGCGCTCGGGGTTGGCCTCGGGCTTATCCATCTTGTTGATGGCCACGATGATGGGGATACCGGCGGCCTTGGCGTGGTTGATGGACTCCACGGTCTGGGGCATGATACCGTCCTCGGCGGCCACCACCAGAATGGCGATATCCGTTACCATGGCGCCGCGGGCGCGCATGGAGGTAAAGGCCTCGTGGCCGGGGGTGTCCAGGAACGTAATGGGCTTGCCGTGGATCTCCACCTGATATGCGCCGATGTGCTGGGTGATGCCGCCGGCCTCACCGGAGGCCACATGGGCGTTGCGGATATAGTCCAGCAGACTGGTCTTGCCGTGGTCCACGTGACCCATGACCACCACCACAGGCGCCCGGGGCACCAGATCCTCGTCCTTGTCCTGGTGGTCGTCGATAAGGCGCTCCTCAATGGTGACCACCACTTCCTTCTCCACCTTGCAGCCCATCTCCTCGGCGATGATGGCGGCGGTGTCGAAGTCGATCATCTGGCTCAGAGAGGCCATAACGCCGTTCTTCATCAGGCACTTGACCACCTCTGCGCCGGTTTTCTTCATACGGCTGGCCAGCTCGCCCACGGAGATCTCATCGGGGATCTGCACGGTGACGGGGGTCTTTTTGATGACCTCCAGACGCAGCTTGCGGAGCCGGTCGGCCTCCTCCTGCTTGCGCTTGTTGCTGGCGAAGCTGTTGTCGCGGCGCTTGTTATTGCGGAATTTCTCCTTGCCCTGAGGGGCCTGCTGCTCCCGCTTGCCGCCGCGGGCGCGGGCGTCCGCCATATCCTGCAGCTTCTCGTCGTACTTGTCCAGATTCACGTTGGTGGCCTTGCGGGTATCCACCACCTGCTTCTGGGGCACGCGGGACATGGGCTGCTTCACCGGCTCGGCGGCCTTCTCGGGAGCCTTACCGGCGGGAGCCGTACCCTGTGCGGGCCTGTTGCCCTGCTGCGGCGCGGCGGGCCTGGCCGCCTGCTGGCTCTGGGCAGGGGCAGAGGCCGCCTTCTTCTCCGCGGGCTTGGCGCCCTCGGCGAAGATGACCGCGATATTGGAGACAGGGTTGTGCTGGGTCAGATACTCAAAGATGAGGCTGAGCTCCCGATCCTCCAGCACCTGCATGTGATTCTTGGGCGTTTCGGCGTACTTGGCCAGGATCTCCGTGATCTCCTTGGTGGAGACCCCGAAATCCTTGGCCACCTCATGCACTCTGTATTTGTTGACGATACTACCCAAATAAAGCCACCTCCATCTTAGTGATCGGCCTGCCGCGTGGCATGCCGCGCAAGTTCCGTTTGCTGCTGTTTATCTGCCGGACTTCTTCCGGCTTCCTTTGCCCTTCTTCACCGGCAGCGCGCCGGCGAACCGTTGGCTGGATGTCTCTGCCCGGCGCTGGGGCCGTTCCTGCCGCCTGCGGGCGCTGCCGGGCCGTGATGTCCGCTTCGCCGCGGGTCTGGCAGGCGCCTGCGGTGCCGGAGACTCCGGTGCCGCGGGCTTCTCGGCATGGACACGCTTTTTGCCCTGCCGCAGGTTTTTCTCATGCTGGAGCCGTTCCTCTTTCCGCTCCCGCGCCCGTCTGGCCTTGACGGCCAGCGTGTCGGCGGCCTCTTGGTAGGCGCCGCCGTCCAGCGCCGCCAGCTTCTTCACCAGCGACTCGGCAAAGCCGATGTCGGTGACGGCGCACATGGCCACACTGCTGCGTCCCAGACTGCGTCCCAGCGCGTCCTTATCCACAGGCAGCGTCACGCACAGCGTGCTGCCGGTGCGGGCAAAGGACTGGGCCCGCCGCACGGATGACGGCGCGGCGTCCTGCGCCACGAAGATGACGCGGGCTTTCTTGGCGCGGGCGGCGGCGCCCACCGGCTCCTCGCCCACCTCCACGCGGCCCGCCTTCAGGGCGAGACCCAGCATGGATAGGATGTGTTCTGTCATAGGCCGCCCTCCATCTGCGCTTCCAGCGCGTCGTAGACCTCCGGCGGGATGGCGGTGTCAAAGGCCCGCTCCAGCGACCGGTTCTTCCGTGCCTTCTTCAGGCAGGCGGGGTCGGGGCACACATAGGCGCCGCGTCCGGATTTTTTGCCGGTGCCGTCCAGCAGGATCTGGCCCTCCGGCGTCCGGACGATGCGCAGCAGCGCCTTCTTCTCCTTCATCTCGCGGCAGCCGACGCACTGCCGCTGCGGTATTTTGCGGGGCTTCTGCATCTCTGCCGCTCCTTTCTGTCCGATCTTACTCGCCGGTGTAGCTGGCGGGCTTGATGTCGATCTTATAGCCGGTGAGCCGCGCGGCCAGACGGGCGTTCTGGCCCTCCTTGCCGATGGCGAGGCTCAGCTGGTCGTCGGGGACGACCACGCGGCAGCTCTTGCCCTCGTCGGCCAGCTGCACGCTGACCACGTCGGCAGGGGCCAGCGCGGCGGCGATAAACTCCGCAGGGTCCTCGGAGTACTTGATGATGTCGATCTTCTCGCCCCGCAGCTCGTCCACGATGGCGTTGACGCGCTGACCGCGGGGACCGACGCATGCGCCGATGGGGTCCACGTTCTCGTCGGCGGACCACACCGCCATCTTGGTGCGGTTGCCCGCCTCACGGGCGATGGAGCGGATCTCCACGGTGCCGTCGTAGATCTCCGGCACCTCCAGCTCGAACAGCCGCTTCACAAGGCCGGGGTGGGTGCGGGAGATCAGCACCTGCGGGCCGCGGGTGCTGCGGCGGACCTCCACCAGATACACCTTGACCATCTGGCCTTCACGCAGCTCCTCGCCGGGGACCTGCTCATTCATGGTCAGCACCGCCTCGGTGGACTCGGCGCCGGTGCCGATACGCAGGCTGACGTTGCCGGTCCGGGGATCGATGCGGCTGACGGTGCCGGTGAGGATCTCGTGCTGCTTGCTGTTGAACTCATCATAGATCATGCCGTGCTCGGCCTCCCGCAGGCCCTGGATGATGACCTGCTTGCCGTTGCCGGCGGCGATGCGGCCGAACTCCACGCTTTCTACGGGGATGTTGACGATGCCGCCCAGCTCGTTCTTGGCGGACATGTGCTTGGCCTCCTCCAGCGAGATCTGGGAGCCGGGGTTCTCCACCTCCTCCACGATCTCCTTCTGGACGAACATCTTCAGATCCTTCTTCTCCTCGTTCACGTCCACGATGACGTTCTCCACGCCCTCGTGGTCCCGCTTATAGGCGGTGGTCAGCGCCTGAATGATCTTGCCCATCATAAAGCTCTGGGGGATACCGCGTTCCTTTTCCAGCATCGCCAGTGCGGCGAAGATCTCATCACATTTCATGGTTGTTTCTCCTTCTATTCATCGTCAGATAGTCGTATCAGAATTCCACGCGCAGGCGCACCAGCGCCACCTCGTTCTTTTCGAACCGCACCGGCTCCGCGCCGCCCATGTCCAGCAGCACCGCGCCGTCCTCATAGCCCGCCAGCTTACCGGCGAACTCCTTGCGCCCGTCCCTGTTCTGGTAGGTCTTGACCAGCACGGGGCTGCCCATGAAACGGGCAAAGTCCGAGGGCCGCTTCAGCTGCCGCTCCAGACCGGCGGAGCCTACCTCGAACACGTAGCTGCTCTCGATGGGGTCGGCCTCGTCCAGCAGGTCGCTGACCTTCCGGCTGACATTTTCGCAGTCCAGGATGTCCACGCCGCCGTCCTTATCCAGGTACAGCCGCAGATACCACTGCCCGGCCTCCCGCACATACTCCGTGTCCCAAAGCCGGCATCCGAACTCCTCCACCACAGGCGCAGCCAGCTCCGCCACGATCTCGGTCACTTTTTTCATCGAAAACCCTCGCATTTCTGCAATTTTAAGGTTTGGATTTTAGCCAACAAAAAGAGCGGACCGGGAAGTCCACTCTGCGAAACACATACCTTACTGCCTATACTATAGCATATCCCGCCCTGCAATGCAAGCCCTTTTTATAAAGTAAAATAAGATAAAATGCCCCGCGCCTCTTGTTAAAGCACCGTAGAGGACGATGATCCTGTTGCGGTGCCCAAAATTTTTGCGCTGCCTTACGGCGAACGCTTAAAATTTTGACCGCGGCCACTCGCTCATCTCGCTTCATCCGCCACCGGCGGCGCTCGATTCGCTCCCCACATCGGCCCGCCTACCGCACCTCTGTAACCCTCCGTAGGGCGGGCTGCCCCCCACCCCGCCGCCC
>ERZ825896.2866-NODE-2866-length-15517-cov-6.943410_pt1 | contig 15517 bp, 9 predicted proteins | sample MGYA00519858_ERZ825896 | MGnify/ENA primary metagenome ERZ825896 (study PRJEB31778, sample SAMEA3449214) | human gut metagenome | biome: human gut; feature: human-associated habitat; material: faeces | place: United Kingdom | collected 2010/2012 ...
TGCGCTGCTCGTCCTCGGCCAGTGCGCTGATCCGCTTGCCCATGGCCTTGACCAGAGGAACGACAAGCGCATTCCCCATATGGTGAAATAGCGCAGTCGTTCCGGCATCCCGGCTGCCCAATCATCCGGGAAGCCGTTGAGCCGTTCGCATTCGATGGGCGTTAGCATACGCAGACGTTGCGCCTATGGGACTGAGAAGATTTTTACAGATGAATATCTTTCGGGTCTACATAGTCCTCAAAGTAATCCAAGCCGTGGGCGGGGACGATACCCAGTATCTGTTCCCGAGCGTTGCGGGCCGCTTCTGCGTCACCATTGATGATGCTTTGGTAGATTGCCTCATGCGAAGCTTCCGTTATTGCATCCATGCTTCCCAGTGAAAGCCCGGCCGCTTTACGGCGATGGACACGGGTATAAATCAGGTGCCGGATGTGGGAGGAAATGAGCTGCTGCACCATCATGTAAATATCCATATAAAGCTTGTTGTGGCTCATGCAGATGATCTCATAATGGAACGCAAAGTCGGCCTGGACCACATCATGGAGCTTCTGTTGGTTTTCAATGTCGTCGTTGTAGATCGCTTCCAGGCGGTTGTATTCATCCAGACGATCTTTCAGCTTCTGGCGGTCCTCTTCTGTGGAAGAGATAATGGCAATGTTGGTGCACTCCCCTTCCAGCAGGTTGCGCAGCTGCTCCACATCCCGACGGCCTTCCTTGTTGTCGTACAGAGGAGCCAATTCACTGAAAATGGGCTGGACGGAAAAGTGAGCTACAAAGGAGCCTTCGCCCACGCGCGTCTCAATGAGGCCCAGCGTGCTGAGTTTTTGCAAGGCCATCCGCACGCTTAGGCGGTTGACGCCATAATATTCCGCAAGTTCTCCTTCGGACGGAAGCTTGTCCCCCTCTTTCCAGACCTGGTCCAGCAGGCTCTGCTTGATAGAGTCGCTGACCTGGTCCACCACGGACAGCCGCCGGATCTTTGGGCTGCGGAGTTTCTGTAATGCCATGATTATTCTCCATTTCCGCTTCGCGTTTTATGTCCCAAAGAATCCAAAACCATATTCCTCAGGCGAAATAATTCCCGAAACTAATTGCCGGATTTTGTGAATGCAACTTTTTCCATTCACAATCTAAGTATAAGTTTTTTGGGGGTGGACGTCAAGCTAAGAACTTAAAGTGAAATTTGTAAAATGAATAGTTTTTTCATAAATAAAAAATGCTGCACAAGGCAACGCCCTGTGCAGCATTTTCCGTTGTTTAGAGATTATGACCAATGACTGACTTGGTGAATCTGTATTTTATCTTTGCGTTGGGGCGTTGGAGACGGGTTTAGCCGCCAATTACGACCTTGCGGCAGGTTGCCAGGAACTCGTCGGTCATTTCCTGGCCGATACCGGGCAGATCGGGCACGGTGTAGTAACCGTTCTCGGGTTTGTAATAGTACTTGCCGGCCTGGATGAAGATGTTCTTCAGGTTTGCGTTGTGCTCCTCATGGATGGTGAAGTTGGGGATCGCGGCTTCGACCTGCAGAGCAGCGGCGGTAGCGATGGGGCCGCCGCAGACATGGATCTGAACGCCCATATCGTAGACCTGAGCCATATCACAGATCTTCTTGGTTTCGGTGATGCCGCCGGTGTTGCACAGATCAGGCTGGATCACGGACAGGGTGCGGTCCTCGAAGAACTGCCGGAAGCCCCAACGAGTGTAGCTGCGCTCACCCGTTGCCAGAGGCAGGTCGCATTTCTGCTTGATGTGGCGGAAGTTGCTGGGGTTCTCGGGGCTGGTGGGTTCCTCAAAGTACATGATGTGCAGCGGCTCCAAAGCCTTGCCCAGCTCGGCGGCGGTGTTGGCGTCCAGCAGAGAGTGGATCTCAACGATGATGTCCATATCGGGGCCGCCGGCTTCACGGCAGGCTGCAATGCGCTCTACCGAGCGCTGCAGGTCGTGCTGACGATAGCAGCCGCGAATCTGAGTGCCCTGGCTGCCCCAGATCTTTTCGAGCGGGGTGTCGGGATCGGTGGGAGCAAAGACGGGGTCTACCTTGATGGCATCGTAGCCGTCGCGGAGGGCGTTTTTGGTCACTTCGTAGTAATCTTTCGGGTCAAACAGCAGGCCGAGAGCCTCGCCCTTGTTGTCTTTCTGGATCAGGTCGCTCCAGCCGAACTGCAGCTGAGAAGCGTATGCGCGGAGCTTCGGATTGGTCTTGCCGCCCAGCAGCTTGTAGACGGGAACGCCGAGGGCTTTGCCTTTGATATCCCAGCAGGCGGTATCGATGGCAGCCATAGCAGAGGTGATGACAACACCGCCGCCCATGCCCCAGAAAGTGTGGCGATGCAGGTGCTCCCAGATCTTCTCCGTATCAAACGGGTCCATGCCGATGATCAGCTTGGCAAAATCCTGGCACTGACCAAATGCTGCTTCAAAGCTGTTGCCGTATGCCAAACCGGCTTCGCCCCAGCCGTAAATGCCTTCGTCAGTGTTGATCTTCATAGTGATGAACTGGCCCAGATAACACTCAACACTCGTGATTTTCATAATAGATGCTCCTTCCCAAATAATGGATTGTGGTGAGAATGAGGAGAAAGGTTATTCGATTACGACCTTCTTTGCGTTGGCAATGTAGAACTCGCTCATTTCCTGACCGATGCCGGGCAGCTCGGGAACGGTGTAGTAGCCGTCCTTGGGAGCGTAGTAATATTTTCCGCCCTTCACAAAGGCACTGGTCAGATTGGCGTTGTGCTCTTCGTGGATGACAAAGTTGGGAATGGTTGCTTCCAGCTGCAGAGCAGCAGCGGTAGCGATGGGGCCGCCGCAGACATGGATCTGGACGCCGATGTCGTAAACCTGCGCCATATCGCAGATCTTCTTGGTCTCGGTGATGCCGCCGGTGTTGGCCAGATCGGGCTGGATGACGTTGAGAGTGCGATCCTCAAAGAATTGACGGAAGCCCCAGCGGGTGTAGCTGCGCTCGCCCGTTGCCAGCGGCAGGCCGGACTTCTCTTTGATATGCTTGAACATATCGGCGTTGCAGGGCATCGTGGGCTCTTCGTAGTACATGATGCGGTAGGGCTCCAGAGCCTTGCCCAGTTCTGCGGAGGTGTTGGCATCCAGCAGGGAGTGAATCTCAACAATGATGTCCATGTCGGGGCCGCCAGCCTCGCGGGCTGCTGCGATGCGCTCAACAGAACGCTTCAGGTCATGCTCGCGGTAGCAGCCACGGATCTGGGTGCCCTGGGTAGCCATGACATCGCCCATGGGAGCAGGCTCGGTGGGAGCAAAAACCGGGTCAATCTTGACCGCGTCGTAACCCTCGTCAACCGCTTCTTTGACGACACGGTAGTAATCCTTCGGGTCATACAGCAAAGTCAGGCCGTCCTTGGCCTCAATATCCTTTCGCCAGCCGAACTGCAGCTGAGAAGCGTATGCGCGGAGCTTATCGTTGGTCTTGCCGCCCAGCAGCTTGTAAACGGGAACACCGAGAGCCTTACCCTTGATATCCCAGCAGGCGATATCGATCGCAGCCATGGCGGAGGTAATAACGACGCCGCCGCCCATACCCCAGAAGGTGTGGCGATGCAGGTGCTCCCAAATCTCCTCTGTGTTGAACGGATCCATACCGAGGATCAGTTTGCCAAAATCCTGGCACTGGCCAAATGCAGCTTCTGCAGACTTGCCGTAAGCCAGGCCCGCCTCGCCCCAGCCATAAATGCCGGAATCGGTGTTGATCTTCATGGTAACAAAGCCGCCGATCGCGCCAGTGCCCAGATAACATTCGACACTCGTGATTTTCATACGTGGAACCTCCATTCTAATGGTGTTGTGATTTAAACTTATTCCGTCGGAGTTTTGGCTCCGAAAGGTTCTGGATTAAAAGCCTCTTCCACCCCTTATCCGCACCCTCTGTTGTTTGGGAGGGTGCGGATAAGATTTAAGGAAGATGGTATGATGGGAAAAAGTGACAAAGTGTAAAAGAGAAGAACTCAGGATTCTGAGGCTTCCTGGTAATCCTCAGCCCATACGGACGTGTGGATCTCGATGTTGCCCGTCTTGGAGCGCCAGAAGCCGATGAGGCCGGCGATGACGATGACCACAACGTTGATGACAGCCAGGCCGATGTTCATGGAGAGCAGGCTCTTCCACAGAACGACCAGGAACAGCGCCAGAGAAACACAGCAGATGGTGTAGTACAAGCCATCGGGCACATGGTAGCGAGACTGCTTCCAGGCATCGGGATATTTTTTGGGCATCTTGATCTCAGCTGTGAAATTCAGGATGGCGAATGCAGAGGTGATCAGCTGGACCATATTGGTGATGGTGGTGATGGACAGACCAAAGACGATGGGGATGATGCCGACGACATACATGAAGGTCAGGATGTAGGGGCGGGCACCGCTCTTGTTTTTCTTGCCGAAGCTCTTGGGCAGCCAGCCATCATCACAGGACTGACCGATGGTGATGGAGTTGTAGGCAAAGCTGGAGTTCAGGGTGGAAAGCAGAGCCATGATGGGGCCGCCGATGATGAAGAAGTAGAACAGCCAAGTGGGGAAGATGCGCTGAGCAGCGAATACCAGGGTAGTGGAGTTGCCGTACTCTTCCACGCTCATTACGCCAACGCCTGCCATGGCAACGCCAACGTACAGGATGCACAGGGTGGGCACGCAGAGCAGCAGGACAAAGGGAATATCCTTGCGGGCATTCTTGGAGTCACGGCCATAAGCAGTGGTCATGTAGTAGCCCTGGGTGGAGTAGACGAACAGCAGGACTGCACCGAGGAAGCCGCCGCTGATCTGGCCGTTGTTGAAAGTGATGCCCCAGCCATTGATGGCAAAGTTGGGGTCGCTGAAATCGAAGATGGGCAGCTTCATCTTGAAGATGCCGACGATCGCAAAGAGGATGAGGGCTGCGATCAGAAGCCAGGTCATCATTTTTTGTGCTTTTGCCATGATGTCAACGCCCATCAGGTTGACGACGTAGAAGAAGGTCAGCAATGTAACGCCGACAATGACCCTTGCCCAATGGGAGTTTAGCACCGGGATGATGTCGCCCAGGTAAGCGGCAGCGGATGCACCGAACAGGGAGAGCGACAGGCACTGGGTAAGATACATGTAAGCGAAAATGCCGGATGTTCGAGGACTGGACAGATCGCACAGCATGGAGTAGTTGCCGCCGCCCAGACGCAGGGTGGAAGAGATGAAAACGAAAGGAAGGATCATGACAAATCCCATCAGGATCGCCACGAAATACGCCAGCCATGCGGAGTAACCAGTCATTTTGATGGCAGGGACGATCAGAGTGATGACGCCTGCACCGATGACCTGACCGATGGCCAGTGCATAGAGTTCGGTTCTACCAAGAGTACCTGGTTTTGGGACGGGTTCTTTTACAACGTGAATCGCCATGGTGACAGCTCCTTTTCTTTTTAGTATGATTGAGCGACCGATTACTCGATCACCTTGTACAGCGTTGCGCGGTCAATGGCTTCCTGCAGGAACTCATTGCCGATGCCGGGCAGATCGGGAACAGTGAAGTAGCCGTTTTCCGGCTGCAGGTTGTACTTGGTCAAGCCCACAGAGGTATCCATGCGGTTGCAGGTATGGTGCTCGTGGATCAGGAAGTTAGGCAGGGTGCACTCAAGATGCAGGGCTGCATTGGTGGTCAGCGGGCTGCCCGCGCAGTGGACCTGGATGCCCACATCGTAAGCATGGGCCATATCGGAGATCTTCTTGACCTCGGTGATGCCGCCGCAGTTGCCGATATCGGGCTGAGCCAGCTGAAGCAGGTTCTTCTTGAAGTACTCTGCATATTGCCAGCGAGAGTACAGACGCTCGCCGTTTGCGATGGGCACGGAGCTGTACTTGGCAATGTATTCAACGGTCTGGGTGGTGGGCGTGTTGGGCTCCTCAAAGGCCATGATGTTATACTTTTCTGCCAGCTTTGCCAGCTGCACAGCTCCCAGCGCATCCGGGTAGGAGTGGTTCTCCATGATGATGTCCACATCGTCGCCGGCGGCTTCACGGGCGGCCTTCATGCGGGATTCTACCATTTTCAGCTGTTTTGGAGTCAGCAGGCCGGTGGTATCCAGGAAGTTGAGGGGCTTACCTTCTTCATCACGATCAAAGAAATCGATCTTGATCGCGTCAAAGCCTTCGTCCAGTGCCAGCTTGACGTTGTGTGCGTAATCCGCGGGGGTTACAGCCCACAGGTGTTCGGAAACGCCCACCTGACCCCAGCCAAACTGCAGCTGGCTTGCGTAGGTGCGGAGCTTATCGCGAACCTTGCCGCCCAGCAGCTGGTAGCAGGGAACATTGAAATACTTGCCTTTGATGTCCCACAGAGCTACATCGATGGCTGCGATGCCGGAGAAGACGACCGGGCCGCCGTTCTGGCCCCAGAACGTCCGCTTGTACATGGTCTCCCAGATGAACTCAGTGCGAAGCGGATCCATACCGATGATCAGCTCTGCCAGATCGCAGACCATGCCAAATGCGCCGGAACCACCAACGCCGTAAGCCATGCCGGCTTCACCGTCACCACAGATGCCGACGTCCGTATGGATCCGGCATCCGATGGGGCTGTTTTGCTTGCTGTTTGCAGTCGGCAGGCGGAACACCTCGACCTTTGTGATCTTCATAGAATTGCCTCCTTTTTCTATCGTCAAGGACAGCTTAAGCGCAGCTGCCTCTTCTTACCAATGTTGATGACCAGCGGGAAAATATCAACTCGATTGTTCAGTTGTTCGCTAAGTGAACTATAGCAAAACTCGACAACTTTGTAAAGGGGTTTTGTGCAATTCTACCTTTTGATGGTTTTTGGGGGAGGCTCTTTGTTCAAAATCACAAAACGAGCGTATGGGGGCGGATTTGTAATGAGGTGACGTTCGAAAGAATTCTCTACGGGCTAGAAGAGATGACTGCGTCATGAGTGCGTTGGATATTTTGGATCGAAAAAGCGTGGTTTGCGTTCTGGGTGTCCGAGGTGATCGCCTGCACTTACAGTCTGTGGGCAACGAAAAAAGAACTGCGGAACAAGGGAAAATAAGGCAAAACAAAAACAGGGTGCGCCACCCGGACGCACCCTGCCAAGATTCACAGACGATTCGGCCAACCCCTTTTCCTGCAGAAGCTTCACGGTCTGTGCCATAAGCTACTGAGACATTGTAGCAGATGCTGATGGCATATCGGGAATATCAGTGGCACCCGCCCCCGCAGTGGGAGCCGCAGCTGTGGCCCTCGTCGTGGTCGTGGTGGGTGCAGTGGATGTCCGGGTCGAAGACCAGCTTTCCGGCCAGATAGTCGGCCACAGCGGCGTCTGCGGCGCCGGAAAGGCCGCCGAACAGCTGGATGCCTGCCTGCATCAGCGCCACCTGCGCACCGGTGCCGATGCCGCCGCAGAGCAGGACGTCTGCGCCATGCTGTACGAGAAAGCCCGCCAGTGCGCCGTGGCCCTGACCATTCGTCGGGATGATCTCGGTGCGCAGGAACTGGCCGTTTTCGGCCTCATAGAACTTGAACTGTGCGGAGCGGCCAAAGTGCTGGAACACCTGACCGTCTTCGAATGGGACTGCGATTTTCATGAGAACGTCTCCTTTACTGCTGATTTTGTACAGCCTCCCGGATGCTCTTTGCCAGCTTTTTGGCGTCCAGAGGCTTGACGAGACGGCCATTCATGCCGACCTGATGGCAGGACTGGGCGCACTCGTCGGAGGCCTGTGCCGTCATGGCGAGGATGGGAACAGTGGCGGCGTCGGGCCGGTCGAGGGCGCGGATGGCCCGGGATGCCTCGAAGCCGTCCATCACCGGCATCATCACATCCATGAGGATGGCCTGATACCCGCCCGGCGCACTGGCGGCAAAGCGCTCCACGGCTTCCCTGCCGTTCCATGCCTTGTCCACCGCTGCGCCCTGACTGGTGAGCTGGAACTCGGCCACTTCCATGTTGATGTCGTTGTCCTCCACCAGCAGGATGTGCATCCCGTCCAGCCGCCCGTTGTCGGTGGGCTTGAGCTGGGGCTTTGTGGCGGCATTCTTGTCCAGCAGGAAGGGCAGTTGGAAGGTGAAGGCAGTCCCCTCCCCCAGCTGGCTCTCGGCAGAGATGCTGCCGCCCATCTGGCTGACCAGCTCCTTGACGATGGACATCCCGAGGCCGGTACCCCTGTACTGGGTGCGGGCGTCGGCGGACTCCTGGGTAAAGGGCTTGAACAGCTGGTTCTCCAGGAAATCCCGGCTCATGCCGATGCCGGTGTCCGTGATGCGGAACTCGTACCACACGGTGGTGCCGTTGCAGGAGAGCTCCCTGGCGTAGGTGTCGATGGACCCGCCGGGCTTATTGTACTTGATGGCGTTGCTGAACAGGTTCACCATGATCTGCCGCAGCTTGAGGGAGCTGCCCACGAGGGCGGTGTGCTGGACGTTCTCCCGGTGGCGGCGGTGGGTCAGGCCGTCCTTTTCTATCTGTGCCTCCACCAGCGACGAGACGTCGTGCAGCAGCACCTCGATGTCAAAGGGCTCCTGTTCTATCACCATCTGCCCGGCTTCCAGTTTGCTCATGTCCAGCACGTCGTTGACCAGTGCCAGAAGATGGTGAGCGGAGAGGTCTATTTTATCAAGGCAGCTGTCCACCTTCCGGGCATCGTCCCGGTTGGAGCGGAGGATGTCCAGCATACCGAGAATGCCGTTGATGGGGGTGCGGATGTCGTGGCTCATCCGGTTCATGAAGGCGGTCTTGGCTTTGCTGGCCGAGTCGGCTTCTTCAAAAGCTTCTTGCAGGCGCTGATTCTCGGCCTGCTCCTGTGCATGGAAGACGGAGGTATCCCGGAAGAGGATGATACCGTGGATGACCGGCATCTCCCGCCCGGAGGCCGCATCAAAGACGGTATCCTGCGCCATGAGGACGGTCTTCTGGAGCCAGACCGGATCGCCGCAGGAGGTCTGCTCCCGGTACTCCACTGTCACGTGCTTGAAGCCCGAGTGGAAGCGCTCCAGCAGTTTTGACGCCGTGTCCACGATGCGGTAGTTTTCCAGCGTCTCAGGAGTGACGAAGTGACGGCGCTGGGCGCAGTAGTCGTCGTAGGAGCAGGGCAGCGTCATCTGCAGATCGAACTGCCGCAGCGCGGTAGTCCGGTAGAAGATCTGCTCGAGCTGGCCGTGGGTCAGGTCCACAGTGAACAGGGCGTCGTTTGCGTCGATGAGGGCATCCACATAGTTGTCGTTTTCCAGCAGGGAGTGCTTCATCTGCTCGTAATACTGGGTCAGGGGCTGGCGTTCGTCGAAGGCGGTGCTCTTGTCCCGGAAATACTCGAAGCCCACGAGGAAGTGGTGCAGCCGCCCATGGAGGTCGGCGTCGCAGAACAGGAGGGTCAGCCGTCCGCGCTGGGTCACGCCGTCGGTCTCAAAATCCAGCGCAAGCTCCTGCTTGGGGTGCTCAGCACTGAGGGCGGCAGACAGCGTGCTCAGCTGCAACGCTTCCCGCATCGTCTTGCGGGTGGCGGAGGTGGCGTACTCGTCCACGATCTGCTCCACTGCACCCGAATAGCTGCCGTTGTCAGCAAGGAAAAAGCCCGCTGAGGTGCGCAGGACGCGGTACTGGTCCAGCAGGGCGTCGCAGTAGAGGCAGTTCGAGAACTGATACCCATGGGCGTTGACCCACTGCAGAAGCTGCTGGTTCTGCAGTTTCCGGGCCTCGGCCTCCTCGCGATTTGCACGGTTTTTGTCCACATACATATTCTTGTCGGCGTGGCGGAACAGCTCCCGCAGGGTGCTGCCCTCGAAGTCGCTGGCGATGGCGCAGCCTGCCGCATAGCTTAGGGGCATCTCGGGGTGCTGGCGGGAATACTCTGCCGCCTGTGCCCGGATGCCGCGCAGCACATCTTGTGCGCCGTCCCAGTCCACGCCGTAGAGGATAGCGATGAACTCGTCGCCGCCGTCGCGGCCCACGAAGTGCTGGGATGGCACGGCCAGACGCAGCTGTTCGGCAAAGGAGCGGATGTACTCGTCGCCCTTGTCGTGGCCGAGGTTATTGTTGACGGTGCGCAGATTGTTGAGGTCAAAGACGCAGAGCGCCGTGTTCCCGTCCGGCGGGTCGGGCGCGTCCAGGAGCTCTTCGCACTTGTTCTTGTTGGGCAGGCCGGTGGCCTCATCGAGGTAGACTTTGCGCTGCAGAATGCGGTTCATGGCCGCGTACCGCAGGGCCTTGAAGATCTGATAACCGAACAAAAGCAGCAGCCCCACGATGTCCGCGAGGACGACTTTTTCCAGAAAGTCAAGGGCCGTGGCCCGCTTCTGGGAGTAGACCTCGGCCAGGTTGGTGGCCTCGTCGCAGGTCTGGAAGAAATGCTCGCTCTTGGCGATGATGGCTGTCTCGGTGTAGCCGCGCTGACGGACAAGGATGAGCTCGTTTCTCAGGTCGTCGAATTCGCTGGAAAGAGCGGTCATCTTGGTCTGAAAATCCGCGTTGTCCAGCCGCACCAGGTCCAGCTCGCTGCTGCCGAAGCGGAGGCCTTCGATGTAGGAGGCCACATCGCCGAGGAGATCATCTTCCGGCGTGCCGGAAATTTCGAGCTTGACGATGCGCTGGGTCTTGCCGCGCACGAGGCCGGCGTAGTTGACGACGCGGGCCGTACCCTGTATCTTGCCCACCAGCACGAGGGCAGCGAAAAACAGGCTGATCAGGATGGCTGTGAGAAGGACGGTGAAAAGCTGGATGATATGCCCGAACCGGGAAGAATCATTCTTCATGATGCAAACTCCATTCATAGCGCAGGAAATCAGTCGTTTCCCCACTATTATAATGTATTTCAGAGAGCGCTTCAAGTTTGGAAACGGCTGAGAGATCAAGCCGAGTTATGACGGGGTTTATTGATATTTGTCAGATGATATGTTGAAATTTCACAAGTGGTGCGGGTCTGCTGCGGCTCATAGTTCTCCGCATTCGAGCTTTCTGCGCACCTCGTGGAGCGAAGCACACTCGCAGGTATAGATCCTGCGCATCTCGTCGGTGGCGGGCGAGAGGTCGGGGACCATCACGGTGACAAAGCCCCCTGCCGCGCCGGCCCGGACGCCGTTGTAGCTGTCCTCGAGAACCATCGTCTTTGCAGGCTCGGTGCCGAGTTTCTGCGCCGCCAGCAGGAAGATGTCCGGCGCGGGCTTGGAGCGGGTCAGGTGCTCGCCCGAGATGACGGCCTTGAAGTAATGGCCGAGGCCCCAGTGTTCCAGATGTCCCTCGATGACGGTCATGGGGCTGGAAGACGCCACCGCCATGGGGATGTGATGTTCGTCCAGCCAGGCCAGAAGCTCATCGAGGCCGGGCATTTTGGGGACAGGCTTGTTGAAGGCTTCATAGGCCAGCCGGTACAGCTCCTCCACGATGCCCATGGCGGGGCAGTCCTCGCCGTAGAAGCGCCGCAGCACATCGCAGCTGCCGGCCTTGGTGGTGCCGCGGGCAGCCTGCGAGAGGCCATCCTTGCAGGGCAGGCCGAATTTTGCCAGTGCCGGCTCCCAGCAGATGTTCCAGATGCGCTCGGTGTCGAACATCAGCCCGTCCATATCAAAAATAACACCCTGTATCATAACGCAAGCTCCTTTTGGCGAAAAATCTACATACATACTTTATTGTACCATGTTTTTCCGCTTTTGAACACCGATAAGGTCATAATTTGTGGCAACTTGACTGCCCCAAAGATGAAACATTTTTCGGTTGCTTGCAAATCCGTTTCACGGCATTATAATAGAAAACAACATTCGGCATATTTGGCGCAGGGCGTGCAGCCCGCGCGGCGCTGTGTGAGATCAGAAAAGAGGGAAATTTATCATGTTGGACATCAAGATCACTCGTACTACCTGCCCGAAGGAAAAGCCGCAGGACGAGTCTAAGCTGGGTTTTGGCAAGAAGTTCACCGACCATATGTTCGTTATGGACTACACCGAGGGCGAGGGCTGGCATGACGCCCGCATCGTCCCCTACGCACCCTTCCAGCTGGACCCTGCTACGGTTGTGTTCCACTATGCACAGGAGATCTTCGAGGGCATGAAGGCTTACCGCACTGCGGATGACACCATCCAGCTGTTCCGCCCCGAGTGTAACGCAAAGCGTATGCAGGACTCTGCTGACCGTCTGTGCATCCCCAAGATCCCTGTTGAGGATTACATCCAGGCCGTCGAGGCTCTGGTGGATGTGGAACGTGACTGGGTGCCTCACTCTGACGGCGCTTCCCTGTATATCCGTCCCTTCGTGTTCGCAAACGATGTGGGTCTGGGCGTCCACGCTTCCAAGCACTACATCTTCTGCATCATCTGCGCTCCGTCGGGCGCTTACTACGCCGAGGGCATCAACCCCGTGCGCATCTACGTCGAAGACGAGTACATCCGTGCCGCTCCCGGTCTGACCGGCTTCACCAAGTGCGGCGGCAACTACGCTGCTTCCATCAAGGCCGGCGAGCTGGCTGAGGAGCAGGGCTACGCTCAGGTGCTGTGGCTGGACGGCGTCGAGAAGAAGTACGTCGAGGAAGTCGGCAGCATGAACATCATGTTCAAGATCGACGGCAAGGTCTACACTGCCGCCACCGTGGGCACCGTTCTGCCCGGCGTCACCCGCCGCAGCTGCATCGAGCTGCTGAAGGACTGGGGCTACGAGGTCGTTGAGGGCAAGATCGCCATTGCCGACATCATGGCAGCTGCCCGCGAAGGCAAGCTGGAAGAGGTGTTCGGCACCGGTACTGCTGCTGTCGTCTCCCCCGTCAAGGAGCTGGTCTGGAAGGGCGAGCACGCCTTCATCGGCGACGGCAAGATCGGCCCTGTCACCCAGAAGCTGTACGACACCATGACTGGGATGCAGTGGGGCAAGATCCCCGACACCAAGGGCTGGATCGTTCCGGTCGAGAAGAAGTATTGATATCCTCAATTCTCCATTCAGAATTTAGCAAGCGCCGCCAGGCATCCGCTCGGCGGCGTTTGCTGTATCATGGCGGCAGCCCTTCCGTCAAATTTCCGAAATTATCCGGCGCAATTGCTTTCTTTCCTGCACAGTGTTAAACTGATTCCAGACAAAGGGCAGCGCTGCATTGCGGCGGGGTGCCTGTGCAGGAAAGATTGAGAGGGAAAAGCACCATGATCAAAAAATGGAGCGTGAGCTACCCGGCCGTCAACGGCACTGAGCAGCGCAGAGTGTACGTTTATCTGCCCACCATGTACGAGGCCGAGCCGGACCGCCGGTTCCCGGTGCTGTACATGTTCGACGGCCAGAACGTGTTTTTTGACGAAGATGCCACCTACGGCAAGAGCTGGGGCGTGGCCGACTATCTGGACTACACCGACACGCCGCTGATCGTGGCGGCGGTGGAGTGCAACGCAGGCCCCAACAACGAGCGTCTGGTGGAGTATTCGCCCTACCGGTTCGACGACCCCACCTACGGCCACTTCGACGGCAAGGGTCAGGCCACCATGAGCTGGTACATCCACCGGTTCAAACCCTTCATCGACCGCAACTTCCGCACCCTGCCCGACCGGGAGCACACCTTCATCGGCGGCAGCAGCATGGGCGGCCTGATGAGCCTGTACGCCCTGCTGCAGTACAACGACACCTTCAGCCGGGCGGCGGCCCTGTCGCCCTCCATCTGGGTGGCCCCGGACAAGCTGGCGGGCCTTGTGGGCCGGGCAAAGCTGGAGCCGGGCACCGTGCTGTACATGGATTACGGCTCCCGCGAGGTGGGCAACCACGACGGCATGCGCTGCGGCTTTGCGGAAATGTGCAGCAAGGTGCTCACCCGCGGCATCCACCTCACCAGCCGCATCGTGCCCGGCGGCACCCACAGCGAAGCCAGCTGGGAAAAGCAGCTGCCCTTCGTGTTCCATACGCTGATGTACGAGCTGGAGGAAGCGTAAAAGCCTTCCCCCAAGGGGGAAGCCTGAATCAAGAAGGAGGAACCACTATGGAAATGCAGTATTTTAAGGATTACAGCCCCGCCCTTGGCCGGGATATGGAGTGCAAGATCTACGGCCATGCAGGCCGCCCCATGCTGTACATCCCCTGTCAGGACGGCCGGTTCTTTGACTTTGAGGACTTCCACATGGCCGACACTCTGGCCCCGTGGATCGAGTCCGGCCAGATCATGGTGCTTTCCATCGACACGCTGGACAAGGAGACCTGGTCCGACACCAACGGCGACCCCTACTGGCGCATCCGCCGCTATGAGCAGTGGCTGCACTACATCGTGGACGAGGCCGTGCCCAAGATCCGCTGCCTGTCCAAGGAGCGCAACGGCTGGGACGACCTGCCCGGCGTCATCGCCTTTGGCTGCAGCCTGGGTGCCACCCATGCGGTCAACCTGTACCTGCGTCGGCCGGACATCTTCTGCGGCTGTCTGGCGCTCAGCGGCATCTACACCGCCCACTATGGCTTCGGCGACTACATGGACGAGCTGGTGTACCAGAACTCTCCCGTGGACTATATGCGGAACTTCCCCACCGACCACCCCTATATGGAGCTGTACCGGAACCAGAAGGCGGTCATCTGCTGCGGTCAGGGCGCCTGGGAGCAGCCGGACACCACCTGGTACCTCAAGCGCATTTTCGAGGCCAAGGGCATCCCCGTGTGGGTGGACCTGTGGGGCCACGACGTCAAGCACGACTGGGACTGGTGGTATAAACAGGTCGTGTATTACATGCCGTATATCCTGGGACAGCAGTAAAGCGAAATGGGACGAACCCTCTCAGGCACTTCGCACCAGCTCCCCCGAAAGGGGGAGCTTTTGCAGTACCTTCCGGTAAAGCGTCAGACGCTCGCCCTTCGGGAGAGCTGGCAGCGCCGCAGGCGTTGACTGAGAGGGTTTTGTTTTTATAGAGGAAAGAAGAAAATCATGAAGAATTTTATTTTTATCTCGCCGAACTTCCCCACCAACTACTGGCAGTTCTGCCGGGAGCTGAAGAACGATGGCATGAACGTGCTGGGCATCGGCGACCAGCCCTATGATGAGCTGAAGCCGGAGCTGAAAGAAAGCCTGAACGAGTACTACAAAGTCGGCAACCTCGAAAACTATGATGAGGTCTACCGTGCCGTGGCGTTCCTCGCGTTCAAGCATGGCCGCATCGACTGGCTGGAATCCAACAACGAGTACTGGCTGGAGCGGGACGCTGCCCTGCGTACCGATTTCCACATCACCACCGGCTTCCAGACCGAAGACATGCCCCGCATCAAGTACAAGAGCAAGATGAAAGAATACTACCAGAAAGCGGGCATTGCCACCGCCCGCTACCACATGGTAGACGATCTTGCGGGCTGCAAAAAGTTCATCGAGGAAGTGGGCTATCCCGTTGTGGTCAAGCCGGACAACGGCGTGGGGGCCTCCGATACCCACAAGCTCTCCAGCGAGGAGGAGCTGAAAAAGTTCCTGGCTTACAAGGCGGAGAATCACGCCGATGTTTCCTACATCATGGAGGAATTCGTCCGCGCCGAGGTCAACAGCTACGACGCCATCATCGACGGCAGCGGCAACCCCATTTTTGAGGCCGGCAATGTCAGCCCCATG
>ERZ825896.2882-NODE-2882-length-15440-cov-9.502177_pt1 | contig 15440 bp, 14 predicted proteins | sample MGYA00519858_ERZ825896 | MGnify/ENA primary metagenome ERZ825896 (study PRJEB31778, sample SAMEA3449214) | human gut metagenome | biome: human gut; feature: human-associated habitat; material: faeces | place: United Kingdom | collected 2010/2012 ...
CCTGGAGGGGTATTTTGTAGCGTTTACTGATGTAATTGACTCCGATCGCTGCCTGTTCAGAGGGAACAACCACTGTTATCAGCTTTCCGTCAACCTCATAAACTTTCAGTGGCTTAAGCCAGGTATTAAAAGGGACATCAGTCACCTCATATTCAGATTTGACAGTTTGCAGGATCTCCTCCCATTTTTCAATAACAGCGTTCATTTTTTCCTCCCATGAGTATTATAATAACCCCAGTCTGCGACTGGAGATAGATATCCTTTTATATATTACAATGAAAATGGTGTTTTCGCAATGGAAAACCTTTAGATTTTGGGGAAAACAATGTGGATAATTTGGGGAAATTACTGTGGATTAGGGTGGAAAATAGTGTATAACTGGCAAATTGGTTTCCATAAGTTGACGTTGTGTGGAAAACACAGAGAATTTATGTGTATAAAATTATCCACTGTCAAAATACCGCAAATAAAGGGATTTTTTGAAGATACTGAAAAAAATAATCCGGAAACAGTGGATAGTTTTGCCGGTAATCCACTAGTTATCCACAAGTTATCCACAAAATGTGGATAATGTTACGTAAACCATAAGCGTAATCCACATATGGGTAAAAAATAAAAACCACGAGGCCGGCGGTATTTTTCAAACCCCTGATTTTATTGGGTTTTTTGCAATTTTCCCTTGACGAAAAGGAGGTTTATTTATATAATTGAAACGATGTTCTGAATGATAAGTTATTTCATAACAATTAAAAATAGATAAAGGAGGTGCTTTACCTATGAAGATGACATTTCAGCCAAAAAAGAGATCCAGAGCTAAAGTTCACGGCTTCAGAGCTCGCATGAGCACAAAGGGCGGACGTAAAGTATTAGCTGCAAGAAGATTAAAAGGAAGAAAACAGTTATCAGCATAAGCTGCAAGACCGCATTTATGTGGTCTTTTCTTCTATCCGGAGAAATATCCGTGCAGACGGAATTTAATTAAGGAGGATTCGTTTGATCAGATCAGAGTCCTTAAAGAAAAATCAAGATTTTAAAGTTGTATATCAGAACGGAACATCATACGCAAATCGGCTTCTGGTGATGTACGTGCTGAAGAATCAGCACAGGAAGAATCGTCTGGGAATATCAGTAAGCAAAAAAGTAGGGAATAGTGTGGTTCGCCACAGACTCACCAGATTGATAAGAGAAAGTTATCGGTTGAATGAAGCGGAATTTGAAAACAGTTTGGACATTGTAGTAGTTGCACGCCCACAGGCAAAGGACAGAACCTATCAAGAGATAGAGAGTGCGCTGATGCATCTGGCGGGAAAGCACTGCATAGCAGGTAAGAACAATGATAAAGAAGTTTCTGATCAGAATAATTAAACTCTATCAAAAGTATATATCACCGATGAAGAGAACAAAATGTCCTTATATTCCCACATGTTCTCAATATGGTTTAGAAGCAATCGAAAAATATGGTGCATTAAAGGGTGGTCTTCTTGCGGTATGGAGGATACTTCGCTGTAATCCTTTTTCCCACGGAGGCTATGACCCTGTACCGTAAAGACAGGAATGTACTTGAAAATTGAATATTGATCGATCGAAGGAACCTCCTGTCATTTATGGATTCTAGGAGGAAATGAACTTGGAAATAATTTTAGCGACAAAGAGCAGCACTCCTATCATTGGTCAGCTTGCGACCGTTATGGGATGGATCATGGATGGTATTTACAGATTGCTGAATATCTTTGGAATTCAGAATATCGGTCTTTGTATTATCATCTTCAGTATCCTTATTTATGCTCTTATGACCCCACTGCAGATCAAACAGCAGAAATTCTCTAAGCTGAGTGCGATCATGCAGCCGGAACTTCAGAAAATTCAAAAGAAGTACAAGGGAAAAAACAACGATACTGCTGCAATGCAGAAAATGCAGGAGGAAACACAGGCTGTATATCAGAAATACGGCGTATCTCCTACAGGAAGCTGTGTACAGCTTGCAATCCAGTTCCCTATTTTGATGGCCTTATATCAGGTAATTTATAAAATTCCGGCATATGTAGGAAGTGTAAGGGATATCCTTGCATCTGCAGTTACCAGTATTACAGGTGTAAACGGATATACAGATATCCTTCAGCAGTTTATCACAGATAATAAGATGACAAGAGTTCAGCTTATTATGGATGGAAGTAAAGCTACAAGTAATTCAGTCACAGACTTTTTGTATGCATTATCACCTTCCCAGTGGAAAACACTTGCTGAGACAAGCCAGTTTGCAGGATTTACTGATACGCTGAACAGCACTGCAAAAGAGATTTCACATGTGCAGAATTTCTTTGGTCTGAATATCGCTGATCAGCCACTGACTTATATTAAAGCAGCTTTTGTAGGTGGATCTGCTCTTCTTGCTATCGTTGCGATTCTTATCCCGATTCTTGCGTGGGCTACACAGATGATCAACTTAAAACTGATGCCTCAGGCAGCACAGCAGAGCGGCGATTCACAGCAGGATGCAATGATGAACTCCATGAAGACAATGAATATGGTAATGCCGTTGATGTCAGCAGTATTCTGTTTCACATTCCCTGTAGGTCTTGGTATTTACTGGGTAGCAAGTGCTGCAGTAAGAAGTGTGCAGCAGGTTGTTATCAATAAAAAGATGGATAAGATCCAGATTGAAGACCTGATCAGTGAGAATATGAAGAAGATGGAAAAGAAGCGTGAGAAAGCGGGACTTCCACCTCAGAAGATTACAAATCAGGCCCATCAGAGCGCCAAGAATATCAATAAGATTGAAAAAGGCAGCAGCAATACAAATGTTGAGACAAGAGCCAAGAAGGTTGAAGAAGCTTACAAAGACGCTGCGAATGCAAAACCTGGCAGCATTACTGCAAAGGCCAATCTGGTAAAAGCATTTGATGAGCGTAATAAGAAGAAGTAGTCAGGAACGGAGGGGTTGGCATGGAGGATTATATCCAGTTTTCAGCGAAAACAAAGAGTGAAGCAATTACAAAAGCATGTATCGAGCTTGGCGTATCCAGTGACCAGCTTGAGATTCAGGTAATAAGTGAAGGCAGCAACGGATTTTTCGGAATCGGAAGCAAGCCTGCAGTAATTAAGGTTCGTAAGATTGAGTCGGTTTCTGAGGAAGAAGAAATGAAGGAGATCGTAGAGACAGTGAAACTCGATTCCTTCAAAGAGGAAGCCCCGGTTCAGGAAGAAAAGAAAACGGAAGCTATAAAACCGGTAAAGAAAGAAATCAAAGAGCCGAAAGCTGTTTCTGAGAAACCAAGACAGCCAAAACCTGTAAAGGAAAGGGCTGCAAAAGAAAAACAGCCGAGAGAATTCAGAGAGCCAAAAGAGAAACAAGTCAGAGAAAAGACGACTAAACCGGTAAAGCCTGTTGAGATCCTTACAGATCCGGAAGAGATTAAAGAAGTAGAAAACAGAGCAAAGGTATTCCTTCGTGATGTATTTGCGTCCATGAATCTTGGAGAAGTAGAGATTACATCTGAATATAACACAACGGACGGAAGTCTGGAAGTTGACTTTGAAGGCGAAGATATGGGAATCCTTATCGGCAAGAGAGGCCAGACTCTGGATTCTCTTCAGTATCTGACGAGTCTTGTGGTAAATAAAGGTAAATCAAATTACATTCGTGTAAAACTTGATACAGAAGATTACCGCAAGCGCCGTAAAGAAACTCTTGAGAACCTTGCAAGAGGTATTGCTTATAAAGTAAGAAAAACCCGCAAGCCGGTTATTCTTGAGCCAATGAATCCTTATGAGAGAAGAATTATCCATTCTGCTCTTCAGGGAAATAAATTCGTTGAGACAGTCAGTGAGGGTGAAGAGCCTTACCGTCATGTAGTGGTAAAATTAAAAAGAAATTAATAATATGACTGCTTCATTGCAGATATGAAAAAAGAATGTTATTCTAGGTGAAAGCGTGAATAACACGTAACTTTGCGTGTGTACTTTTGCCTGGAGTAACATTTTTATTTTACGGAAAGTCTTGTATATATACCAGAGAGATTACACACTTGCAGAAAAAAATGTTACTGTTCATTCCGTTCACAGTAACGTGGCCAAAATTCATTCCAGATTGCCTGCGGCAATGGAATTTTGGCTTGTATGTCTCGGGATTTTGGCATATTCATGCCAAAACACCTCGCGGGATAGTGGTGTGTGAAAAGTAACGAAAAAATAACAGTAGTCAGTGTGATTTTCCTGTTATGTATATAAGATGACAGAATTATTGTAACAGTCTACTGTTCCGCAGGGGCGGAACTATTATAGAACAGGCAAGTGAGGAGAAAAAAATGGAAACAACAATCGCAGCAATTTCCACAGCCATGAGTGCGTCCGGAATCGGAATCATCCGTATCAGCGGCGAGAATGCCATGGATGTGATTTCCCGTATCTACAGATCAAAAGGCGGGAAGAAAAAAATAAAAGAAGTTCCGACTCATACCATTCATTATGGATATATTTATGATGGAGAGGAACTGATTGATGAGGTTCTGGTAATGATCATGCATGCACCGAGGACTTTTACAGGAGAAGATACAGTAGAAATAGACTGTCATGGTGGTGTATATGCTATGCAGAGGGTTTTGGATACAGTGCTGAAAAATGGTGCCGAAATTGCAGAACCAGGAGAATTTACCAAACGTGCCTTCCTGAACGGACGGATGGATCTATCCCAGGCAGAGGCTGTTATGGATGTTATACAGGCGAAAAATGAATATGCGCTTCGCAGTTCCATGGATCAGTTAAGAGGTTCTGTGCAGAAAGCAATCCGAGATATCAGAGAAAAGCTGATTTATCACATTGCATATATAGAATCGGCACTGGATGATCCGGAACATATCAGTCTGGATGGATATCCCCAGGAACTTCTGGAAGTTGTGGATAATGAACAGAAAGAAGTGAAGCGCCTGTTGAAAACTTCTTCTGACGGAAAGATGATCCAGGAGGGAATCCAGACAGTTATCCTTGGAAAACCAAATGCCGGAAAATCCTCACTGTTAAATCTTCTGATCGGAGAAAACCGGGCTATTGTGACAGATATTGCAGGAACGACCAGAGACATTCTGGAGGAATATATCACACTTCATGGAATATCTCTGAAGATTATTGATACAGCCGGAATCCGGGAAACAAAGGATATTGTGGAAAAAATAGGGGTAGACAGAGCCAGAGAAATGGCACAGAAAGCAGATCTGATTCTTTATGTAGTGGATTCTTCTGTTCCGCTTGACGAAAATGATGAAGAAATCATGGAAATGCTTACTGGAAAAAAGGCGATTATCCTGTATAATAAAACTGATCTTCAGCCGGAAATCCAGCCGGAAATCCTGGAAGAAAAAACAGGACATCCGGTAATTCCGATTTCTGCAAAAGAAGAAAAAGGCATTACAGAACTGGAAGAACAGATTAAAGATATGTTTTTTGGAGGAGAGATTTCCTTTAATGATGAGGTATATATTACAAATGCCCGTCATAAAGCAGCATTGGAAGAGGCTGACAGAAGCCTTGATCTGGTCAGAAACAGTATCGAAATGGGAATGCCGGAAGATTTCTTTTCTATAGATCTTATGAATGCATATGAAAATCTGGGTAAAATCCTCGGAGAGTCTGTTGGTGAAGATCTGGTAAATGAGATATTCGGCAAGTTTTGCATGGGTAAATAAAAATCAAAAAATCGCCTTCGGCGATTTTTGAAAGAATAGAATGAGCAGTTGTAAAATAAAAGGAGACAAAATGAGAACGTTAGTAGAAGATTATGATATTGTTGTAGTCGGTGCCGGTCATGCCGGATGTGAAGCAGCACTTGCGGGCGCGCGCCTGGGCCTGAATACAGTGATGTTTACTGTAAGTGTAGACAGTATCGCATTAATGCCATGTAACCCGAACGTAGGCGGCAGTTCCAAAGGCCATCTGGTAAGAGAGCTTGATGCCCTGGGCGGTGAAATGGGAAAAAATATTGACAAGACCTTTATCCAGTCCAAAATGCTTAACTGTTCCAAAGGACCTGCAGTGCACTCCTTACGTGCGCAGGCTGACAAACAGGCATACAGCAATGAAATGAGAAAAACGCTTGAAAATACACCTAATCTGACTATTAAACAGGGAGAAGTAACAAAACTTCTGGTCGAGGACGGAAAGATTACAGGGGTAAAAACATATTCCGGTGCAACTTATAACTGTAAAGCAGTGGTCCTCTGTACAGGAACTTATTTAAAAGCAAGATGTATTTACGGTGATGTAAGTAATTATACAGGACCAAACGGACTGCAGGCAGCCAACTACCTGACTGATTCTCTGAAAGAGTTGGGAATTGAAATGTTCCGTTTTAAAACAGGAACACCTGCCCGTATTGCCGGAAATACAATTGACTACAGTAAAATGGAGGAACAGTTTGGAGATGAGAGAGTTGTACCATTTTCATTCTCAACTAATCCAGAAGATGTTCAGATAGAGCAGAAATCCTGCTGGCTGACATATACAAATGAGAAAACTCATGAGATCATTCGTGCAAACCTTGACCGTTCTCCGTTGTATTCCGGTATGATCGAAGGAACCGGTCCGCGTTATTGTCCGTCAATTGAAGATAAAGTAGTCCGTTTTGCAGATAAGAACCGTCATCAGGTATTTATTGAGCCGGAAGGTCTCTATACAAATGAGATGTATATTGGTGGAATGTCCAGTTCTCTGCCGGAAGATGTGCAGGAAGAAATGTATCATTCCGTACCGGGACTGGAACATGCAAAAATCGTTAAAAATGCATATGCCATCGAATATGACTGTATTAATCCACGTCAGTTATATCCTACACTGGAATTTAAGAAAATCAAAGGACTGTTCAGCGGCGGTCAGTTTAACGGAAGCTCAGGGTATGAAGAAGCAGCGGCGCAGGGACTGATCGCAGGAATTAATGCTGCTCTGGAAGTTAAAGGTCAGGAACAGCTGATTCTTGACCGTTCTGAGGCTTATATTGGTGTTCTTATTGATGATCTGGTAACAAAAGAAAACCATGAGCCATACAGAATGATGACCAGCAGAGCGGAGTACAGATTACTTCTCCGACAGGACAATGCGGATCTGAGACTTCGTAAAAAGGGATATCAGGCAGGGCTCATCAGTGAAGAGGATTATCAGAAAATCCTTACGAAAGAAGAACAGATAAAAACAGAGATCAGCAGAGTAGAACATACAAATATCGGAGCAAACAAAGAGGTTCAGACCCTTCTGGAAAGTTATAACAGCACACCGCTGAAATCCGGAACCACTCTGGCAGAACTGATCCGCCGTCCGGAACTTTCTTATGAAGCAATCAAACCACTTGATAAAGAACGTCCGGAGCTGCCATGGGATGTACAGGAACAGGTTGACATTAACATCAAGTATGATGGATATATCCGCAGACAGTTAAAACAGGTAGAACAGTTTAAGAAACTGGAAGCAAAGAAAATCCCGACAGATCTTGATTATGAGAAAGTTGGAAGCCTGAGAATCGAAGCACGTCAGAAACTGGAAGCATACAGACCGATTTCAATCGGACAGGCTTCCCGAATTTCAGGAGTTTCTCCTGCTGATATATCAGTTTTACTGGTGTATCTTTCCAGTACGAAATAATTAATATAATACGCTTTAATGTGCTTATAAAAACAAGAAATTGGCAAAAAATATTAAAATAGTACATAAAAGAGTAAAATAACGGACTATAAATAACAGATAAAATCATAAAAGCACATAAAACAACCCTGTAAAATATACAAAAATAATAAATAAAGGTAGAAAAAGGAGAATAATACATGCCGTATAATCTGACGACATTGGAAAATGGATGCAGAGAACTGGGTATAGAGCTGAGCCAGAAGCAGAAAAATCAGTTTATCCAGTTTTATGAATTTCTGGTAGAAAAAAATAAGGTTATGAATCTGACAGGTATTACTGAGTTTGAGGAAGTACTTACAAAGCACTTTCTTGACAGTCTTGCCTGTGTAAAAGCCATTGATATGACAAAAGTAAAAACAATTATGGACATCGGTACAGGTGCCGGATTTCCAGGTGTGCCTTTGAAAATTGCTTTTCCACATCTGGAGGCATGTCTGCTGGATTCTCTGAAAAAGAGGGTAAACTTCCTTGAGGAAAGTTTTGAGCTTCTTGGATTAGAAGGGATTAAGGCGATTCATGGAAGAGCAGAAGAGTATGCAAAAAATAAAGAGTATCGTGAGAAATATGATCTCTGTGTATCTAGGGCAGTATCAAACCTTGCAACTCTGTCAGAATATTGTCTTCCTTATGTAAAGACAGGAGGAACTTTCATTTCCTATAAATCAGGAACTGTACAGGAAGAGGCAGAAGAAGCAGAGAAAGCAATCAATATCCTCGGTGGTCAGGTGAAAGACATCACATACTTTAAATTGCCGGACTCCGAGATTGACCGATCCCTTGTCATTATAAATAAGAAAAAATCTACACCTGGAAAGTATCCGCGTAAAGCAGGAACACCATTAAAAGAACCATTGTCATAATAAATCTATGTATAGTTGTCTCATGAAATCTTCTGGCAAAAAATGCCGAGATTTCGGGACAGCTATTTTTTTCAAACAAACATCACAGAATAATCACACTTTTATCCTAATTTCATCACAACTTCATCATAAACTATTTTTATAGAGATGTCCTCGGGTTCCCCCATTCTCTGTTTCACCTGGGGACATTTTCTATATTTTATTTTGGCAAAAATTAAGAGGAGGAGAACACATTGATTGAAGTAAACAATCTGGTTAAACGATATGGTAACCATACGGCAGTTGACCACCTTTCCTTTAAAATAGAGAAAGGCAAAATCTATGGATTTCTGGGACCAAACGGTGCAGGAAAATCCACTACAATGAATATGATAACCGGATACATCGCATCCACCGAAGGAACCGTCAAAATTGACGGACACGATATCCTCGAAGAACCGGAAGCGGCAAAGAAATGTATCGGTTATCTGCCTGAACAGCCACCGGTCTATTTTGATATGACTGTCCTGGAATACATGAAATTTGTGGCAGATCTCAAGAAAATCCCAAAAGATAAAAAAGCAAACATGATCGAAGAAGTCATGGATATGGTAAAGATTTCAGACATGAGAAACCGTCTGATAAAGAACCTGTCAAAAGGTTACAGACAGAGAGTTGGTCTTGCTGAGGCGATTATGGGGTATCCGGAGGTGATCATCCTGGATGAGCCGACAGTAGGTCTTGACCCTAAACAGATTATTGAAATCCGAACCTTAATTAAAGAATTAAAAAAGAAACATACCGTTATTCTCAGCTCGCATATACTTTCTGAAGTAAGCGCGGTATGCGATTACGTGCTGATCATTTCTCATGGAAAACTGGTAGCAAGCGATACTCCTGAGAATCTTGGAAAACTTGCAGAGGGATCCAATACTCTGGAGATGCTTATTAAAGGTGAAAAAACACAGATCAGGCAGGCTCTCGAGGGAATCGAGGGAGTCAACAGCGTAACAATGGAAAAAGATGAGAAACAGAATCTCTGGAGTGTGAAAGTTTCAACAGAGGAGCAGAATGACATTCGGGAAAAAGTATTCTACAAAATGTCGGAGATTAACAGCCCAATCTATGAGATGAAGTCCAGGAAAGTATCACTGGAGGAAATCTTCCTTGAACTTACTGCATCCGATAAACCAATATCTGCAGACGAAGTCCCAAATACACCTGAAGATAAAGATATTGATGCCCGTAAATCAAACGAGACAAACGTAAAACAGACATCAGCAGAAATACCGGAAGAACAGAATAATGATAAAGGGGGAGAGAAATAACCATGACAGCTATATATAAAAGAGAGCTGAAAAGTTACCTGACATCCATGGTAGGATATTTATTTATCTTTTTCATTCTTGTACTGACAGGTATTTATTTTTCAGCATATCAGCTTTCAGCAGCATATCCGAAATTTGAATACACCTTAAGCGCAATTACCTTTGCATTCCTGATCGGAGTACCGATTTTGACTATGCGTGTACTTGCAGAGGAAAGAAAACAGAAAACAGATCAGCTGCTTCTGACAGCACCGGTTTCTGTGAGCGGTATTGTAATAGGTAAATATCTTGCACTGGTAACTGTATTTGCTGTTCCGATGGCAGTTATGTGTACTTATCCGCTGATTATGTCCAGGTTTGGCACAGTAGAGTTTGCATCTGCATATACAGCAGTCCTGGGATTCTTTCTCCTGGGATGTGCAAATATTGCAATCGGTGTATTTATGTCAGCATTAACTGAGAGCCAGGTAATTGCAGCGGTACTCACATTTGTTTTCTTATTTGCATTTTACATGATGAATGGTATTTCTTCATTCTTCTCTCAGACATCTATGTCGACATGCGTGACATTTGGGTTATTGATCCTGGCAGCAGCCATCATTATCTATACCATGATCAAGAATATTCTGATCTCAGCAGTGATCGGTGTGATCGGAGAAGTGGCACTGATTATTATTTATGTAGTAAAATCCAGTATTTTTGAGGGCGGTATTCAGAAAGTCCTGGATGTGTTTAATCTGAGCGGACACTTTGATAATTTTACAAGTAACATCTTTGATATAAAAGGAATTGTATATTTTCTTTCTGTGATCGCAGTATGCCTGTTCCTTACAACACAGTCTATTTTGAAGAGACGCTGGAATTAGTGGGGAGGTGAAAGAAAATGAAACTGAAAGAAAAGATGAAAAATAATAAGCATAAAAAATTTGACAAAAAGAAACTGATTGGCACCATCAGTAAGAAGCATATCAAAAACGGCTCTTACACAATGGTTATGTCAGTGATATTTATTGCAGTAGTTGTAGTGCTCAACATGATCGTAAATGCGATTCCGTCCAAATATTCAGAAATTGATATCAGCAGCCAGAAACTCTACAGTATTGGTGATGATACAAAAGCAATGCTGAAAGATCTGGACAAGGACGTAACAATTTACCAGATTGCACAGAGCGGTTCTGAAGATGAGAATATTACCAATCTGCTTAAGAAATATGAAGATGAATCCAAGCATATTAAAGTAGAGCAGAAGGATCCTGTAGTAAATCCTAAATTTGTAACGGAATATACAAGTGATGATCTTTCTGCAAACAGTCTGATCGTTGTATGCGGCGACAGAAATAAAGTCATTGATTACAACAATATCTATGAGAGCACAATTGATTATCAGACCTATAGCTCTCAGACTACCGGTTTCGACGGTGAAGGTCAGATCACAAGTGCGATCGGATATGTAACATCCGAAGATCTCCCGATCCTTTATACACTCGAGGGACATGGTGAGAAGGAGATGGATTCTACTATCAAAGAAGATATCGAGAAGGCAAACATGGATATTCAGTCTCTGAATCTTCTTACAGAGGGAAGTGTTCCGGATGATGCAGACTGCCTGTTCATTGATTCTCCGTCCACAGATATTTCAGAAGATGAAAAGACTGCTATTATTGATTATCTTGAAAATGGCGGAAAGGCGATGATTTTCTCTGATTATACAACAGAAGACCTGCCAAACTTTGATGCAGTTCTGGAAAACTATGGTGTTCAGAGAGAAGCTGGAATCGTATTTGAAGGTGATAATCAGCATTATGCAATGCAGATGCCATATTATCTGGTTCCGACTATAAACAGCACAGATGCAAGCTCTGAGACTGTTTCCGGAGGATATTATGTACTTGTACCATATGCACAGGGAATCAAAAAAATGGATGATGTAAGAGATACCGTAACGATCAACAGTATCCTCACCACATCAGACCAGGCATATTCCAAGACAGATCTGAACAGTGATACTCTGGAGAAAGAAGACGGAGACGAAGCTGGCCCATTTGATCTGGGAGTAAGCATCACAGAGACTCTGGATGATGACAAAGAAACGCAGATCGTATACTATTCAACTTCCAATCTGATGGAATCACAGGTAAATCAGATGGTATCCGGCGGAAATGAGAAGCTGATCATCGAATCCCTGAAGTGGATGACAGACACAGAAGATAGCGCAACCGTATCTATCCCATCCAAGAGCCTGTCTGTATCTTATCTGACACTTACAGACTATGATGCTGCATTCTGGAAGATCTGCACCATCGGTCTGATTCCTGGATTCTTCCTTGTTGTAGGGTTTGCAGTTTGGATGAAGAGGAGAAAAGCTTAAATGAAGAATAAAACTGTAAAAATGGTTCTTGCAGTTGTAGTTCTTGGTGTCTGCTGCGGGGCTTACGCAGGTGTAAAAACCTACGTAGCCCATCAGGAGCAGAAAGAATCCGAAGAAGATTCTGAAGAAAGCACAACTGTATTTACTGCATCAACAGATAACATTAAATCTCTGGATTTTATGGTTGATGATACAGAGACAACATTTGAAAAAGATGATGACAGCTGGGTAAAGAAAGACGAAACAGATTTTCCGGTAAATCAGACTACTCTGGACAGTGCAGCATCTGCTATTGCATCTGTCGATTCAGACAGAGTTCTGGAGGACGTAGATGATCTTTCAGAATATGGTCTGGACTCTCCGTCAAACACGATTAAGATTGTAACAAAATCTGATGAGGAAGATGGCGATGACATAACAACTACACTGTATGTGGGAGATGAAAATTCCTCCACCAGTCAGTATTATGTAAGAAAAGATGATGATGAGAAGACAGTATACCTGATAGATTCTTCCTGCGTAGAGCCGTTTACCAAATCATTGAATGATTATGCGCAGATGGAAGATTTCCCTGCAATTTCCAATACAGATACCATTACAAAAATTTCTGTAGACGGCGATAATTCCTATGAATTATCAAAAGACGAAGATACAAGTACCTGGTCAGTAAAAGGCAGCGAGGATGAAGAAAAAGCAGACTCAGCTACCGTAAGTTCTCTGGTATCCTCATTCGGAAGCATGGCATATAGTTCACTTGCAGATTATAAATGTGACGACAAGAGCAAATATGGTCTGGATAAACCATATGCAACAATCACAGTAGATTATCAGGAAGAAGTTGCTGATGATGACACACAAGATGATACGACAGCTTCCGGTGAGACGGCAGATGAAGATGCTTCATCTGTGGAAGAAAACAGTGACGATGCTGAACAGGATACAGAATCAGACGAAAGTGTAAGTGAAACTACGGATGAAACATCTGAGGCTGAAGATATTGACAGCGAAGAAGCAGGAGACGAAACATCAGAAAACTCAGACAGTGCATCAGACGATGAGGATTCTTCGGAAGAAGAAACTAAGATGGCAGATAAGCAGCTTACAATTCTTGTTGGAAATGAAACAGATGACAGCAGCAGATATGTCATGGTAAATGACAGCAATGAAGTCTATACGATGTCAACGGATACTCTGTCCGCGCTCACTGATAAATCAGAAGAAGACTTCTGGGATATGACAGTAAGTTATGTATCTTTAAACAGCCTCGGAAGCCTCAAAGTAAATTATCAGGGCAGTGATTATAAAGTAAATGTTTCACGTGAAACATCCACAGATGATGATGGAAACGATACAGAAACAGTTACCTATAAATTGAATGGTTCTGATCTGGATGAAACAACATTTACAACATTCTACAATAAACTGATCAACATGACGGCTCAGAAACGTCTGACAGATAAATATGAACCTGACGGTGATGCAGAACTGACAGCTACATTTACAGAAGAAGACGGTGATACACAGGAAGTTGCATACTATAGCTACGATACAAACTATTATGCAGCAGTGGTGGATAATAAAGTATATCTCGTAAATAAGATGAATGTAAAAGAACTGTTCACAGCATTTGAATCAGTTGTCGGAACAGAAGAAGACAGTTCAGATAAGACAGATTCAGACGAAGCAACAACAGATGATACTAAATCAGATTCAACAGATATGCCAGGTGAGAGCATAGAAGAGTCCGATGACAGCACATCTGAAACAGCCGGCACAACAAACGATTCTGATACATCCGAAGAGGAGAATACAGATTCTCAGGAAACGGACAGTACAGAAGAGTAAAAGAATAAACAAATCTATAAAAAAGTGAGGCAGGCATATAGAATTTCTTCCATATGCCTGCCTCACTTTTTGTTGTATTAGAGCGTGGTTGAAAAATCATTCCCACAATCTGCACGCCCCATTTTGCGGTATATTTTGTCCGAATTCGGTTGCTGTAGTCACCGCAACGTTGCCTTCTTCCGACTTGAAATAAAAAAATTTATCCTTCAAAACTGTCTCAAAATCAACTCGTCGACTCATTCTGGCTTAAATATAAGGCTTAAAAGAAGATTTTAACCTGTTCAAGAAACGCTTCAGGTGCTTCAACATGTGGAAGATGTTTTGTTTCTTTGAGAACAGAAACTTCAATAGCCGGGTTGGAGGCACAATAATCATCAGTGACAGCCTTTCCGTTTGGCTCTGTTTCACCTTCAACAATATAAATACTGTTATCCAGTGCCTTAAGTGCATGACAGATATTTATATTTATATACTTAGCTGCAAGACTGGAGTACAAAAATCTGGTATAATATCCACCTTTATGAGCTGCTTCATAATAAGCATCTGCCATTTGATTATCCACATGGAATGGATTATAATACATCTTCTCGATAAAAAGATTATTTATATTATCACGTGATACGATCATATGATAAACCAGAGTTCCGAAAATCGGAATTTCCAGAGCTGCTTTTAACAGACGGTCCTTTCTGTTTGGCATCTGTTTTAATTGAGTCAGGCTGGGCGGATTTACCAGCATGATTTTGTTAAAAAGTTCTTTCTCATTGTGACAGGCCATAGTAACAAAAGAGCCTGAAAAACCACTTGCAATCACATCTGTTTTCTGACCAATTATTTTTTTGATAAAATCACTGATCATCTGAACATAAACAAAATTTGTATAGGTAATGCTGGATTTGTCCGAACGTCCGCATCCTAACAAATCAACAGTATATACGGTATGGTCAATTGCCAGTTCGTCTTCAATTTTGCTCCATTCATACCCGGAAGCTCCAGGTAAAGTGTCATGAATCAAAAGAATCGGTGACCCAGTTCCCTTTTTGGTATAATAAATGTTCCCAAAGCGCCATTCAAAGTAATTGTCATTAGAAATGTGGAGCATCTGTTTTAATTGTGCAGCAGTAGCAATCGTGTGGTTAATGAAATGAACAGCAACAGTTGCGCCGGTCATCAGAGCAGCAAATGTAAGAAATTTGTGCTTGTTTTTACTCATTTTCGGCCTCCTTTATCAAGCATAACAAGTGATTAGCCTGCTAAAATTATATACCCATATTATACCGCGATACTGTCTGTTTTACAAGAAAATATGATGCGAAAAAAAGAACCATATGGATTGATGATGTTACTGTTCACTCCGTTCACAGCAACACGCTTCGCGATGCACAGAATTTATGC
>ERZ825896.2885-NODE-2885-length-15429-cov-8.273579_pt1 | contig 15429 bp, 14 predicted proteins | sample MGYA00519858_ERZ825896 | MGnify/ENA primary metagenome ERZ825896 (study PRJEB31778, sample SAMEA3449214) | human gut metagenome | biome: human gut; feature: human-associated habitat; material: faeces | place: United Kingdom | collected 2010/2012 ...
CATCTTGCACAATCATTTCTGAATGGCTGAACTGTTACAGTATATTCTGTTCTTTGAAGATACAATTGTCAAGACTACTTTACGCATCAGATTCTTTCATGCTATGATAGAAAATAATAGCCGGAACGGTAATGACAGGGATTTATTTCAGAGAAGAGAAAGATTGGGGGAGGTATAATCAAATGAAATTACTGATTGTCATTGATATGCAGAATGATTTTATTGACGGAGCATTGGGAACGGCAGAAGCAGCTGCGATTGTTCCGAAGGTGATAGCGAAGATTAAGGGATTTGACGGAACGGTGCTTGCTACGCAGGATACCCATTATGAAAATTACCTGACGACACAGGAAGGAAAGAATCTTCCCGTTCCGCATTGTATCGTAAATACCGAAGGCTGGCAGATCCGCAAAGAAATCGCAGATCTGATCTCTACGGAGCCGATTATAAAAGAAACCTTTGGCAGCAGCCGGTTACCGGAAAGGATCCGCACTCTTTCTGATCAGGAAGCAATTGAAAGCATTACCCTTGTCGGCCTGTGTACGGATATCTGTGTGATTTCGAATGCGATGGTACTGAAAGCATTCTTCCCGGAGCTTCCGATTCATGTGGATGCATCCTGCTGTGCAGGCGTTACCAGGGAAAGCCATTTACAGGCACTGGAAGCAATGAAGGTATGCCAGATGATTGTTGAGAATGAATAAGTAAAATAAAACAGACAAATAAATAAAAACGATGCGGGGAAGGAATTCTATGGAATCCAGAAATAAAGTGTTATTAAAATTATTTCTGTCTACACTGTATTTAAGTGCCTTTACCTTCGGAGGGGGATATGTCATTGTTTCCCTGATGAAGAAAAAGTTTGTTGATGAATGCGGGTGGATTAAGGAAGAGGAAATGCTGGATCTGATTGCCATTGCGCAGTCTGCACCGGGACCGATGGCGGTAAACGGAGCGATTGTTGTCGGTTATAAGCTGGCGGGTTTAACAGGTGCACTGGTTTCCATTCTGGGGACGATCCTTCCTCCCTTTATCATTATTTCCATTGTTTCCGTCTGTTATGAGGCCTTCCGGGACAATTATTTTGTCAGTCAGATGCTGGAGGGAATGCAGGCAGGTGTTGGAGCCGTAATTACCTGTGTGACCTATGAGATGGGAGCGGGAATTGTACATGGTAAAAACCGGCTTTCCATCACAATTATGCTGGTAAGCTTTGTATTATCAGCTTTTCTGCAGATTAATGTGGTTTATCTGATTCTTGCAGGTGGTTTCATAGGGCTTATCCGCGGACTGATTAAGAAGAGGAGGCACGGGGATGATTTATCTTGAACTCTTCTTAAGCTTTTTACAGATGGGCTTGTTTGGCTTCGGTGGTGGTTATGCGGTGCTTCCGCTGATTAAAGAGCAGGTTGTCATACAGCATCCGTGGCTCACGATGTCCGAATTTACGGATCTGATTACGATTTCCCAGATGACGCCGGGGCCGATCGCCATCAACGCGGCGACGTTCGTCGGGCTGCGCGTGGCGGGAGTTTCGGGCGCGCTGGCGGCGACGGTAGGGTGCATGCTGCCGTCGTGCGTGCTGGTGACGCTGCTGGCACGGCTGTATCTGCGCTACCGCAAACTTTCTTTGCTGCAGGGCGTGCTCACCTCGCTGCGCCCGGCCGTCGTGGCGATGATCGCCTCGGCAGGCGTCAGCATTCTCGTCACCGCGTTCTGGGACGAGGCCGTGACGTTCGCGGGCACGAACTGGCGGCTGGTCGTGATCTTCGCAAGCAGTCTTCTGCTGCTGCACAGAACGAAGCTCAGCCCCATCCTCGTCATGACGCTGGCCGGCGCAGCAAACCTGCTGCTGGAGCTGATCCCATTCCCGTCTTAGGCAAGATTCGCCCGGCAGGCGCGAAAGCACCTGCCGGGCGTTTTGTATCAAGATCCTCTCCACTGGGATGGCCGTGAGACTACAGCTTGCACAAAAAGTTGACTGAATTTTTGTGAGGCAAACTAATTTTTTGTCTTGCTTTACGGATTCTTAACGACTATACTGATCCTGAGGCCAGAATAACGGTTGGCGCGGGTCACTTTTCCCTTTTCGGGCCCGGCGTCTGCCACCGGAGTCCCGGTTCCGGCCATCAAATAAAAGGAGATTTTACAAATGAAAGACCAGAGATCCCGCGCACCGGCCTCCGTCGACAACATCTATAAGCTCGACGGACGCGTGCCGGTCGGCAAAGCCATCCCCTTCGGCCTGCAGCACGTGCTGGCCATGTTCGTGGCAAATGTCACGCCCGTCATGCTGATCGCGAGCGTCGCCGTGTACAACGGCCATGCGTTCACCGCCATCGACACGGCCCTGCTCATCCAGGCCGCGATGCTCATCGCCGGTATCGGCACGCTGATCCAGCTCTACCCGGTCTGGCGCATCGGCTCCCGGCTGCCCGTCGTGATGGGCCTGAGCTTCACGTTCCTGTCGGCGATGATGACGCTGGCCGCGAAGGACTACGGACTGATGATCGGCGCGGTCATCGTCGGCGGCTGCATAGAGGGACTTCTCGGCCTGACTGCGAAATACTGGCGGCGGTTCGTCAGCCCCATCGTCTCGGCCTGCGTCGTGACAACGATCGGCTTCAGCCTGCTGTCCACGGGCATTTCCTCGTTCGCCAGCTCCGCCGTCTACCCCACCGGCGCGTGGCAGAATCTGCTGGTCGCGGTCATCACGCTGGCGGCCTGCCTGGTCTATAACTCGCTCGCCAAGGGCTTCTGGAAGCAGCTGTACGTGCTGTTCGGCCTGATCGTGGGCTATATCGTATCCCTGTTCTTCGGCATGGTCGACTTCGCGTCCATGAAGGAGACGGTCTCCGAGCTCGGGATCATCGCGCTGCCGAAGCTCTTTGCCTTCACGCCGAAGTTCGATCTCGGCGCGATCATCTCCGTGACGCTCGTGTTCCTCGTCTCCGCGGCGGAGACCATCGGCGATACCTCCGCGGTCTGCACCGGCGGTCTCGGCCGGGACATCACGGAAAAAGAGGTCTCCGGCTCTCTTGCCTGTGACGGCTTTATCTCCGCCGTGTCCGGCGGCGTGTTCGGCTGCCCGCCCATCACGTCCTTCAGCCAGAACGTCGGCCTTGTCGCCATGACGAAGGTCGTCAACCGATTCACGATCATGTTTGGCGCGCTGACGCTGATCCTCGCGGGCCTGTTCCCGCCGGTGGGCGCGTTCTTCTCCACGCTGCCCGACTGCGTGCTGGGCGGCTGCACGGTCATCATGTTCGGCGCGATCATCGTCTCGGGCGTCACGATGCTCGGCGAGTGCGGCTTTGACCAGCGCAACACCATCATCGCCGCGACCTCCTTCGCCATCGGCATCGGCGTGACGCAGGTGCCGGAATTCTTCTCCGGCATGCCGCAGATCATCAGCGACATCTTCGCGGGCAACCCCGTCGCGGGCGTGTTCGTCGTCGCGATGATCCTGTCTCTGACGCTGCCGAAGAAGGTCAAGATCGAAGAGGTCGGCGCGCTGACCGAGGACACGATCGAGCGCAAGCCGGACGAAACCAACTGAGGTTTTTCATCTGCATGCAAAGCAGCCTGCCGCGGTCTGCGGCAGGCTGCTTTTTTCGAAACTGCCGAACGAGATCCGGCTTTACTTTCCTCCGGTAACGTGCTATCCTAGTCAAGCATTGCCGAAGAAAAAAACATCATAGAAAAGAAAGCGAATCATTTTTCCGGGCAGCTCGGCTTCGTGCTCGCGGCTGCCGGAAGCGCAGTCGGCGTCGGGAATCTCTGGCGCTTCCCCTATCTCGCGGCGAAGGACGGCGGCGGGCGTCGTGGTGGGCGCGCTGTTCTTCGTCACGGCGATCTTCGCCACGCTGACCTCCTGCATCTCGGTGCTCGAGTCGATCACGGCCAACTGCGTCGAGATCTTCCACTGGGAGCGCAAAAAGGCCGTGCGCATCCTGTCGGTCATCTATCTTGCGGCCTCGGCCGTGATCGCGCTGGGCTACAGCGTGTCCTACTTCGAGGTGCAGCTGCCCAACGGCTCGGCCGCGCAGCTGCTGGACATCATGGACTATGTCAGCAACAGCGTCATGATGCCGTTCATCGCCCTGCTCTTGACCATCCTCATCGGCTGGATCAAGACGCCCGACTATGTGATCGGCGAGATGGAACGCAACGGCGAGCATTTCCGCCGCAAGAGCGTCTACCGCGTCATGATCCGCTACATCGCGCCCGTCATGATGCTGATCCTGTTCCTGCAGTCCACCGGCATTCTCTCCTGATATGGCGAAGCCCCTCTGCATGCGTATGCAGAGGGGCTTTTCTGTCTCTGGTCGTTCACTCCGTGCCCAGCTCGACCAGCACGGCTTCTTCCGGGGCAAAGTAATCGTCTGAGTTGCTGCTCAGACCGGCGGCCTTCGCGGCCCGCTCGAAGGAGATCTCCGGCACGTTGCTCAGGTAGACGAACACGGAATCACAGGCAGCTCTGCTCAGCCTGCCCCGGATCTCCAGCCGGTAGGCGTAGCTCCTGCCGTCGCAGGTCCAGGTCCCGTCCGTCATCTCGGCGTAGGTCTTCATTCCCTCGATTGTCCGCTTCACCTTCGGTTCTCCGGCACATCCGGCCAGCAGGAGCAGCAGGCAAAAAACTGCCGCAAAACATCTGATCCTTTTCATGCTCCGACCCTCCTGTCGATCATACGCGAGTATAGAGTTGTGTTCCTGTTCCGATCATAGCAGAATCCATGGAAAATTTCCACTGTAAAAAACCCGCCCGAACCACAGTTCGGGCGGGTTTTGCAGCATATTTACCTGGCGGCGGACTTTTTGGTCAGGTGGAGCGTCCGGTCGCAGAGGGCACAGAAGACCAGGCCGCAGGCCAGCGCCTCCTGCTCCGTGCCGCCGAGCTCCGGCGTGAAGGAGAACAGGTCACGGCAGGCCTCTGCCAGCGCCGGCGCTTTGCCGTCCGGCTTGCCGGTCAGCGACTGCACGTCGTAGACCGTCCTTCCCTCGCCCGCGCAGCCGATCCCGGCTGCGGGCAAAAACGCCAGCTCCTCCGCCTGAAAGAGGACGAGCGGCGCGCGCTCGCCGAGAAACGCTTCGATGGAGGCGGCGACTTCGGCCGCCGCGGGAGCAGACGCGACCATGGAATCTGTCACACCGGCCTCCCGCGCATAGCGGGTCAGGCCCTTTTCCGGGCGGATGGACACCGTGAGGATGGTCTCCGGGGCGAAGCGGCGGAATTTCAGCGCGGACAGCTGCACCAGCTCGTCCCGGCCCGGGTGCTTGCCGGTGGTCTTGAGCGCGAGGACGCAGAAGGTATCCAGCGTCTGCAGCGGCGTATCCGCGCGCAGGGCGGACGGCTGCGGGAGCGGCCCCTGCACGGCTTCTCCGGCAGCCCCCTCCTGCACGGCAGGCTGCACGCGGCGCAGCTGCCTGCAGATGGACTCGAACCACTGCTCGGCGCGCAGGGCGCTCTGCAGGGCGCTTTCCTGTCGGGAGGCGCGTTTTTTGACGGCGGCGGTCAGATCGTCCAGCAGCTCGCCGGAGGTGCGGCGGCCGTGGATGCGCCCGCGTTTGCCGAAGCCAGGCAGGAGAAATTCGTCGGTATAGTCGGCGTAGCGCGCCTTCGCGCGCACAAAAGACGCAAAAACGGGATCCTTCACCGCCGCCTCCCACCGCTCACAGAACGCGCGGCACAGGCGGATGTCCCGCTCGAGCATCCACGCCGGGCCGCGGCAGGTCAGCTCGTCGATGCGGGTATAGGCCTCGGCCAGCGTCCCGAACAGTGTCTGCGCGTCGGCCGCGGGAGGCGGCTCGGGCTTTTTTTGCGCGGGCGGGTCGGTCAGGATGTCCGGCAGGGCCTCGGGCTGAAGCTCCGGCGCGGGGTCCTCGGGCTCCGGCGCGGGGGCGGGCGGCTTTTCCGCCTGCGGCTGCGCGGTCTTCTTCGGCAGAGCGAAGATCACGACCGCGGCCAGCCCCGCCGCGGCGAGCACGCCGCCCGCGATCAGGCTGTAGCTTGTGACGGCAAAGCCGAGCAGGATCAGAAGAAAGCCGATGATGATGCCTTTGATGGAACGCACGGCGGATCCTCCTTCAGGTGCGCGGCTGCGGGAACTTCTCGAGGCAGTAGAGCTGCTCTTCATCGAGCGTGTCGCCGCCGGGCGCGAAGGTATAGCCGAGGCCCTGATAAAAATGCAGGGCGTTGATGGACGCGGGGATGATGACGCGCCGGGCCGTCAGGAACCACGGGTCGCGCTCGATCGCTTCGATCAGCGCGCGGCCGACGCCGCGATTCTGCTTTTCCGGCAGCACGAAGACGGAATACAGGCAGCTCTCCGCCGGATCGTCCCGGTACGGGCGGCCGATGGCGGCGCAGCCGATGACGGTCCCGTCGTCCTCACAGGCGACATAGAAGTGCATCTGCTCGCCGCGGCGCAGGAAATACGCCCGCGTCTGATTTTCGACCATCTCCTCCACAAAGGCCTGATCGTAGACCTTGCCGGAGGTGATGCGGGTGGCAAGCTCGGACACGCGGACAACAGCGTCGGCGTCCGCGGGGGCAAAACGGCGGATGTTCATGGTGCATTCCTCCCATGCGTCTGTTCGTAGTGTTCCAGTTCCTTCAAAAACGCGTCGCCGAAGCGCTCGGCCTTGGCCTGGCCGATGCCGGAGACCTCCAGCAGCTCCTCGATGGTGCGCGGGCGTCTGGCCGCCATGTCGAGCAGCGTCGCGTTGGTGCAGATGATGTAGGCCGGGATGTGCTGCTCCTGAGAAAGGCGCAGCCGCAGCGCCTTGAGCGCGGCGAGCAGGTCGTCCTCCGCCTTTTTGGGCCGTTCGGCCTTGGCTTTGGCCCTGCCCCGGGCCGGCTGGTCCTGCAGGGGCTGGCGCTTGACGGAGACCTCGACCCGCTGGCCGTGGAAAAGGACCTCGGCCGCCTGCGGCGTGGTGTCGACGCCGCCGTGGACCGGGTCGGTCTGCAGATAGCCGCCCGCCTCCAGCAGCTCGAGAAGCTCGCGGATGCGCCCGGCGGGCAGATCGCGCATGAGCCCGTAGGTCGGCAGATCCTCCAGCCCGAGCTCGCGCACACGGGCCGCGCGGCTGCCGCGCAGCACCTGGCCCAGAAGCGCCGTGCCCACGCAGTAGCCCAGCCGGGTGCGCACGCGCACGACGCACGAGAGGATCATCTGCGCCTCGCGCGTCAGATCCTGCAGGTCGTATTCCGCCTGACAGTTGCCGCAGTTTTCGCAGCGCGGCGCGTGCGGCTGGCCGAAATAATCGAGCAGATACCCGCGCAGGCAGCCGGTGGTCTTGCAGTAGCCGGTCATCTGCTCGAGGCGGATGAGGTCCTGCGCCTGCACGGCCTGCCGCTCCTCGTCGGTCAGCTCGTCGTTTTCCGTCTGGTTGAGGATCAGGTATTTGGCCGTCGTGATGTCGCCGGGAGAAAAGAGCAGGATGCAGTCGGCGGGAGCGCCGTCGCGTCCGGCGCGGCCGGCCTCCTGATAATATGCCTCCACGCTCTTGGGCATGTTGCAGTGGATGACGTAGGAAACGTTCGACTTGTCGATGCCCATGCCGAAGGCGTTCGTGGCGACCATGACGGTGCAGCGGTCGCAGATGAAATCCTCCTGATTCTGCCGCCGCTCGTCCGGGCTGAGTCCGGCGTGGTAGCGCGAGGCGGCGAAACCGCTGCTCTGCAGCAGCTCGCAGATCTGCTCGACGCCCTTGCGCGTGGCACAGTAGACGATGCCGCTCTTGTCCCGGCGTTCTTCGAGCAGCTCGAGCAGCGCCCGGCGCTTGTCCTGCGGCCGCAGGACCTCAAAGCGCAGGTTCGGCCGGTCAAAGCCGGTGACGACCGTCACCGGGTCCTGCAGCTGCAGGATGCGGACGATGTCGCTGCGCACCTGCGCCGTCGCCGTGGCGGTGAAGGCGGCCAGGGCGGGCCGCCGCGGCAGCTTTTGCAGAAAGTCCAGAATTTTCAGATAGCTCGGGCGGAAATCCTGCCCCCACTGGGAGATGCAGTGCGCCTCGTCGACCGCGAGCAGCGAGATCTCCAGCTCCTGCGCGAGCGCGCAGAAGCCGTCGGTCAGCAGCCGCTCCGGCGCGATGTAGAGGATCTTGTAAGCGCCGAAGCGCGTGTCGCGGTAGGCCTCGCGCAGCTCCTCGACGGACATGGCGCTGTGGATGCAGCCGGCAGGGATGCCGGCGTTCTGCAGGGCCATGACCTGATCCTTCATGAGCGAGATGAGCGGCGAGATGACGAGCGTCAGCCCCGGCAGCAGCAGGGCGGGCAGCTCATAGCAAAGGCTCTTGCCGCCGCCCGTCGGCATGACGCCGAGCACATCGCGCCCGGCCAGGACCGCGTCGATAAGCGTCTGCTGCCCCTCCCGGAAGGAAGAAAACCCAAAATACTGCCGCAGCACCTCCACCTTCTCCATCCCCGCACCCCGTTTCGTCGTTTTTCTCCATTATATCATATCCGCACCGGTTTACAAGGGAAAGAAAAAGCCCCCCGCTCCCCTCGCGGCAAGGGGCGCTGTCAGCCGAAGGCTGACTGAGGGGATCGAGGGTAAAAATTTAGACTGTAGTAGAGGAAAACGGAAGTCTATCAAAAGGCTGATAGATTGTACAGGTTTGTGACTGCCCTTCAGCATTTTCTTTTGCTTCTCCAAAAGAAAACGCTGGCGCGTCAGAAATGACCACGGCGGAACGAGCCGCCGCAAGCGACGTCTCTTATCCTCTGTGCTCATTTCTTCCTTTCCAAACCGCAAACTGAATTTGCGGTTTGGGTTTTATCGCAACTCTGCGACAATCAATCACTCAGTCAGCCTGTGGCTGACAGCTCCCTTTACACAAGGGAGCCTTGGGGTGGCCCGCGTTTCGCGGGCGCGAAAAATAAACATCCCCCGCGGCAAGCCCTCCGGCTTGCCGCAATTCGTGTTTTCGGAAGGAGGCGGACAGATGAATCAGGCGGAACGGGCCGGGCGGGAGCTGCGGGCCATGGATGATCTGGCCGCGCAGGATTCGTTCCTGCACCGGCTGAGCCCCCTGTCCAAGCTGTTTGTGACGATCTTTTATCTGGCCGTCGTCGTCTCCTTCCCTCGCTACCGGCTGACGGCCCTCGTGTGGATGGCACTGTTCCCGGTCGCGGGCTATCAGCTTGCGGGCATCGCCCTGCGCACCTGCTTTCAGAAGCTGCGGCTCGTGCTGCCGCTGGTTTGCGCGGTGGGGCTGCTCAATCCGATTTTTGACCGGCAGATCGTGGCGCAGCTCGGCACGCTTGCCGTCTCCGGCGGCGTCGTCTCAATGCTGACGCTGGTGATGAAGGGCGTTTTCTGCCTGCTCGCGTCGTTCCTGCTCATGGCCACCACGACGATCGAGGAGATCTGCCGCGCCCTTCGGCAGCTGCACCTGCCGAAGACGATCACGAGCCTGCTGCTGCTGACGTTCCGGTATATCGGGGTCCTGCTCTCCGAGGTCTCCGTCATGCAGGAGGCCTACAGCCTCCGCGCGCCGGGGCAGAAGGGCGTGCATATCTCCGCCTGGGGCTCGTTCCTCGGTCAGCTGCTGCTGCGCAGCATGGACCGGGCGGAGGCGCTGTATGAGAGCATGGAGCTGCGCGGCTTCTGCGGGGATTTCTCCTACGCCGTCCGCCGCAAAGGCTCGGCCGCGTCCTGGCCGTATGCGATCTTGTGCCCGGCGCTGATGCTGCTGCCGCGGCTGGTCGATCTGTCCGCGCTCGCGGGCTCCCTATTTGTCTGAAAAGAGGCGAAGATGATGCTGGTTTTTGATCATGTCTGTGTATTCTACGGCGATACGCCGGTTTTGCGGGAGCTGTCGTTTCAGATCTGCAGCGGCGAGCAGGTCGGGCTCATCGGCGCCAACGGCGCGGGCAAGTCCACGCTCATGAGGGCCGCGCTCGGCCTGCTTCCCTATACGGGCAGCATCACCGTGGACGGCACCCCGGTCACACGGAAGACCCTCCCGGAGGTGCGCCGGAAGCTCGGCTATGTGCTGCAGGACGCCGACAACCAGATGTTCATGCCCACCGCGCTCGACGATATGGTCTTCGGCCCCATGAACTACGGCCTGAGCCGCGCCGCCGCCGAACAGCGGGCGGAGGAAACGCTCGCGGCGCTGCACATGGAATATCTCCGCGACCGGCACAACCATAAAATGTCCGGCGGCGAAAAGCGGATGGCCGCCGTCGCAACCATCCTCGCCATGCAGCCGCAGATGCTGCTGATGGACGAGCCGTCCACCGCGCTCGACCCGCGCAACCGCCGCACGCTCATCCGCGTCCTGCGGCAGCGGCCGGAGACGAAGCTCATCGCCTCGCACGACCTCGATCTGGTGCTGGAGACCTGCAGCCGCGTGCTGCTGCTTGCCGACGGGCGTCTGGCTGCCGACGGCGCGGCAGGGGAGATCCTGCGTGACCGGACGCTGCTGGAGGAAAACGGGCTGGAGCTGCCGCTGTGTCTGGCGGGCGTGCCGGACGGGATCTGAGCGCGGGCCGCTGCCGGCTCTCTTGCAATTTCCGCGCGCATACCGTATAATGTTGGAAGCCGGAAGAAAGAAAACCGAAAACGTGGAAATGACAGAAAGGATCGTGTTTTTATGGATCGTGCAGAATTAAAAGCCCGGGCGCGGGCGCAGCTCGGCGGCGGGATCTTCCAGAACCTGTGGATGATGGGGCTGGCGGTGTGCCTGCTGATCGGCCTGATGGAATCGGCAGCCGCGGGGATCTTGCCCGGCATCGGCGCACTGATCGTGGTCGGGCCGCTGGAATACGGCATGGCCTTTATTTTCCTCAAGCAGGCGCGGGATCACCAGCCGGTGCAGCTGGGCGACATGTTCCGCGGCTTCCAGGATGATTTCGGCGGGACGTTCCTCATCGGCCTCATGACGTCGCTCTTTACTTTCCTGTGGTCGCTGCTGTTCGTCATCCCCGGCATCGTCAAGATGTATGCCTATTCCATGGCCTATTATGTCAAGCTCGACCACCCCGACTACGGCTGGAAGGCCTGCATCGATGAGAGCCGCCAGCTGATGGACGGCCACAAGTGGGAAAAGTTCGTGCTGGATCTGAGCTTCCTCGGCTGGATCATCGTGGGTTCCCTGTGCCTCGGCGTCGGCACGCTCTGGGTCACGCCGTATATGGAGGCGACAAACGCGCAGTTCTACGAATACGTCCGCTGCTGCCCGCGTATGGAGCAGTAATTGCATGAAAAAAGCGCCTGCCGCAGCAGCGGCAGGCGCTTTTCGTCTCTTTTTATTTCCGGATCGAAAGCTCCAGCAGGGCCAGCGCCTCCTGCAGGTGACTGTAGAACCCGGCGGCCGTGCGCGGCAGGGGCTGCTGCTCCTGATACCAGTCGCACTGCTCGAGCTCCGTATTGCCGAGCGTCTGGGCCAGACCCGCGCCGAGCCCGATGGCCTCGGCGTAGGGGAGGATGCGGTAGAAATACTGGCTGTCCTGCGCGAGCCGCGAGAGCAGCTGGCTCTGCGTGACGCGGCGCAGGAAGCGGCGGTAGCTCATCGCCTGCGTGACGATCTCGTCGCCGAAGGCCGTCCGCCTGCCGCCGTGGAGCGTCAGAAGCCCGAGCAGCACCAGACACACGATCACGAGCAGCACGGCGAGCAGACCCTCGCCGAACTGCGCGAGCGTCAGAAGCGCCACCGCGGCCAGCGCCGCGAGCGCCACAAACAGCTTTTTCCCTTGATAATACGCCGACGGCGCATGCAGGATCACGGCGCTCAGCGCGCCGCCGATCAAAAACGCGGCGATCAGCAGCAGCCAGCGTACAAAGCCCGCGGGCAGCAGCGGACTTGCCGCCTCGGCCGCAGCCAGTGCGCCTGCAAGCAGACCGAAGGCCCGCGCGAGGAGCGGATTGCCGCTCGACTTGCGGTAGAGCCTGCGGACCCAGTAGCGCCGCAGCACCGCGTCCGCCTTTTCCGCCGTGCGCTTGTACAAAAGGCTCGCGCCCTCGCACACGTCGCCCTGCGAAAACAGCATCTGGAACAGCCGCACCTCTGCCGGGCGGCGCTCATTGCCCATGTCCACGCGGCGGCGCAGCGCGACGCGGCCGTTTTTCCCGCAGAAGATCGTCAGATACCCGAGGCTCGCCCAGTGGCAGACCAGCATGTTGAACTGGATCGGCCCGCCGCCGACCAGAAACGGCATATCGCACGGCAGCGCCGCGTCCGGCGGGAGCATCCGCGTCGAGGTGCGGATGGGTGCGCTGCGCAGCGTGACGAACCAGTAGCCGAACGCCAGCGCCAGCAGCGCCACGATGACGGCCATGCCGACCCAGCTGAAGGAGAGCGCGGTGTATGCGCCCGAAAAATAGCTCTTGTCGAGCGTCAGCGTCATGTCCAGCGACTCATGGTCCTTGAGCCCGGTGGCGATCGTACCGCTGATGAGCGATTCGGATACGTCCAGATCGATATAGTCCGAGATCACGTCGCTGTAATACCCGCTGACGAAGGCGGGGTAGCCCTCAAACGGCTTCGGCATGGTCACGGTGAACTGATACCGGCTGATGGGGTAGGCCCATTTCGCGCTCAGCAGCGGCAACTGCAGCGTCTGCACGCCGTCGGCCTCGCTGACGAGGCCGGAGACCGTGTACAAAACCGTGAACGACCGCGTGCCGGTAAAGCCCGACGCGTCGCTCAGCACGAGCACCGGGCAGTCGCCGTCGGTCTGCTTCTGCGCGTCGTAGCCGGCGACGGAGGCCTTCTTCGCGCCCGGGACGAGCGGGAAGCGCAGCTGCGTCTGCGCGCCGTCGATCTCCATGGTGAAGGTCTGCGTGACCTGGCACGCGCCGCTGCCGGTCAGCGTGCAGTCGGTTTTCATATCGGAAATGGCGGGCTCCGCCGCGACCACCGTCGTACAGAGCGCCAGAAGGCATGCCAGCAGAAGCAGCAGCCGTTTCATGTGATCACCTCAGCTCAGGGAAACCCGGCGCATCCCGCAGCCGGGGAAATTCCCGTGTCTTTTTTCTAAATTTACCACAATTCCGCCCGATTTGCAACCGGGTCTGCCCAAAGCATAAAAAACGGATACGCCAGGCAGGCGTATCCGTAATTCTTATTATCCGTTCAGCCGGCGGATGTAGCCGCTGCCGCAGACCTGGCTGTAGTAGACCGCGTCGCCCACGGCGAACGTGTCTGCCTGGCTGAAGGCCTGCACCTCGTAGCTCTGGCCGCCAACGTCGACGGTCAGGGGGCTCGTCGCGGTGACGGTCGCCGGACGGCTGGTCGTCACGAGGACGACGTCGAAGGCGTTGTCGCCGTCATGGTCGATCACGGTGATCTTGTCGTTGGCGGTCACGGCGTTCAGGATCTCCTTGGACGAGCGGGCGTAGTTGTAATAGTACTCCGTCTCGTCCGTCAGCCGGAAGCCGCCGCCCTGGCAGATCTCCTTGAGCTGCGAAGCGTCGGCAAAGGTGTAGTAGATTTCGTCGACCGCGTAGCAAGGCACGCCGAAGACCTTCCCGTCCTTCACGTAGATATCGACGCTGCGGCCGAGCAGACTCAGGTCTGTCGAGACCTGGAACGCCTTGTGTCCGGCGAGCTTGCTCGTCCCGGCGGGCAGGGGAGAGGAGCCGGTCAGATCGGCGCACTCATTGCCGGTCAGCGTCGCGGTATAGCGGGTCAGGCCGAAGCGGATCTCGAGATACGACATCGGGTTCATCAGCGCGTCGAGCACGTAGCGCTGCACACTGTTCTCACTGGCGTTGGCCACCTTCGGGCAGAGCGTGGCGTTGTAGATGAGCAGGCACGCGTTGTCGCGCGTGGCGTCTTCTTCATATCCGGCGGTCAGACCCGCGTAGATGCCCTTTTCAAATGCGTCCTGGTCGACGTTCTGCGCCCAGCCCACGCCGACATAGCGCGCGCTGTCTTCCCCGAGCAGGACGAGCAGCATCTTTGCCAGCTCCCGCAGCGTCACATGATCGGCGGGGCGGAAGCGGCCGCTGCTGCCGACGACGATCTCGTTCTGCGCGCAGTAGGCGATGAACGGCAGCGCCCAGGACTCGGATACGTCATAGAACGGGACGGGGGCATTCTGCCCTTGGGCCTCGGCGTCCGCGTCGGCGAGCAGGGCCATGAGCTTGGCGACCTCTTCGCGGCGGATCAGCTTGTCCGGGCCGAAGCTGCCGTCCGAATAGCCGGCGACGAGACCGAGGTCGGCGAGCATCCGCACGGCGTTGTAGTTGCGGATCGTGCTCCGGTCGGTAAAGTCTGTGGGCTCGGCCGCGGCGCAGGGCAGGATCAGCAGCCCCGCAAGCACAGCCGCAAGCAGCAGACAGAGAAACTTTTTCAAGACGTCAGCCTCCTTCCGGCCGGGAAAATGACAAAGCGGTCAGTTTCCCCATAAAGAATCGTTGCACCCAGTATAAGCGGCGGCTGGCAAGATTGCAATACAATGGGAGCTTTTGTAACAAAACTGTAATGAAGTCCGGTAAAATCCGGATATTGCTGGCAAATCACGCCGTTTTTGTGCAGAAAAACGCGGGCGGACCCGGCTGGGCCCGCCCGCTTGCGCGCGATGTTCAGTAGATGTTCACGATCTCATATTCGTCGGAGCCGAGCCCGAGCTTTTTGCCGTGCTCGATCATGTCCTGCCAGTGCGTGTTGTCATGCGCGGCGTGGAAGCGGTCGCAGTCGTGCTCGAGCTGCAGGTCCGTGATGGCGCAGTTCGGCATGACGGGCTGGCGGTTGACAGCCTCGGCGCAGGCCAGATCCAGCGCGACGGGGTCGGCGGATGCGAACATGCCGACGTCCGGGACAATGGGCACGTCGTTTTCCGGGTGGCAGTCGCAGTTCGGCGAAATATCCATGGCAAGGCTGATGTGGAAGCTCGGGCGCCCCTGCACGACGGCCTTGGCATACTCCGCCATCTTGCAGTTGAGGAGCTTGAAGGAGTCCTGGAACAAGGGCTTCACTGCGTTTTTGGGGCAAATCGCCAGGCAGCGTCCGCAGCCCACGCATTTATTTTTATTTACACTCGGTTTACCGTCGCAGTGTTGCTCCATCTTGCCGGCTCTCGAACCGCCGCCCATACCTATATTTTTGATAGCGCCGCCAAATAAATGAAATGCCGCGTTCTGCTGCACGAGTACGCCGCCGCTTCTGAAAGAGGACTGCGTACTATCCGAAAGAGAGCCGCTATACAAATTGACGACGGCATTTCCCTGCAGATCAATACCGGCAGTATTGCCAGAAACCCCAGCATGAGTGCTGGTCATCTTACCCTTTTGATCCGCACTGCAATCACTGATGTTGATAGCCACCGAACCGTATGCTACAAGGGTACCCCAATATTGTCCCTCCTGGCTCAACACCGCGCTTCCGCTTGTTTGCGTCAGCGTATGGCCATTCAAGCAAATATTCACTTCCCCCGTAGAAGCACCCAGCGTCTTCGTCAGGTTTACATCA
>ERZ825896.2887-NODE-2887-length-15418-cov-3.967259_pt1 | contig 15418 bp, 11 predicted proteins | sample MGYA00519858_ERZ825896 | MGnify/ENA primary metagenome ERZ825896 (study PRJEB31778, sample SAMEA3449214) | human gut metagenome | biome: human gut; feature: human-associated habitat; material: faeces | place: United Kingdom | collected 2010/2012 ...
ACCGAGGGAACGGACGCCGCGGCCGCCATTACTGCTTCTGACGGAACTCCCATCTACCCATATGAAAACGGCACCTTGGAGTATTACGAAACCACCGTCATCAAGGCCAAAGCCACCGGCCCGGTGGAGAGCGTAAACCTCCTGAACTACGCCGATGTGCGGCAGGGGCAGGTTCTGGTCCAGCTGGGCGCCAAGGATACCGACACCGAGATCGCCACGCAGGAGAACGCTCTGAAGGCCGCTCAGGAGAAGCTGGACGAGGCCCTGGAGGAGCTGGGCAAGTATAACGCCGTGGCCCCGATTTCGGGCACTGTTCTCACCTGTAATCTGGTTGCCGGCCAGGAGGTCACCAGCGGCCAGGCCATCACCATCGCCGACACCAGCGTCATGACCATCGAGATCTCTGTGGACGAGCGCAACATCCAATACGTCAAAGCCGGCATGACAGTGGACATTGAGCAGTATGGCAACTACTATATGGGTATTGTGGAGTCTGTCGCCCTCACCGGCAATGCCGAAAACGGCATGTCCACCTTCCCCGCCGTAGTCAAGGTGGACAATCCCGACGGCATGATGATGAGCAATACATATGCCAACTACTCCTTTGTGGCCAGTCAGTCCGAAGACTGTCTCACCGTACCGGTTCAGGCGGTCAAATACGTCAGCTTTGCCAACATTCCAGGTATGCTGGACGGGATGGGCGGAGATACGGCTGATCCCGGCATGACGGAGCCCGGACTCGACGGCGGCATGGCCGATCCGGGCCTGGAGGACGGCGGAGACGCCCTGCCCGAAGAGAGCGGCGGCGAATCGGAAGCCCCTGCTGCCGACGACGGCGCTGCAGGCGGAGACATCGCTGTGCCTGAGGCTGTACCCCAGTCCTATACCGGCGGCGCAGCGGCACGGCCCCTGTCCGTCATGGTCATGCCCGCAACCGGCGGCTCCATCTCCATGGGCGGCTCTTCCTCCGGCGGTTCCATGGGCGCCTCTGGAGGTTCCAGCGACGACGGCACCGGCTATGTGGTCTTTGTCAAGGCGGCCAAGGCCCCTGAGAACGCCATTTTGGAGCCCGACCCCGCCTGGGAGTGCCCCGAAGGCTTCTGGACTGTTCCTGTCGAAGTAGGCCTGTCCGACTCCACCCGGGTAGAGATCATCAGCGGCCTGAACGAAGGCGACGAGGTCTTCATCGGCTACGCGACGGACAACGCCAACAGCTATGGCTATTAAGGGGCTGCGCCATGCTGATAGATGTAAAAAATCTCTATAAGATTTATAATGAAGGAGAGGAAAGCGAGGTCCGCGCCCTTAACGGGGTCTCTCTGGATATCGACCGCGGGGAATTCGTAGCCATTATCGGCGCGTCCGGCTCCGGAAAGTCCACCCTGATGAACATCCTGGGCTGCCTGGATATCCCGACCTACGGAGATTACCACCTGGACGGCACGGACATCACCGAACTCTCAGACCGGCAGCTGGCCCACATCCGCAACAAGCAGATCGGCTTTATCTTCCAGGGCTTTAACCTGATCCCCGGGCTCAACGCCTACGAGAATGTGGAGCTTCCCCTGATCTATCAGGGGATCTCCATCTTCAAGCGGGAGGATTTGGTGGAAGAGGCTCTGGAGCGGGTGGGGTTGGCGGACCGTGCAAAGCATAAGCCCACTGAGATGTCGGGCGGACAGCAGCAGCGGGTGGCCATCGCCCGCGCCATCGCCACCCATCCTCCCATCATCATGGCCGACGAGCCCACCGGCGCTCTGGACTCCCGCACCGGCAAGCATGTGCTGGAGATCCTCCACCGCCTGCACAGCGAGGGATCCACCATTATCCTCATCACCCATGACAACGGCATCGCCGCCACTGCAGAGCGGGTTATCCGGATCTCCGACGGCGAAATCATCTACGACGGAAACAGAGAGGGGGCGGGACTGTGAATCTGAGCCAGGCCTTTAAAATGGCAGTCAAGTCCATTCTCTCCAAGAAGATGCGCTCCCTGCTCACAATGCTGGGCATCATCATCGGCGTGGCGGCGGTCGTCATCATGGTCTCCACCATCCAGGGCCAGAACAAGAAGAACATGGAGTACATCGAGAGCCAGGGTACCAACAAAATCGAAGTGTACGCCTGGCGCTACGACGGCAAGGATGTATCCCAGGATCTCTACAACTACTGTCTGAGCCTGAGCGACCTCGTCGAGGGAATCACGCCCAACGGGCAGATCAACAGCGAAGTCGTCGTCAAGTACGGAACCAAGACCTATTCCACTTACAACTGGGATAACTGGGAGGACATGATTACCATTTACCTAGGCAACGACCAATACGGGCTATGCAACAACTATACCATCGCCAAGGGACGGGAGCTCTCCCATCTGGATGTAGAAAAGGAGCACAATGTCTGTGTGCTGGGCGGCCGCGTGGCCGAAATGCTCTTCGACTTTGTGGACCCGCTGGAGAAAACCATTACACTCAACGGCATCCCCTTTAAAGTGGTCGGCGTCTATGAGCGGAAGAACGTGGACAACTGGCCTGAGATGGACAATATCATTCTCATTCCCTATACGTTTAACCGCAGCATGAACAACAACCAGCCCATTGAGTCCTACTCCGTGAAAGCGGTCAGCGCCCTGGCCTCCACCCAGGCAACCACCTGGCTTCAGGGCTATCTCTCCGGTCTCATCCCGGAGGGCACGGGCTACTACAACGCACAGGGCAGCAACGCCTCCATCGACAGCGCCAACGAGTACCTGCGCTCTCAGGCCCTGGTGTTGGGCGGTATTGCGGGAATCTCTCTGCTGGTCGGCGGCATCGGCATCATGAATATCATGCTGGTCACCGTCACCGAGCGCACCCGTGAGATCGGCATCCGCAAGGCCATTGGCGCCGAGCGCAAAAGCATCGTGGCTCAATTTCTCATTGAGGCCTGTATGCTGTGCTGTATCGGCGGCCTGATCGGCATCCTCATCGGCTATCTGGGAACCCTCATCGCCGGAAAGGCACTGCTGAATATGATCATCTACCCGGATGCCTTTATCACACTTCTGGCCTTTGGCGTCTCCCTGGGCCTGGGTATCGCCTTCGGCCTGTATCCGGCCATCAAAGCCAGCGGCCTCCAGCCTGTTGTGGCGCTGCGGGCCGAATAGCCGCGGGGGGTCTCTGCCTGTCCTCTGCGCAATCTCAGAGAGTGAAGGAGAAATCAGAATGAAACTGAAACGAATGCTGACCCTGCTCCTTGCAGCCGCCATGCTGACAGGGCTGCTGGTCTATCCCGCTTCCGCTGCGGAGAGCGGCGCCTTTACCGACATCTCCGACCCGCAGGTGGCCGAGGCCGCCGAGGTTCTGCGCCTGTTGGGCGTGGTCAGCGGCACCGGCTACGGATCCTTTAACCCCGGCGGCATCCTGTCCCGGGCCGAATTCTGCAAAATGACTGTAGAGGTTATGGACAAGGGCGATCAGGAGCCCGGCCAGCGCAACCGCACCATTTTTCTGGATGTGGGGCCCACCCATTGGGCCCGCGGCTATGTCAATCTGGCGTCCACCATTACCCTGGGGGGCGGTGAGGACGGCAAGGGCGGTACCCGCCTCATCGCAGGCGTGGGTAATGGCAACTTTGAGCCCGACCGCAAGATAACTTACAGCGAGGCGGTTACCATCCTGATGCGGGTGCTGGGCTACGGCGACTCCGACGTGGCCTCCGGTATCAATTGGTATGACGGCTATATGGCGGTGGCCGGCGAGGCGGGCCTCACCGACGGAATCAGCCTTGCCGCTACCTCTACTGTCACCCGCGGTCAGGCGGCACTTCTGTTTTATAATCTGCTCTTTGCCAAATCCAACAAGGGCACAGGGGATATTTATTTGACCACCCTGGGCGGGAAGAAGACCGACGGCGGCATCCTTCTGGATGTGGATGCCGCAGCGGCGGACGGCACCCAAGGCGCAGTCAAGACCACGACCGGCACCTATAAAACCGATCGCGCCACGCTCTCCTCCACGCTGGAGGGAACGCAAGGCGATATCCTCCTGGACAAGGACGGCAAGCTGCTGGCCTTCCAGGCGGACGAGGATCTAACCAGCCGCTCCCTCAGTGTCAATGAGTGGGCCTATAACTATGTGACCGACACGAATAAAAACAAACTGGACATCGACCCTGACTGCGCCATTTACATCGACGGCGCCGAGAAGGTCTACAAGGACGTATGGCAGGATCAGCGTGCCGGCGCACCGCTTACCATCTACTATACCGCCGCCGGCAAGGTGGACTACCTCTTCCTGCGCACCGCCGCTGTCGCCGAGACCGCCATGGTGGCGAAAAACAAGCCCAACGGCACTTCCAACCCCTTTGGCTCCCTGGTCAATCGGGTTACCGACTACCAGATTTATAAAAATGGTACGCCCGCCACGGTCTCCGATATCCGGCAGTACGACGCCGCGACCTATGACGCCAACACCAAAATCCTGAATGTCTCCGATCTTCGGCTCACCGGCGTGTATGAAAACGTATATCCCAACACCTCTACGCCCGCCGAAATCACCGTCCTGGGCGCAAAATTCACCGTGCTTCCCTCGGCGGCTTCTGACCTGAAGTCCTTCAAAATCGGCCAGACTATCACCCTTCTTCTCACCGTGGACGGCCAGGTGGCCGGCGTAGTCTCCAACGACACCCTTCGTTCCAACACCGTGGGTGTGGTCTCCAAAATTGACTCGGCCGGCTACGCCACCGTAGATCCGCTGAATACCGCCCTGCCGCCCCTCTCCGGCAAGAGCAGCTATTCCGGCACCAAGGCCGCCCAAATGGAGGGCCAGCTGGTCACGGTCTCTTCCAGCAGTGTTGATCGCATCAACCTGTCCCGCCTCTCGGGCAGCGGAGCGAGCAGTGCGCTGGATATGGGCACCGGCATGATGGGGAATGTCTCCCTCGCTCCCAACGCGGTGATCTATGAGCGGGTCGGCAAGAGTGTACCCACTTCTATAGATTTAGAGGATATCACCTGTAACACTATTCCAGCTAACAAAATTCTTTATATCGGCAAGGACTATGCCGGTCGTATCAACATCATGGTTTTGGATGATGTAACGGGAGATCAGTATACATATGGATTTATTAGGTACTACGTGGAACTCGATGAGAATAATAAGCCTCGCGATAATGCCATTGTATCGGTAGAAAACTCTTTGGATGAATCTACACAGTTGACTTGTGGTGTGCAATTCCAGAACGGTATGGCCGGCGGTATCGTAGCCTCCATTGAAACGCTTGATGGCAGAAACAAGCTGGCCGGTTCCGTTGAACTCATCAAGGTAAGCGGCGTCTCCCGTTCCGCCTTCGACATGGAGGCTCAGACGGTGACTACGCCCAATATGGTCCTCCCCATCTCGGACGACGTACAATGCTATAATAAGACCACCAAGACCTGGTTCGGCGGTGAGGACACCGACCCTATGGACGCCCTGAACCTGGCCCGCGCCTTCTCTGAGACCCTGACCGTTTATTACGACAAGGCCCCCGAGGACGGCGGCAAGGTCCGCGTCGTGGTTGCCGAATAAGGAACGCCTGCAAACCGGGCTGCAAGGAGATTGACCTTGCAGCCCGGTTTTTTCGCTTCCCATCATATAATACATCAGAGCCCAGGAGCACGCTCCTGGGCCCTGATGCGTTTCGCTGTGGTTTATACCGCTCTGAATGCGCCTGTCCTAGTTGATTTCAGAGATCTCCTTCATCACCGCGGCAATCATCTTGATCTCATCCACAAAAGAGTCTACATAAATAAATTCATTGGGGGCATGCATGTTTGCGCCGGTACTGGTGCCTCCAAATGATGCCACTGGGATATGATCTGCAGCACAGAATGTGGGCATGGGAGAGGTCCCAGCCAGCGTATGGTGAACGATTGTGCTGCCGAACAGCTTATTCAGTGCGGATACCACTGCCCGGCCAAAAACGCTGTCCGGGTCGCTGCGGAACGCCTTGGCCCCCGAATGCCAGATTAATTCTATGTCAGAAAATCCATGGGCGTCCAGATGCTCCCGAAGCAGCTGAAAAATCCGTTCCGGCTCCTGGCCCGGCACCAGCCGGAAGTCCATCTTTACGGACGCCTGGGCGGGAAGCACCGTCTTGCTCCCCTCGCCGGTGTACCCGGCGCACAGCCCGCAGATATTGGCCGTCGGCATATAGTAGTGCTTCTTCAGCAGCTCCTTCCCCGTCAGTCCGCCGATAAAGCCTGAAAGCCCCAGGCTCTTTTTAAACAGTGCCTCGTCAAAGGGGTCCTGCTCCAAAATATCCAAATCCTTTTGTGTCGGCGGCTGAACGCCATCATAGAAGCCTTCGATGAGGATTTTGTCATCCGGGCCCTTGATGGTGGACAGTGCCCATATCAGCCGCCACGCGGGATTGGGCACAATACCGGCGTTGCTGGAATGAGAGTCGGTCTCTGTACAGCGGACGCGCAGCTCCACATAGAGCATTCCCTTTACGCCGAATTCAATCTGCGGCGGACAGCCCGGATCCTTGAAGCCGCTCTCCCAGTGGAAGCCGTCACAGCGCAGCAGCTCCCGATGCTCCTGAGCAAATTGCTCCAGATGGGGACTGCCGGTCTCCTCCTCCCCCTCAATAAAGAACTTGACTCCGCAGGGGATGGCGCCATGCACCTTCTGCCAGGCATCCACCGCGCATATTTTAGCGGCAATCCCATTCTTATTGTCCACTGTCCCACGGGCGAAAATAGCTCCGTCCCGGATGACAGCGGAGTAGGGGTCATCTATCCAGGCCTCCAGCGGCTCCACTGGCTGGACATCGTAGTGGTCGTAAAAGCCGAACGTCCGGGGGCTTTCCCCAGGCAGAGCCGCATACAGGATTGGATTGCCTCCGGTGGGGTATTCCACCGGCTCAGCTCCGATGTTCTGCAGCGCCTCCTTTACCATCTCTACCATCTCCGGGATACCCTCTCCGGTGACGGATACGCTGGGCTGCCGACAAAAGCGCTGCAGCAGTCCTACATACTCCTCTTTGTGCGTGTCAATGTAGTTTAAAACCTGTTCCATCGGCGTTCAATCCTTTCCCTTTTCATCTGCCAGGAAGCAAGAAACAAAGTGCCCCTTGGAAATTTCACGCAGCGCAGGCTCTTCACCTCTGCACCGCTCAGTTGCATAAATGCAGCGGTTTGCAAAACGGCAGACCGGCGCGGGATTGACAGGGGAGGTGAGCTCTCCTTTCAGCAGAATACGCTTGCGGCGGTTTCGGAGCGAAGGCACCGGAATTGCACTGAGCAGCGCCTGCGTATACGGATGAACCGGATGTTCAAAGATTTCATCGGTGGGGGCTCTCTCTACAATCTGCCCCAGATACATAACGGCGATCTCATCAGAGAAGTGATTGACCACCGAGAGATCGTGGGTGATAAACATATAGGTCAGCCCCATTTGCTCCTGGAGCTCCTGCATCAAATTCAGAATCTGTGCCTGAATTGAGACATCCAAGGCTGAGACGGGCTCGTCACAGACAATAAATTTGGGGTTAAGTGCCAGAGCCCGTGCAATTCCCACACGCTGACGGCGACCGCCATCCAGTTCATGAGGATAGGCATTGTAGAAGCGCTCTGCCAATCCCACCGTCTTCATAATTTCGAATACCTTCTCCTCGCGCTCCCGTTTATTGGTTATGATGCGGTGCCGGCGTATGGGCTCGGCAATGGTCTCACTGATGGACTTGCGGGGGTTGATGGAACTGAAGGGATCCTGGAAAATGATCTGCATCTCTCTCCGCATCTCCCGCATCTCCCGCTCTGAAAGGGACAGAATGTCCTTTCCCTCAAACAGCACCTGACCGGAGGTGGCTTCCAGCAGGCGGAGTATTACCCGGCCTGTGGTTGACTTCCCACAGCCGGACTCTCCCACCACCCCCAGGGTCTTGCCCCTTGGAATTGTAAAGGAGACGTTGTCCACCGCATGGAGCATCCCTTTGGGTGTGGAGAAATATTTCTTCAGCTCCCGGACCTCCAGCAGAATATCATTTTCTGGGGTAATCAAGTCGCCTCCCTCCCTTCCTCGGCATATAGGTGGCACTCCACATAATGCTCACCGTTCAGGTAAACCCGCGGAGGCTTTTCCGTCCGGCAGATCTCCTTGGCATACCCGCATCGGGGGCAGAATGCGCAACCCTGAGGCAGGTTGGTCGGGTCCGGCATCAGCCCGCGAATGGGCTGCAGCTTGGCTTTTCGGTCATTCAGATTAGGCAGAGATTGAAACAGCCCCACCGTATACGGGTGTTTGGTGTGTTCATAGATATCCTCCAGATCGCCGTGCTCCACAACCCGGCCGGCATAAACAACGGAAACCTTGTCGCAAATCTCCACAACAATCCCTAAATCGTGCGTGATCATCAGCATGGAAGAGCCCCGCTCATCCCGCAGCTTTTTCATCATGTCCAGAATCTGTGCCTGAATGGTCACGTCCAGCGCTGTGGTGGGCTCATCCGCGATCAGAAAGCCTGGGTTGCAGGCCAGTGCAATGGCAATCACGACGCGCTGCTTCATGCCGCCGGAGAACTGGTGCGGGTACTCAGAGCCGCGCTCAGCCGGAATTCCTACGGTTTCCAGCATTTTGCGTGCCTCATCCAATGCCTCACGAGCAGAGAGCTTTTTGTGCAGACGGATTCCCTCGGCAATCTGCACCTCTACCCGCTTAACGGGGTTCAGGGCGGTCATGGGGTCTTGGAAAATCATCGCCACATTCCGTCCCCGGATCTTATCCATCTCTTTATCGGATTTTTTCAACAGCGGTTCGCCGTTGAGCGTAATACTGCCCCTCACAATTCTCCCCGGAGGGTCTGGAACCAGCCCGAGGATACTGAGACCGGCAGTTGTCTTACCTGCTCCCGTTTCTCCCACCAGTCCAAGCGTTTCGCCCCGCTTCACCTGAAGCTCAAGCCCATTGAGTGCCTGCACAATCCCAGTATCCGTTTTGTACTCTACCCAGAGATCCTGAATGTCCAGCACCACATCGGCTGCTTCATGTTTTCCTTCCATGTGGGTGCTTCCTCCTTACTTCAGCCTTGGATCGAGTGCGTCGCGCAGCCCATCGCCCAGCAGGTTCAAAGATAAAATCGTCAGCATAATGGCAACGCCGGGGAAAACCGACAAATAGCCATGTGTGCGAATACACTCCCGGCCGCTGGAGAGCAGCGAGCCCCATTCGGGCATAGGCGCTTCAACCCCCAAGCCGATAAAACTCAGCCCGGCAGTGATCAAAATGGCGGAGGCCACGCTCAAAGTAGTCTGCACAATAACAGGGGCCAGGCTGTTGGGAAGCACATGACAGAACAGGATGACCAGTTTGCGGTCCCCAATGGCCCGCGCTGCCTCCACATATTCCTGATCTCTCGCCGTCATGACCGATCCGCGGGTGACCCGCGCCATATTTGGTACCATAGATATAGCAAGCGCAATGATCAGGTTTCGGATGCTGCCGCCGAAAGCCGCTACAATGGCAATGGCCAGCAGAGTAGCGGGGATGGCCAAGAACACATCCATGATGCGCATTAGCAGCATATCAACCCCGCCGCCCCAAAAACCGGCGACCGCGCCGATGACCCCACCAACGATGAGAGCGATAGCTACCGAAGCAAAGCCGATGCCCACAGAAGCCCGGGCGCCCCAGACAATGCGGGCGAAGAGGTCTCTTCCCAGAGTGTCCGTCCCCAGTAAATGTTGGAGCGACGGAAACTGCAGGCGCTCAGAGATGTTTTGTTTTACAATATCCTGTTCGTAGTCCAGGAACAGGGGGCAGAGGACGGCGGTCAAAATAATCACCAGAATAATGATGAGTCCGATGATCGCACCCCGGTTTTTTCGCAGGCGCCTCCAAACGTCCAGGACCTTGCTCTGCTTTTTATAGGTTGGCCTGCCTGCGGCCGCTATCTTTGTTTGGATCGTCATTGGGCACCTCCCTAATTTCTGGCGTTGATCCGGGGATCAACAAAACCGTACAGAATATCCACAAACAGGTTTACCAGAGAGAAGCAGACCGTGAATACAACAATGCACCCCAGTACCGCCGGGGTATCTCGCCCTTGAATAGAGAGCACGAGATAGCGCCCCATGCCCGGCCATGAAAAGACCGTCTCCGTTAGAACGGCTCCTCCCAAAAGAGAACCCACCTGGATTCCAATCACAGTGAGCGTAGGGATCATAGCGTTACGTAAGGCATGATTCATAATGGTATCCATTTTAGACACGCCCTTGCTCCGCGCCGTGCGGATATAGTCCTGCCGGACGGTCTCCAGCATAGAGGAGCGGGTTGTACGGGCGATGGCGGCCATATGCATAAAACCTAAGGTCAGGGCTGGTAAGATCAGGCTCTTGAAGCCCTCTGCGCCGGTGGCCGGAAACCAGCCCAATGTAACAGAAAACAATAGGATTGCCAATAGCGCTAACCAGAACGCCGGCATAGAGTTCCCAATGAGCGATATGACCATGCTAATCGTGTCAAACCAGGTATTCTGTTTGATCGCGGCAAAGATGCCCAGGGGTAACGCCAAAATCAGCGAAAACACCAGTGCGGCTACCGCCAGACGCAGCGTGGCGGGAAACCGGTTTGTAAAGATTTCATCCGCCACAGCTTTCCCCGTACGGTATGAGGTGCCGAAATCGCCTCTGCACAAATTGAAAATATAGCGGACATATTGCACCGGAAGCGGATCATTCAGCCCCCACTCTTCCCGAACCGCCTCAAGCGCCTCTTCGGAAGCTGTCTCTCCCAGGATAATGGTCGCTGCGTCTCCGTTGGTCATGGACATAATCAGAAAGACAACCAGAATCACGCCCAACAGCACCGGAATCATGGCCAGCAACCGTTTGATTATGTATTTGAGCATATTTTTCTCCTCACTCAAACGCAGCAGAAATCCTCTCTGCAAGTACAGCGCTCTATAGCAATGCTGGCGTAGGGACAAGGCTCCTTTGCCCTACGCCAGCGGCTGCTTTCGAGCAGTTTATCTGTTATTGCTTCAGCTCTTCCAGTAGAGGGTCCTCCAGTTGTTTTCATTGCTGCCGTTGATCTGTACGCCGCCAAGATCCTTGTTATAGGCCCGCAGATTATAATCCGAGTAGAGCGGAATATAGATACAGCGATCGTTGAGCGTGGCGGAGAGCTCTTCCAGAACGGCCAGGTTCTCCTCCGGATCCACGGTACTGCCCGCCTTTATCAGCAGTTCGTCCACATCCTTATACTGGGCCTGGCTTCTGGTGCCGCCCCCCATGGCGGTGGACAGGAACTCATAATTTGCAAAGTTATACATGCTGGAGTGGTTATAACCGCCAATGGCAGCCTGATACTCACCGACGCCGGGAGCCGTCTGGGCGAGATATGCCGCTGTGTCGCACGACTCGATTTTCATTGTGATGCCGATTTCGCTCAGGGCTGCCTGGATGATCTCGGCAATCTTTACCTTCGTGTCATTTGAGCACATAACTGTAAAGGTAGCGTCGGCGGGATCTCCGCCCCAAGCCTCCAGATATTGCTTGGCCAGTTCCACGTCGTACTCGTCTGCGTTGGTGGTAACGGTACCGGCGAGCATATCAGGGGTCTGGGCAATGGCCGGGCTGGCCAGGCCGTACAGGGCGCCGTCTACAATGTCCTGCTTGTTGATCGCGGCATTGACGGCCTTACGGAAGTTCTCATCGTTAAAGGGAGCGATTGCGTTATTAAGCATCATGTGATTCAGAGAGGTGCCTGGCTTTTCAAGGACTTCAACATTCTCGTCGGCAACCAGCAGCTCGTAGTCGGGAGCGTTGACCTGAATGACATAGTCCACGTCGCCGCTCTGCAACGCCATCGTACGGCTGGAGGACTCCGGGATGATCATGTAGGTCAGATGCTGAATGGCAGGAGCACCCTCATAAAAATCCTCGAATGCCTCAAAGGTCAGCTTCTCTCCCGCATCCCAGGAGACAAACTTATACGGACCGCAGCCGACAGGATTCTCGTTGAAATCGTTGCCGCTGTCAATCAGAGACTTCGGCACAATGAAGTTCGCGTGATTGGACAGGTAGTACAGCAGGGTAGCGACAGGCACTTCCGTCACAATGCGGACGGTGTACTCATCGACCGTCTCAATTGCAGTGGCAAAAGACAGTGCATAGGTAGAACTGGCTTCAAAGCCCTGAACCCAGTACAGCGTGGCCACCACGTCATCTGCGGTCAGATGTTCTCCGTTGTGGAAGTATACGTCCTTCCTGAGGTGGAAGATCCACTCGGTATCGCTGACCTGCTCCCAGCTTTCCGCAATATCTCCAACCATTTCGTTGTTCTCATCCACACGGGTGAGACCAGAGTAAATAAGCTGGTTTACATAGTCGCTGGCAAGTGCGGCGTGGTCACAGGTTCCCAAGGTAGTAGGCTCTGTCTGGGATGCCACCACAATGGTGTCTTTCGCCGTCCCGCCGCCGGAGCTGCCGTCCGGTTCACTGCCGCCTCCTCCGTTCGGTGTTCCGCTGCAGCCTGCCAGGATCCCTGCGATCATGGCAGCGCACAGAATCAACGCGATGATAGTCGATTTCTTTTTCATTGTTTCTCCCTCCTAAGCTAAAATCAATCATACCACAGTCCGCCAGACATTGGCGGCTGGAAGATCTTACCCCGCACTCCTGCCTAAGCCGCGGGTTGCCGTTAGTCTATCCAGCCCGGCGCCTTATTCAGGAAGCATTTGATAAAATCAATTTCCTGTTCGTTGCCCCGCGTGGAAAAAAAGCTGACCCAATAGCAGTTTTTCAGGATATCGGCAGGAGACCCCTCTGAAAACCGCTCTACAAAATGGAGCTTCTTTGCCTCTTCGCGGGTACAGCGGCGGAAGGGCCCCTGCGCGCTGGCCCAGTCCCATGTGTAAACGTTTACATCCTTTGCCAGCTTAAATGAGACACCGTCATGGGGCTCCGGCATAGCACCTCCATAGACACAGTGGGCAATCTCGCCATTGGCCCTGTTGCGGTCAAAATCCTTAAAAGTAACGGTGTCCCCCTCAATCGCCAGGATATCTCCAAAGGTAGGCGTATTTTCTAAGATCGGCTTTTTAAACATCCTGCAGGTTCCCATCACCAAGCCGGTCTTGATGGGGCTCTTTCCGCCGCTGATGTCGTTGATATCCACGAATTCAGTCACAATGCCGTTTTGGTCAAACTTCAGCATAAAGACGACCTCACCCAGCACAGGGTAGGGGAAATAACGCGTAGTCCAGCGTATTTGGTAGGCTCCTTCCGTCACATCCAGAGTTCGCTCTTCTCCCCTGAGAAACATCGTAACCTGATACCCTGTCCTGCCCGACGGATTTTCTCCAAACCCTACGATCACGCCGATAAAAGCATGTCCGATATCAAAGTCGTTCACGAATTCCATGTATTCCTGCCCCTTTCAGATGCGTATAAGTATATTGCTAAGCAGCTTGATGACGAGTACTCATTCGTCTGACAGATTGACCCTACATCGGAAGTCGTGCGCACGTTTTCCGTGTATTTAATTCACTTTTATCACATATTTCTTGGTGATTCAACGGATTTTTTGACAGTTCGCAATACTTATTCCCGATAACTTTTTGTGCAGCTTCCTTTCTCAATTTGCATCGCTAACGTACAAAACAGTTCCGGTTATATCACTGGCGGTGCAGCATTCACTGCAAAATACGACATCTAGAATTTGGCTCAAATCTTATGCCAGACGTTGAAACTCACTGCGGCAGAGCAGGTTCCCTGCCGCACACATATTTCCATATATAACTCCTGTGTTTTCCATTGAGATTACGCTCGTCTCGTTATATAAAAAAGAGATAACAAGTGCTGCTTTCTGCACCGCTTGTTATCTCTTTTTTGCTGCTCATCTCATTTAGAGCTCTCCAGTACATCAGCACACAGGAGGCTCAAAGACGGTTTACAGCACCCGTTTATTTACACTTCGGGCTTTCTCTGAATGACTTGGCATTATATCCAAATAGCGATTCCTTTTCACTTGTCTTTCTGGTATAGTCTTTGATGAATTACAGCCATTTCTATCTCTATCTCAGCTTGGGAGGTACCGTCATGACATTTCAACAGCTGCTTTACGTATCTGAGGTTGCACACCTCGGCTCTATCAATAAAGCCGCCCAAAAATTGTTTATTTCCCAATCCAGCATCAGCAATTCCATTAAAGCTTTAGAGGCGGAGTTTCAAATCCAAATTTTTTCCCGCTCTACAGTGGGTATTTGCCTTACTCCGGACGGCAAGGAATTTCTCACACATGCGCGCTCTCTTTTGGATCAGAAAAATCACGTAGAGAAGCTGTTTAAAAAATCCAATATCAAACATCTCAGCCGGCTGACCATTGCCTCTCAGCATCTTGCGTTTCCCACCAAAGCAATGATCGATATGATTAAGGCGCTTGGAAATACCAGATGTGAATTTTGTATTAAGGAACTTTTGAGCAATGATCTTCTGGAAGACGTAATGCAGGACAAAAGTGACTTGGGCATTATGTTTCTCTCTGATGTAATGCAGCACCTGATTAACAGCATGGCAAGCCGCGGCTTGGAATTTCATGAGCTCTGCCGGATTCGGCCCCAAGTCTGCGTGCGGCTCGGACATCCTCTCGCCAAGTTTGAGCGGGTAAAAAATTCTGATCTCACTCCGTATCCTTACCTAGCCATGTACCAGGACTACTCGACCCCCTTTGATCATATTGAAGAGATCAGGCTCTTCTCTCGTCACAATCCCTCTCAGCTCATTTACGTAACAGATCGCGCTTCCATCTATGATTTTATTTTAAATTCTGATGCATACCAGATCTGCTCTGGTATGCGCACAGAACGAGAAGCTGCCTGTACCAAGCTTCTCGATATCAGCGACTGTGAGGAAGAGCTGCGCTTGGGCTGGTTTAAATTGAGCCATAAGAGCTTATCCAGCGAGGCTCAGCAGTTCTTAGACAACCTGACCAAAGTCGTTCTGCAATGGGCGGCGACCTCTGGCAACAGGACTCGTCAAGGCTAAAGAGCAAGAGCTTATTTGCCAATTGGCTTGTATCAATTTATCAAAGGGCCGGCTCTCTTTGTCTGAGCCGGCCCTTTGACTTCTTTCTCCCCGTTCGTTTTTCTTTTGCCGCCTCTCTATGGCATCTCTGCGTCTCTTGTTCAGAGATCAGCTATACCTTCGATAGATTTTCATTCCATGTCTACCAAATGTCTACCAAAAACCGGGGCGAAAAGCCTGCAATTGCAGGGGTTTTCGGGCCCGCCTCATATAAAATGTCTACCAAAAGTCTACCAGATGTACTTTTATTCCGCAAAAGCTGAGGTTTTCTCCGAATTTTTTCTTCATCCGGAACCTCCCCTGTGGCTGCAAGAGGCGTTATACGCCCCTTGCACTCAAAAATCAGAAGGAGGAAGTTCCAATGAGAAACCT
>ERZ825896.2888-NODE-2888-length-15412-cov-18.309045_pt1 | contig 15412 bp, 25 predicted proteins | sample MGYA00519858_ERZ825896 | MGnify/ENA primary metagenome ERZ825896 (study PRJEB31778, sample SAMEA3449214) | human gut metagenome | biome: human gut; feature: human-associated habitat; material: faeces | place: United Kingdom | collected 2010/2012 ...
AAGATGTGGCGTGCGAATACTGCCAGAACTATGTCCGCAAGCATCCGTGCCGCCTATGTGAATGTACCTGCCTGGAGGAACGGATCGAAGCAGGTGTACTGGAGATGAATGAGTTCGTGCGGGACTGCTTCGCACCCTCTATGCCAACCGTGAAGATCTGGAGCGTAACCTCCCGCAGTCAAATAAAGCGGAAAATGCGGATATGCGTGGAGCCTATGCCGTTTTCGGACGCGGCGGCATTGCCCATGAGCCTGCTGTAGATAAGCCTCGGCGCAGGGGCGGAAAGCAGATGAAAACCTATGGTGAGGAGGATCTATGAGTTACTTTGGAACAATTTATGCCGACACCGAGCTGCCCTCCAGAGCGAGGGCAGTTTATATGTATCTGCGTGACCGCGCAGACAGCGAGGGAAAATGCTGGCCAGGAATCAAGACGATTGCGTCCGACATGCGATTGTCACGCTCCACGGTCAAACGGGCATTGACGGATCTGGAGCAGCATGGATACCTGCAAAAGATCCCACGCTACCGTGACAATGGGAGCAGCACATCCAACCTGTATTCCGTGCAGTAGGACCGCAGAAAGGCGCAGCCCTCCGCCAAGGGAGGACTGCGCCTATTTGCTGGACCCAGGGGAGGTTCATGATGGACCTCCCAGAAGGACTCACTCAATCGGAGATTTAATACAGAGAAAGAACGGTGGAATAGTTGCTGAATTTGGTTTTTTGAACCGTTCCGGCAGCCACAGGCAGACTGGTTTGCCGCAAAGGGAATCCATGCGCAGCAGCATTCCCTATACATTCCAGCCTACTTCTCCACAATGCTTTTTTGCTGACTGTTTCAGAATTGCTCAGCGCAATCCGGCTGCCCGCACAATGGCTTCCACAGGTTCTACTGACTTACTGCCCCAAGTGATCTTGGCATCCGCACATCCGGCTGCATCCAATATCTCCCGCGCATTGCTGCTCAGCAGTATCTGGTAAGCCTCATCCACGAGGGATAGCCGATATACTCCTGAAAGGTGGGAATGTCCTCCGGATAGAGCAGATCGGAAAGAAACCGAAGCCAGACAACCGACTTTCCTGCTTGTGGATTGTAGTCGATGGGAAACCGGCTGCGCACGATCTCAGACCGTCCCGCAAGGAAACTGCCATCAATGCGGAGCGTCCCGTTCTGCACATGAATTTCATCCGGATTCGGCGGAAAGCTCTCTGCATGAACCACCAGCTTCATGATCTCCACGATATTGGAAATGGTGCGCAGAATGTTTTTTGCGGCACAGCACTCCAGCTCGGCATAGATTTTCTCTTTCAGCAGCAGCAGCAGCGGGTCTGTCAGCCGCCCATCCGGTGTGAAGAATGCGTTGTCCGCATAGATGAGCTTGTTTTTCGATAGAAACTCCCGGCAAAAAGCTGCCTCATTGACATCCTTGCCATCGAACCATGCTGGAAAATCCAACCCGGCATACTTCTTGTTCACGCTGCATCCCTCCCATTGATTGTTTCCTTGAGCTTGTCCAACCGACCATCTACAAGCAGATAACTGACAACCTCGGCACGTTCATGGGAATCCCCGGCGCACAGAATATCCAAGTAATACTCCGCCTCGTCCAGCTTGTGACAGGCTTCCACGAACCGCTTATCCGGTGCTTTTGCTGCATATTGCACCTTCCATCTCCGCAGGACACGGGCGTAATTGGATAGAACAGAAAAGCACAGCCGATCGTTTTCTCTGAGTTGCTGTGCTTCTGCTTCTTCCTGCACCACGCTGAAAAGCGTCTGAACAGCGCGATTTACCGCTTTCTCACCCGCAACGGCATTGACCGTTACGATCCGGCGCGCTTTCTGGACTACAAGCTGGAAGTTCTGCAAATGCTGCTGTACTGTCTGCCGAGGTTCGACCCGGAGCAGGAAACGGAGTTCCTGAAATACGCGAAACACTATGTCCTGGACGGGCTGCTGTTCTGCCGCATGATGGTCGAAGCCGGTTCCTTTGCCAGCCTTGCGGAGTATCGGCACGTGCGGCAGATTGGCGCGATCTATAACAATTCGGCAAAAACCGCGCAGAAGTCATTTCCGAGTTTGCCGTCCAAAGCGGATACAAGGATGAAAGCGTATCTGCGGATGAACTGCTGACCATTGCCCAGCGCAACCACAGCATTGCCGAAGGCGAGATTGCTGAAATCCGTGGTTGTGCCGTTTGAGATGGAAAGGCTGGATCTGATTTGATCATGATGGAAAGCAAAACGACGCCGTTGACAACATCTTCGGATCGTGCTACAATTTGACTGAAATGATAAATGTGGTCATAAATCCAAGGAGCGTGCGCAGTGGCTTTTACAGACGAGCAGAATGAACAAATCCGCAATGACCTGATCCGAGCAGCCCGACGCTGCGGCATTACCATCGGGATGCGGAAAACCTCTGTAGAGCAGCTGACGGAGGCCGTTGGGATTTCCAAGGGGTCATTTTACAAATTCTTTGAATCCAAGGAGCTGCTGTTTTTCGTTGTACTGGAGGACATCCATACCGAGTGCTTCGCGGCAGCGCAGAAGTCCTTGCAGGAGAACGCAACCCTGCTTCCTGCCGACCGCGCGGCAGCGGCGATCCTGGCTGCCTGCCGTTGGCTCTCCAAGACAAAAGCTTTTGTGTTCATCGAAAATGACGCAGATTTTCTTCTGCACCGGCTGCCGGAGGAAGTGAAAACCGCCCACTACCACGATGACGAGACACACATCCGTACCCTGCTGGAATTGGGCGGCTTGCAGCCCAAGGGCGGTATGGCGCTGGCTGCCGCCACAGTGCGGGGCTTGATTTTAACCATCTCCCATCAGGAGCAGATTGGGGCGCTTTACCCGCAGGTGCTGGAAACGCTGGTGCGGGGCGCCTGCCGGGAGCTATTTGCATAAGCGGAAAGGCCGCAGTGATGCGGCTTTTCAAAAGGGATACAGTTAGCTTGCTCTAACTCACTTGCGTCATCTGTGTGAGTTAGAGGAGTTTAACATCTCGTTGTGAGGGCGAAATCATGAGAAACAGTCAAAATTGCTGGGATAAAAACGCCGGGCGGTACGACCGCTTCATGCGAAAGGACGCCGCAGCTTATGAGCAGATGTACGAGCTGCTGCGCCCCGTGGTGCGGCACAAAACCGTGCTGGAGCTGGCCACAGGCACGGGAGTGATCGCCAAAAGCATTGTAAACAGTGCCGCTCATATTGAGGCCACAGACGCTTCGCCGGAGATGATCGCAGAAGCGAAGCGGGACAACCGATCCGCCAAGCTGCATTTCTCCGTGCAGGATATGTTCCACCTGCCTTATGCCGACGAAAGCTTTGACGTGGTCATCGTGGCCAATGCGCTGCATATCGTGCCGGAGCCGGAGAAGGCATTGGCTGAAATTCGGCGTGTGCTGAAGGACGACGGCGTGTTGGTTGCGCCGACCTTTACCCACGCGGACAACTCCTTTTTGGGGAAGGTCAAAGCATTTTTCATGAAGCTGGTGGGCTTTCCGCTGCACAGCAAATGGACGAGTGCAGATTATCTTTCGTTCCTGCGGGAAAACGGCTGGATGGCGCGGAAAAGCACCGTGCTGAAAGCGTCCTTCCCACTGACCTACGCAGAGTGTGTGAAATCGGAGGGATGAACCATGCAGATATTAGAACACGGGCAGGAACATGAGCGGACGCTGCTGTTTTTCCCCTGCACGGCAGAGCCTGTATGGGCCTTTGCCGACACAATCGCGCAGCTTTCTCAGAGATGGCATGTTTTTCAGGTGGTGTATGACGGCCATCAGCCGGAGTACCCCGGGGACTTCACCTCGGTTGAGCAGACTGTGGATGAGGTGATTTCTTATCTGAAATCCCGCAGTGTCTCCCGTCTGGACGGGGCCTATGGGTGCTCCATGGGCGGCGCGTGCCTGACGCGTATGCTGGCATTGGGGAAAATACCCATCAGCCGAGCCATCATCGACGGCGGGATCACGCCCTATCAGCTGCCTTTCTTAGTGCGAAAGCTGCTGCTGGCTCGGGATGTGCTGTCCTTCAAAATGGCGGCAAACAGCCGAAAAATTCTGGAAGCGGCCTTTCCGCCGGAACGGTTTACCCCTGCAGGGCACGACCCCAAAAAGGAGTACGATGCCATGGAAGCCTATCTCAAAACCTTTTCCGATCGGACGATCCGCAATATATTCTGGTCCGCCAACAACTACGCGCTTCCGAAGTGCCCCGCAAAAACCGGCACGAAGCTCACCTACTGGTACGGCGATGACGAAAAGAGGGACCGCAGGCGCGACATTCAATTCATCAAGCGCTATTTCCCGCAGGCACGCATTCACGGCATTCCGAAAATGGCACACGCGGAGCTGGTGATGGTGCATCCGGAGAAATTCTGCTGGTATGCGGAAAAATTTCTGACTTTGCAAACGGAGGAAGCATGACATGAAAGAAAAAATCAGACTCTCCGGCGTGCCGGAGACCATGCTGCAGACCGTTTATGCCAGGGCGAAGGAGAGCCGGGGGCGCGGCGCGATTCACGATGCAAAAGCGGAAGAAATCATCGAGAAACTGGACTACGATTTTTCCCTTGCCGACAAGGACACAGCCATGCACAGCGGCGTCATTGCCCGCACCATCGTGCTGGGCCGGCTGACAAAAGCGTGGCTTGGGGCGCACCCCGGCGCGGTGGTGGTCAACATCGCCTGCGGGCTGGATACCCGATGCTACCGGATGTCGGGGTACGCACATTGGTATAACCTCGACCTGCCGGAAACGATGGCGGTGCGGGAAAAGCTTCTGCCGGAAAGCGGCACGATTTCACAGATTGCCATGTCCGCCATGGAAGATTGGGGCAGCAAAATCAGCGAGCAGAATGTGCCGGTGCTGATTGTCATTGAGGGACTGACCATGTACCTGAACGCAAAAGATGTGCAGCAAATTTTCGCAGTGATTTCCAGCCGTTTTTCCCAAGCCACTATATTTGTGGAAACCATGAATCCTGCGATGGTGCGGCACTTCAAGGAGAAATCCATTGACGCAAGCAACGCAAAATTTACTTGGGGAATCAAGAATGGAAAAGCACTTGCCGAACTGCTGCCGGGTTTTCGATTCATGGAGGAACACAGCCTGACGGAGGGCATGGCGGTATTTGCACCGATTTATAAACTGCTGGACAAGCTACCCACCGTGCGGAATATTTCTAATAAGATCATCGTTCTGGAAAAGGAGTTGTAGAAGATGTCATTCTTTGAAAACACCCGCAAACCTGTGGGCCTCGGCGGGAAGCTCATGGTCGCCATGATGAATTTGGGTCACAGCCCTGTGGCGCGCTGGGGGCTTCAATTTCTGAATGCTGCGCCGGATGCCAAGGTGCTGGACTGCGGCTGCGGTGGTGGTGCGAACATGAAAAGGCTGCTGAAAAAATGCCCGCAGGGGATCGTCAAGGGCATCGACTATTCGCCCGTCAGCGTGGAGAAGACGAAAAAGGTCAACGAGACCGCCATCGCGGAGAGGCGCTGTGCCGTCCTGCAAGGCAGTGTGGCGGATATGATCTTCGCAGATGACTGGTTTGATGCGGTCACGGCCTTTGAAACGGTCTACTTCTGGCCTGATCTGCCGCAGTGCTTTCGGGAGGTCTGCCGGGTGCTGAAGCCCGACGGGACCTTCCTCATCTGCAACGAGAGCAGTGGCGATACGGACAAGGATGAGAAGTGGACGGAGATCATCGGCGGTATGACCATATACAGCGGCGATGAGCTAAAAACATTTCTGGAAAACGCTGGATTCTGCAATGTTCAAATCCATAAAAACAAAATGGGCTGGCTCTGCGTGACAGGACAGAAGCGGGAGGAATAAGGAATGCTGCTGCAAACGATTCTGGAAGGACTGGGGCTGGGGGCGCTGCTGGTCTTGGTGTGCGCTGTCGGCATCCACAAGGGCGCTGTCGGCATGGCGCATTTGTATGACGAAAAGGTGCAGGAGCGATGCATCGCACTGGGGCTGACCACAAGGGAGAAGATCAAACGGAACGCGCTGCGCTTCAAGGCAATCTGCATTCCAATCTACCTTTTTTATGTGCTTCTTTGCGTGTATGCCATCAACGGTGCGCAGACATTTTGGGGCGGCTTCTGGCAGTGCTTTGTAATCCTGTCTGTGATGAATCTCATCGACCGGCTTGGCATCGACGGCTATTGGGTCGGACACACCAAGGCGTGGGTAATACCGGGGACAGAGGATCTGATGCCGTACATCTCGAAATCAGACAAGCAGAAGAAATGGCTGTTCGGAACACTGGGAATGGCCGTGATTTCCCTGCTCCTTGCGGGACTCGGGCTGCTGCTGTAAGGAGGAAATACCGATGTCAAAGAAAGCGACCGAATTTCAGAAAAGAGAAATGAGCAAGATGTACCGCGGCAAGCAAATATTCAAGCCGCTGAATACCGGCTGGGTGGATGAGCGCGTGGCCTGCGTGCGGGAGTGGGTGGCGAACATTTTCTTCTACCGCAAGGGCAACACCACCATCATGATTGATGCCGGGTACAACTACGACCGGCTGGCAGAAAAAATGGACTGGCTGGGCATCGACCCGCAGTCCATCCGGCACATCCTCATCACTCATCAGGACACCGACCACGTGGGCGCGGTGGAGGCAGACAGCCCCGGTTTGTTCCGGAGCGCAAAGCTCTATATCGGCGAGATTGAAAACCGGTATCTCACCGGCGAGGTGCGGCGAAAAGTCATATATCATTTCTATAAATTGCCGCAGGTCGCAATTAACAACGAAAAGGTGCTGCTGCATGACGGCGAGACTTTCGAGATTGACGGCATCAAAATTGAGTGCTTTCTCGTGCCCGGCCATACATGGGGGCATATGGTCTATCTTATTGACGACAAATATCTCTTCACCGGCGACACTCTCTGGTTCGGCGCGGACGGCGGCTACAGCTTCATTTCCTCTCTGGCAGAAAGCAACAAACTGGCGGTAAAGTCGCTGGCGGCGCTGGAGCAGAAGCTGCAAAGCCGTGGATTACACCCGCTGTTCCTCACCGGCCACACCGGCTGGACGGACAACTTCGAGTTCGCCTTTGCCCATAAGGACAAGCTTTGCTCACCGTTCCGAAAGCGGGTTCCCGACCCCACCGCGCCTTATGACGCTTATGATGAATCGGACGACACGGAAAAAATGGCAAAGAGCGGGTTCCTGAAGGGAGTGGGAAGATGAAAGTTTATTCCTTCGGTGCGGAGCACGCGCCGGTCATCCTGCTGCTCCCCGGCACCTGCTGCCACTGGAAGGGCAATTTTGGACGGGTCATTCCGCTGCTGGCGGACAGCTATCGCGTTCTCTGCATCAGCTACGACGGCTTCGATGAGACGGAACATACCGAGTTTCCCACTATACTGGAGGAAACAGAGAAAATAGAAACTTACATTCAGGAGCATAGCGGCGGACATATCCGGGCGGCCTACGGCTGCTCGCTGGGCGGCTCCTTTGTAGGGCTGTTGGCGGCGCGGGGGAATATTCATATGGATTACGGAATTCTCGGCAGCTCTGATCTTGACCAAGCATCTCCCATTGCGGCAAAGCTGCAAACAAATCTGCTCCTGCCGCTGATTTATCCGTTTATTCGAGACGGACGGTTCAAGAGTCGATTGCTGCAAAAACGCCTCACGCAGCGAAAGTCGGAAATGGGCGGCTATGTGCAAGCGTTCATGGAGATGCTCGGCGGCGCACGACCTTATGTGACCGTGCAGAGCTGCAAGAATCAGTTCTATTCCGACCTTGTCACCCCGCTGCCGGACAAGATCAACGTTCCGGGAACAGAGATTCATATTTTCTATGCGCTCAAAATGGGTGAGAAATACCGCGAGCGCTATGAACGGCACTTTGCAAACCCAGCCATTCACGAGCAGGACTTGCAGCACGAGGAGCTGCTGGCCTGTTATCCGGAGTGCTGGGTGCAGTTGGTGAAGGATATCATGGAGGGAAAGCAATGAAGCATCAGCACTTTGATGTGGGAACCGCCGGCTTTTACGGTGCGTACTGGGCGTGTGCCGGCGGATCGGACTGCGCGGTCATTGCGATGATTGGTGACGATCCGGAGGATCGGCTGGCCCGCTCGGCCGCGAAATGGCTCTGCGGGCGGGGCGTAAATGTGCTCACCATGTCGCCCGCGAAAAAGGATTACGGCCATCATAATTATCCGCTGGAGCGCATGGAGGCGGCCATTTCGTGGCTGAAAGCCAACGGGAACAAAAAAATCGGCATTGCCGGGGCGTCGACCACCGGAACGCTTGCGCTGACGGCGGCGGCCATGTTCCCGGAGATCACCCTGACCATTGCCATGACGCCCAGCGACTTTGTGTGGCAGGGCTTTATGCAGGGCAAGAAGGACGGCTGCAAGGAGTGGCCGGTCGAGGGCGAATCGCTGTTTTCCTACGCAGGCAAACCGCTGCCCTATATGCCGTTTTGCTATCAGCACCCGGACTATTGGCACTGTATCGCCGCCGAGAGCAAACGCACCGGCGATATGGTAAACTCCCGCAAGCTGTTTGACGATTCCGAGGCGGCGCACCCGATCGAGCCGGAGGAGTATATTCCCGTCGAGAACATCCATGGCAAGCTGCTGCTGATCGGCGCGGAGGACGATGCGCTGTGGGATACCGCAAAGTATATCCGCCGTATGGAAAAGCGCCTTGCGGAAAAGCCCCATGAATGCGAGGTTGAGACGGCGGTTTATGCCCACGGCACCCACTTTGTTTTCCCGGAGGGAATGTTGAAGATCATGCTGCCTATGGGAGCAGGTCTCTTCGTCCGTCTGGCATTTCAGGCAGCAAAGCAGTTTCCGGAAGCGTGCAGACAGACACGCCAGGATATTGACCGCCGCGTGAGCGCAGCCATCCACACATGGACGAGCACGGAGTAAACGCCGGCATCGGCACAGACGCATGGCATTCCATTGGAGAAAGGCGGTGTTGACCATCGTTCACATTACTTACCATGACGAAAACAATATCGGTTCCTGCCCGATCGGTCAGACAGGCGGCTTTGAAAACGCCGACGGAAACGGAGAAATTCACTGTTTTCGGATCTTTGACGGCGTGAGCGTGATGCTGATGCAGCTGGAAATGGGATCGTATACGGAGATCCGCACACAGGTCGGCGTGCTGGAAGTCAACTTCTGCATCAACGGACGCTTCGAAACCAGCTTTTCCATGCGCAGTCATGTTCTGCTGAAACCGGGAGACATGGCGATCAGCTGCTACGATGGGCTGCACGGGACAAAGTCGGAGTCACACTTTCCGCTTGGCTATTACGAGGGCCTTTGTCTCGAAATCGACCCCGCAGCCGCAGGACACTGGATACGTCTGAATGCTCCGGCATTTCCCATAGACTTTACCGCGCTCAAGCAGAATCTTCTGGGCAGCAAGTGGTATATGGTCGGCCCCGCCGGTCCGCGCTGCGAGCATGTATTCCGTGAGCTTTATGAAAGCGCCTCCTACGCAGAGCGCGGCTTTTTGCAGCTGAAGGTTCTGGAGCTGATGCTGCTGCTGGGCCACATTCCGCAAAAACTATTCAATGTGGCGTGACCAGTTCCTAGAGCGGCAACGCATACGGGAGATGGCGCAAAGCCTGCAAGAGCGCCTAGCCTTGCAAGAGCGTATTGCGGCGCTGGGTAACAGCCAAAAAGTCACCGATGTGGACGGCTTCGGCATTATGCCGGACAGCCTGAAAGGAAATTTCTAAAATGCGAGTTATTCAAAAGACTATCGTAGACTTCGATACAATAAACAGCTACGCGCGGACGCTGGAATTTCTCGGTAGCAAAAAAGCCGCAAGTGACCTGCGGAACATCAAGCAGGACATTTTATCCGCTTACGATAAGCAAGCACCAAACTATAGTGCCCTTATCGTCGACTATGAGGATAAAACCTGCACAGTTTCCGCTATCCCCCATGACTACCAGTTGTAACGCAAGCCCCCAACAGCAAGCGTTTACATACAAAATTTTGAAGAAAGGAGACGCAACCATGAATCCTACTTCTGTTGAAGCTGGCGCAGAGGTTGCAAAAAGTGCTATGGAAACCGTTATCGCCGCCATGTCTGATGTGTTCACCCTGTCTGGCACCGTCGTTACCGAGATCACTAAGCAGCCTATCCTGCTGTTCTGCCTGGCCGCTGGTCTGGTGCCCGTGGGCATCCACATCTTCTCTAGCCTGAAGAACGCCGCCCGCGGCTAATCGGGCAAGCCCAAAGGGGCCAGAGCTTCGCGCCCTGGCCCCTTGTGTTGTTTCTACCGAAAGAGGTTTTATATATGAACGATACAGCATTGCCCCGTTATAGGTTCCTGTCCGGGTTTGATTTCTGCGTGGTAGACTATGAGCTTTACTGCTATCCGTGGTTGCCCTGTAGTAAAAAGCGGGTTCGTGCAGTTCTCCGGCAGTTTCGCAATAAAAAAGCCGCCATCACTGGCGGCGGGATTTAATTGCATATATAGTCGTTATTATTATAGCTGTAAATGTTGCTAATACCTTGTATTGATTCTCGGGCGTTGTAAACAGTATTGCAATAAGATTGTACACAAATACCGTTATATAAAATCCGAAATAGCTTATCAATGCAACGCCTATAATTGTTGCAATGCGTTTGAAATCCATTCTTTTCACCTCACCATGATTATAACAGGGAGTGTTCACATGGTCAAGAAAATATTAGCCGTTGCAACTGCAATTTTGATGCTGTGTTGCATGGTTCCACTTGCTGCATTTGCAGACGATGTTTTAGATGTGTGCCCTAAGTGTGGAGAACGCACTTATGAAACTTGGAACGATTGCACATCTTCAATTCCCGATATCGGCCTTCCTCTTTCTTGTAAGAGACGGCACTGCACTTCCTGTCAATATACTTACTATGATTGGAATTGTATGGGTTTTACGGGATACAAGGATTTTGATAGTGGTTCCGGTAATCTGATTGCAGATTATTTGAAAGAATGGAAAGATAAAACCTTTGGCAAAAACGCTACAGCCAAGCCCTACCAAACCGGCGGCGGCTCTGCCGGTACTGGCGGCGTAGGCCGTAGGCCGTCTGGCTACTCCGAGAATAATAAGCCGGATGTCTCCAATACCGGCCTGCTCCATTTCTACGCACCTGTTACTGGTTGGACACGGACGAAATATAGTACTTCTAGCTGTAGTTTTTGGGCAAGTGACAGAATTACAGACCTTGAGGTTCCCTCAGCGAATGCCACTGGTACAACATTTCCGTCAAGTATTTCTTCTGGTAGTTACGTAATGGCTGTATGTGCTTTTACTGCTCCTGTATCTGGTACATATAGCACTTTGCCTGGAAATGTCATTGGTAAGTATCGATATGCTCGGTCTAATAAATGGCATATAAATGAGTATATTTCGAGTAGTGCAACGGGCACATTTGCAAAAGGGGATTCCGCTTGGCTCGTTGCATTGGCTGGCACACTTTGTTCAACCTACGCCTATGACGCCGAAGGCTACGGTGTCGACATCTATGTGGCGCCTCTCGAAAGCACAATCAAGCCGTCCAATAGCATCACCATCAACCAGAACACATGGAATGGCAACATCTATCAGGACAACAGCACCAACCTAACCTACATCTACCCCCAGTACACAACCGTTAACGAGAACAACGAAACCGTTACCAACATCAGCAACAATCCCATCATCTACAACAACGAAACCAAGCAATACTACACCTACGATACCGTAACCAACAATTACTACTATATCACCTACGAAGCGCCCACCCCGTCGCCCTCGCCCGACCCTGACCCCACACCTACCCCGGAACCGGGCGGCGATACTGGTGACACCTCCGGAATCCTTGCTGTATTGGTTGAAATTCGCGACAACATGATTCAAGGCTTTGCCGACATCAAAGCAACACTGGTGCAAGGCTGGGCAGACCTCTCCGCAAACTTCACGCTGGCAATTGAAAACCTCAACCTCAACATTACGAACATCTTCAACAAAAAGTTTCCTGACCAAAGTACGCCAGAGACCGCCGAACCTAGCCCCAGCCCGTCGCCCTCTCCCTCGCCCTCACCCAGCCCCACACCTGACCCGGGCGAAACGCCTACCCCCACACCGGCCCCCACGGACAAGCCCAGCAACGGCAACACAAACAACTTCTGGAACTTCGTGTTTCCCGGTGGGAACGACGACGGCACCGAGAACGGACACAAAGGTATTCTGTGGGCGCTTATCTCCCTGCTTATCGCGGTCGTTACTTTTGTTCTCGGCCTGGGTAGTGCCTACTCGTATGTGTTCCCGTTCCTGCCGGCTGGCCTGGTCACCACGATACACATCTGCGTGCTGGTGCTCCTGCTGTTCGCTATTATCAAATTTGTAAGGAGTTTCTTGTGATGTGGAAAAGACTTTGTATTATGCTGTGTGCCGTGTTCTGCGCTACACTCTGCGCCGTGCCCGCCGTCTTTGCCGACGATACATCCGCCGATTCGTCCGCAAGTTCTGCCGTTTCGTCCTCTGATTCCACATTTCTGGGTGACGCTGGCGAACTGAACGGTAAAGTTTCGGATAACTTCGCGGATGGTGTCGACAAGGTAAAAGACGATCTGACCGATGTGCACGGCTCTCTGTACTACAACTTAAAAGACCAGTTCCCGCAATTCTGCAAAGAAGCGCTGTCGTTTGTGCCGGAGGCCTACTGGTGGGCGTTCTCGCTGGCAATCCTGTTCGGCTTCGTCCTGGCCCTCTACCGCCGTATGACATGAGGTGATAACATGAGCAGTTTTCTCAATGTAATGAACGTAATTATGAACGGCTTCAACCAGAGTTTCACAGTGTACGGCTTTACGCTGTCGTTTTGGGACATCTGGCTGTGGTCTATCATCGGCGCAATTGTCGCCGCCTTTATCGGGGGTATGCTGAAATAATGGATAGCTTTAGCAAAACCTGCGCGGCCATTATCCTGTTGCTTTCGCTGGCCGCTGGCGCGGTCGCGCTGGACGCAAAAGCCGAGGACTACACCCCGGAAGAAACAGCCCAGGAAGAACAGGAACAGGCCCCCAACATCGACACCAGCGGCTATGTGCAGGTAGCCGACCCTGCACTCTATGCCAAGCTGGACACCCTGCAAGAATCTATTGACCGGCTGGCGGACGCCCTGACCTCGGCAGACGCCGCCGAAACGGACGCAGAAGCACCGACCGAAGAACAGCCCGCGCCTGACTATACGGCCCAGCTTTCGGGTATCTCTGCCCAGCTGGCCGATATGGCCCAACAGGCTACCGCTGAAACCGCCGAAAATGCCGACCCGTTCCAAAAGCCTTTTGAAGAATACACGACCGGCGAGACCTTGGCGCTTATCGGCGTAGTTCTCTTGTTGGTGTTTGGTGTGTTCTCTCTGCTGAAAAACTTTGTACTGTGAGGTGATACTATGGCTTCTCTATTCTCTGACCTGCTGACGTTCTTCGGCATCTCCACGACCCCGCCGCAAAATCTGGCCGAACTGTTCCCGTGGCTCCTGGCTATCCTCGTGGCCGTATCGTTGTTCCTGTTTGTGTTCTCCATCATCAAGGATTTCACCCACACATTCGCACGGGGTAAATTTTAATGAACGGATACACAGTCATTTTTCTGGTCGTTGCCCTTATCGTCCTTGGTGTCTCCCGCATTGCTCGGCAGGTCGTGTTTCACCCTCTGCAAACCGGCATCCATGCAGTCAAAGACCTGATCGCCTACATACGGCATAAGGGCTGGAACACCTGCCCGGTCGGCGCTCTCGACATCTACTGCGGCTACTTCGGCTCCGGTAAAACCCTGTCCCTCGTGCATAAGGTGGTCGGCCTGTATAATCGCTACAATGATAAGCCGGTATGGTGCTCTCGCCGCAAAAAGTTTGTAACACAGAAAATCAACGTGCTGTCAAACGTCGACCTTGCAATCCCCTATACTAAGCTGGACAGCTTGGCTCAGGTGGTCAAGGCCAGCAAGACCACAAACGCCATAGACGACGAAAACGACACATTGACAGTCACCATTGTGGCTATGGATGAATTGTCGGTGCAGATGAACTCGCGCAGCTTCAAGGACAATTTCAACGCCTACTTCCTCAATACGCTGCTGTGTTGCCGCCATTACCACATCAGCTTCTACGGCAGTGCCCAGCGATTCCAGCATGTGGACAAACTGCTCCGAGACGTGACGCACACGGTTATTCAGTGCCATAAAGTGTGGCGCTTCCAGCTGTGGGCCAGCTATGACGCATGGGAAATGGAAAACGCCACCAATGCCGAGATGATTAAACCGCTCCGCACCGGCTTGTGGTTCGTCCTCGATCGAGACTATAACGCCTATGATACACTGGCTGTCGTGGACAATCTGCAAAAGAAATTTGAAGAGGGCGACATTCTGCCCGAAAGTGAGATTATCAGCAATCAGGCCCCGGCAGGCCCGCTCGGCCTAGAGGTCGCAAGCAAGCCGACCAATAAAGCAAAGCGGCGGATGTCCGGCCAGATAAAGAAATAAGGCCAGCGGCAAGCGCGCGAGGGGCGCGGGGCTCCTGCCCCGCCCCGCGCGCGCTGTGCCGCCCCTGTGAGGTGTAACCCATGAAACAGATATGCAGACTAGATAAAACCAACAAGCGCCCCTACTGCCTGCGTAAGGCGTGCTCCTATAAGGCTGACGGCACTTGCCCCGGCCCTGTGACAGCCGTGAAGGATTACTACGGCCTGCATAATTGCCCCGGCGACCCTGACCCCGGCGAAACGCCCCGGTGCGGCAGATATGCAGAGTGCGCATATTGCCGTGTTGGACATCGCCGCAAATAAGCTGTACAATAAGGGGTATGGGGCGCAAGCCCCATATTGGCGGCAAGACCCGCCGTAGAACCTCGCCCAGACATCCCCCACGGGCGGGTCGCGGCAGTGCAGGACTTTTCCGTGCCTGCGTGTTTCTATTCTATCAGCTAAACCCTCGCCCCTCGGAGAGGGCAGGGCGGGCCGAACAGGACCCGCCCGTTTCCCTGGCTCATCCTCGCCCACCTGCGGCGGACGTCAAAAAAATATGTAAGACGAAAACTGCCGTTGCGCGGCCCAAAGGGACGCGGCGGCAGTTTTTGCGTAGAGGTGAACAACTATGTATGAATCCCTACGAAAGAAAGGCCGACCATTGACCGAGAATGAGCCCAATTTGATTTCGCATCTTCTGCGCCTAGGCCACACGCAAACAGATATAGCTAAGGTGATAGGTGTGTACCCGTCCACCATCTGCCGCGAACTGCGCCGTGGCGAGGTCGAACTACTGAACAGTGACAAGTGGATATACTACAAGACCTATTCACCCCAAAAGGCCCAGATGCAGGCTGACTACATGAAAACCGCCCACGGCCCAGACCTAAAGATAGGCAATCGGCGGGACTACCTCG